>Ga0335084_10000277_pt1 | contig 41120 bp, 32 predicted proteins | sample Lox_Sample_44_FD_206721 | JGI IMG/M metagenome (GOLD analysis project Ga0335084, IMG submission 206721) | Soil microbial communities from Loxahatchee National Wildlife Refuge, Florida, United States - Lox_Sample_4.4 | ecosystem: Environmental > Terrestrial > Soil > Wetlands | place: USA...
CACCCTCGCGAGCATCTGCCTGTCGAAGGGGCTCGGCGCGCCGGCCGGCTCGGTCGTGTGCGGGCCCAGGGACCTCGTCGCCGACGCGCGCCGGCTGCGGAAGCGGCTCGGCGGCGGCATGCGCCAGGCGGGCGTGCTCGCGGCCGCGGGCCTCTACGCCCTCGACCACAACCTCGCGCGCCTCTCCCAGGACCACGAGAACGCGCGGCGCCTCGCCGACGGCCTCGCCTCGCTGGGCGGCGCGCTGGCGTTCCCGGTCGAGACCAACCTCGTCTTCGCCTCGCTGGGGAGGCCGGCGTCGGACGTCGTTCCCCGGCTCGCCGCCGAGGGCGTGCTCGCGAACGCGGAGGGCTCGCGCCCGGACCTGGTCCGCTTCGTCACCCACCTCGACGTGTCCCGGGCCGATATCGACGAGGCGCTCCGGCGCGTCGGCCGGGCCCTCGCCTCCGCGAGCTGACGGCACTTTTCGCGGCCTGGCGCCGGACTCGTACATCGTCCCACCGCCACGGACCGGCGACTGGCCGGTGGAACGGCGCGTGCTACCCTTTTCCGTGAGTGGAATCGCGCCGGAATCCTGACGCACGCCTCGCGCTCGTCGCCGCCCTGTTGGCGGCCGGTTGCGCGAGCGCCCCCGTGAAGATGACGTTCGCGGAGGCGGGCTTCGGGTCGGCCGGGACCGAGGCGGTGGAGCCCGAGGGTCCGATCACACCTCCCGTGCCGGTCGCGGCCCCCGAGGCGGTCGCCACCGAGACGCCCGAGGGCCCGCCCGTCGACGCCGCGCTGATGCGCTTCGCCGCCGACGCGCGGACCCGCCGCATGCGCGCCGTGCCGAACCGCGGCTTTCCGGTGGAGGCGGTTCGCGACTGGCGAGCGCTCGCCGCCGAGCTCGATCCCTACCTGGCCCGCGCCCTTCCCCAGACGCCGCTCCTCGAGCTCGTGCGCGCCCGTATCACCGTCGAGGCGGAGTGGGACTACGACCGGCGCCGCTACGGCGCTCCCCCTCCGGACCTCGCCGCGCTGGTCGAGGCCCGCCAGGCCCGGCTCGCCACCCGCATCGAGGCCGCCCGCGTCCTCGGGCTCGCGCTCTTCCGCGAGCACGCGCCCGCGCGGCTGCGCTGGCCGGTGGAGCAGGCCGGCATCTCCAGCCTCTTCGGGATGCGCGTCCACCCGCTCGACGGCGTGCGGCGCCTTCACGCGGGCGTCGACCTCGCCGGCGGCTCGCACAGCGTGGTCCGCGCAGCCGCCAGGGGCTGGGTGGTCCGCGCCGGATGGATGGGCGGCTACGGCCTGCTCGTCGAGGTCCGGCACCCGGGCGACGTGACCACGCGCTACGGCCACCTCTCGGCGCTGCTCTGCGCGCCCGGCGACGCGGTCGAGGCCGGCCAGCCGCTCGGCATGGTCGGTCGCACCGGCCGCGCGACCGGCCCGCACCTGCACTTCGAGGTTTGGCAGGACGGAAGGCCGCACGACCCGCTCACCTGGCTCGGCGTCATGCCGGCCGACGGCAGCGCGAGCGACTAGGGCCGCGCCTCCGCGCCGGCTGCGCGCGGGCTACACTCGCGGTCGCCGTGCCCCTCCCGGTGCTCGCGCTGGCGCTCGCCGCCACCCTCGACGTGCCTGCCGGCGGGGACCTCGCCGCGGCGCTCTCGCTCGCCCGTCCCGGCGACGTCGTCCGGCTCGCAGCCGGCGCTCACCGCGGGACGCTCGGCGACCTGCGCGGCGTGCGCGTCGTGGGAGCGGGCGCGGGCGTGACGGTCCTCGTCGCCCCGGAGGGCGACGAAGGCGCGCGGCTCCTCGGCGACGCCTCGGTCGAGGGGCTCTCGCTCGTGGCCGGGCCCGAGCGCTGCGCCGTCCTGGCCGCCGCGGGGCGGAACGCGCTCCGGGACGTCGCCCTCGCCGGAGGGGCGTGCGGGCTGCGCGTCTCGGGCGGCCGGCTCGAGGCGCGCGACGTGGACGCCGCGGGGCGCCGGGGCATCCAGGTGACGGGAGGTGAGGGAGAGGTCGCGGGCGGCTCGGCCCGGGGCGAGGTGGCGGCCGTCGCCCTGGAGGGAGGCGTGCTCTCCCTGGCGCGCCTCGCGGTGAACGGACCGTCGAGCGACGCCGCCGTCGCCGCCTCGGCCGGCGCGCTCTCCCTCGACTCGATCGTCGTGCGTGCGCCCGGCTCGACCGGCGTCGCCGTCGCGCGCGGCGCCTCGGTGCACGCCCGCGGGCTCGCCGTGGTGGGCGGCCCCTCCGACGAGGAGATCCCCGGCGCTTGCCTCCTCTCGCAGCGCGGCGAGCTCCGCATCCTGGACGGCCTGCTCGCACGCTGCGGCGGCGCCGCCCTGGTGGCGGCCGGCGGGACGGCGTCGCTCACCGGGGTGGACGCGACCGGGGGAGCGTCGGGGTGCTTCCAGGTCCTCTCGGGCGCCCGGGTGGACCTCTCCGGCAACACCTGCATCGGGAGGGGTCCGGGCCTGCTCCTGGCCGGCGGGGCGGTGGCCGACACCCGGATGAACCTCTGGGCGTCCGATCCGGTGCGTTCGGTCGACTGCGGCTCGGGCGCGAGACTGACTCTCGGTCCAGGGGAGCCAGGCCCCGTCCCCTGCGGCGGATCGGCCCCTCCGGCGGAGCGCTAAGCCCTCGACAAACGGCCTCCAGCGTGACACTTTTTGCCGTTCCGTGACGGTCGGTCCCCCGGCCGGTCGGGGGGAGGCGGGCGCCCAGATGCAGCTCAACCTCCGCAAGGCGATGTTCGTCCTCCCGAACCTCTTCACGGTCAGCTCCATCCTCCTCGGCTTCTACGCGCTCGTGCTGTGCGCGGGAGATCCGTCGCCGGCCCAGCTCTACCAGGCCGCCCTGGCCATCTTCTTCGCGCTCTTCTTCGACGCGTTCGACGGACGCGTGGCGCGCATGACGAAGACGCAGTCCGACTTCGGCATGCAGCTCGACAGCCTGGCCGACGTGATCTCGTTCGGCGCGGCGCCCGCCCTGCTCGTCTACAAGTGGGCGCTCGCACCGCTCGGCCTCCTCGGCTTCTTCCTGTCGTTCGCCTACGTCGCCTGCGGCGCCATGCGCCTCGCCCGCTTCAACGTGCTCGCCCTGCGGGGCGAGAAGGGCTCCTCCCGCTTCTTCGTGGGCCTGCCCATCCCGCTCGCCGCCGGGGCCATCGTGGCCCTCGTCATCGCCCACTACCGCACCTTCCGCGACGCGACCGACGCGGCGACGCGAGCGCCCATCGCGGTGGTGGTGGCGCTGCTCGCCTTCCTCATGGTCTCGACCGTCCGCTACCGCACCTTCAAGGACGTGCACATCTCGCCGAAGAGCCTCACCGTCTTCGCCTTCCTGTGCCTCGTGGGTGTGGGCGTGGGCATCGCCACGCGCGCGTCGTTCGTGCTCGTCGTCTACGTCGCCGCCTACGTGGCCATGGGCCTCGCCGAGTCGCTGCTCGCGCTCTCCCGACCGCAGGTCGACAAGGGGCGACTGCCGCCGGCCGTGCGGGCCGAGATCGAGGCCGACGAGGCGCTCGAGCCCGAGGACGAGGACATGGACGGCGACAAGGGCCGGCAGGACGAGTACATCTAGGTCGTGCCCCGGCCCGGAGATCCGGCTCCTTCCGCGGCGCCTTCCGCACCCGGCGCCGGGGCCGAGCGCCCGCGCGGGCTTCTCGCTCGCCTCGTCGCGGGGCGCCGCCGGCTCGGCCCTCCGCCCGAGGGCCGGCCCGGCCCCTGGGTGATCCTCGCGGCCTGGGGACCCTGCGGGTTCGCGCCGGTCGCCCCCGGCACGTTCGGCACCCTGGGCGCCCTCCCCCTCGCCTGGGCCGCCGCGCGGCTGCCCCCGGCCGGCCAGGCGGCCCTCGCGCTCGCGCTCGGCGTCCTCGGCACGGTGGCGGCCGGGCACGCCGGACGGTACTGGCGGGTGGTGGACGCTTCACCCATCGTGATCGACGAGGTCGTGGGCTACCTCGTGACGATGCTGGCCGTGCCGTTCACGTGGCCGGCCGCGCTCGTCGGATTCCTCCTCTTCCGCGCCTGCGACGTCCTGAAGCCCTGGCCGGCCTCGCTCTTCGACCGCATGAAGACGCCGGCCGCCGTCATCCTCGACGACGTGGCCGCCGGGGTCTGGGCCTGGGCGCTCCTCCGCCTCGTCGCGGCCGGGCTCGTTCGCCTCACGGGCTGCGAGGAGGTCACCTGGTACTGCGGGCTCCGGCCGTGATCGTCGAGCTGCTCGCTACCGGCGACGAGCTCCTCACCGGCCAGGTGGTGGACACGAACTCGCCCTGGCTCATGGACCGGTTCTGGGACCTCGGCGTGATGGTCCGCCGGAAGACGCTCGTCGGCGACGAGCGCGGCGACCTCGCGGCGGCCATCCGGGAGACCACCGGGCGCTCCGACCTCGTCGTGCTGTCGGGCGGCATGGGCCCGACCGAGGACGACCTCACGAGCGAGGTGGTGGCCTCGGTGCTGGGCGTCCCGCTCGAGCTCCACGAGCCCTCGCTGCGCGCCATCGAGGCGCGCTTCCGCTCGTTCGGCCGGGAGATGACGCCCAACAACGCGAAGCAGGCCCGGTTCCCCCGGGGCGCCGAGGTGATCGCCAACCGCTTCGGCTCGGCGCCGGGGTTCTCGGTCCGCATCGGGCGGGGCGAGCTCGTGTGCCTGCCCGGCGTGCCCTCCGAGTACCGCGGGCTCTGCGACGAGTGGGTCCTTCCCCGCGTGTCGGCCGGGCTCGGCGAGGTGCCGGCGGCCGGCCTCGTGAAGCTCTTCGGCGTGCCCGAGTCCCACGCCGATCACGCGATGCGGCCGCTCATGGACGACCCCACCAACGCCGGCGTGCGCTGGGGCTACCGAGCGCACTGGCCGGAGGTCCACGTGAAGTGGACGGTGGCCGGACCGGATGCCGCGGCGCGGGAGGCGCGCATCCGGGCGGCCGTGCGGGTGGCCTTCGGCGAGGCGGTGTGGGGCGAGGGCAAGGACGAGCTGCCCGACCTCGTGGTCGCCCGGCTCGCGGCCCGGGGCGAGCGGGTCGCGCTCGCCGAGAGCTGCACCGGCGGGCTCCTCGCCTCGCTCCTCACCTCCGTGCCCGGCGCGTCCGCGGTGCTCGACCTGGGCGTCGTCGCCTACGCGAACTCGGTGAAGGAGCGGATGCTGGGCGTGCCCGCCGGGCTGCTCGCGGAGTACGGGGCGGTGTCGGAGCCGGTCGCGCGCGCTCTCGCCGAGGGCGCTCGCCGGACCGCCCCGGCGACCTGGGGAATCGGCGTCACCGGCATCGCCGGTCCCACCGGCGGAACGCCCGAGAAGCCGGTGGGGACCGTGCACCTCGCCCTCGCCGGACCCGGCGGCACCGACGCGCTCCGGAGGCTCTACCGCGGCGACCGCGACCGCATCCGCCGCCAGGCGGCGTTCGAGGCGCTCGACCTCCTCAGGCGGGCGCTCGCCGCGAGCCGGTGACGGCGGGAGCCGATCGGCCCGGCGCGGACCGGGCGCACGGCGTGGGTCAGGCGGCCGGCTCGCAGAACCAGGCGACGAACCGGGGCCAGGCCACGAGCCCGGCGCCCGTGGCCATGAGGTGCTCGTGCAGCTCCCTCGCCGAGGCGAGCAGCGCCGCCTGCGGTCGCGGCCTCAGCAGGGCGGAGAGGCCGCCCTCGTCGAGCACGCGCTTCACGAGCGCCTCGACGTTGGCGCCGCGGCCCTCGAGGCGGCCCTCCCGGTCGAGCACCCAGCCGACGAGCTGGCCGATCCGCTCGCGCACGGCGGTGCGGGGGATGGCCCCGCCCGCCACCAGGGCCTCGTTGACGGCGTCCGGGTCGGCGTCGCGCACCACCAGCCAGGTGAGGGATCGCTCCGCGGTGAACCCGGCCGCGGCCAGCACCGCGGTGGTGCGGGCCTCGTGCTCGACTGCGCAGCGGATTCGGACGACGGGGACCGGGGACGCGTTCACGGGCGCCGTCGTAGCACCGGCCTGCCCGGCCGGCGACGGTCGAAACGGGGGCGGGGCCCCTGGCCGCCAGGCCCCGCTCGCCACTACACTTCCTGCATGGCGACCCCGGAGGACGCGCTCGAGGTCCTGCGTGCGTCCAGCGGACTCTCCGTGGACGCCGAGGGGCGTTTCCTGCACCGGGGCGAGGTCATCACACACGAGCGCACACTGGCCGTTCTCTGGGCATCGCTCTTCCATGCCCCCGACGGCCGGTGGCGCGTCGCCATCGGCCGCGAGCAGGGCGACGTGGCGGTGGTCGAGACGCCCTGGGTGGTGCGCGCGCTCGAGCCCGCGGCGGGCGGCGGGCCGCCGATCCTGCGGCTCGCCGGGGGTCGGCGCGAGCCGCTCGATCCAGCCGGGCTGGCGCTCGGGGACGACGGCGTCCTCCGCTGCCGGCTCTCCCGGGGCGAGCCCGCACGGTTCTCCCGGGCGGCCCAGATGGCGCTCGGGTTCGCGCTCGAGGAAGACCCGGCGGGGTCGGGCTGTTTCTGGCTCGACGCGGGTGGATCTCGCTGGCCGGTGAGAGGCAGGGGGCGCGCCTGAGCGGGCGCCCGCTGCAGGTGCCGGACGCCTCGCTGCACGAGGCCGGACGGCGCTCCTGCGGAGGTGGTCTTTTGACGTTGCCCGTCCCGAGGGAGGCTTCTACGAAGATCGTCGCCATGAGCTCGAGAGTGCTCGCACTCCTCGCCCTGCTGGCGCCCGCAGCGGCCGTCGCCCAGGGTGGCTACCGGCTCTCGTCGCCTTCCTCCATCGGCGACGCGCTCGACGCCATGCGCCGGATGCAGGAGCACCTCGACGACCAGGAACGGACCCTGCGCCAGACCTACGTGCTCCCCGAGCGCGCCGGCCAGAACAAGGTGGCGTGGTACCGGTTCGACTGGGAGTACATCGACGTGCCCGCCCCCGGGGGCGGCACGGGCGGCATCCGGCTCTACTACTACCGGAGCGCGCTGGCCCAGGCGCAGCGGGCACTGCCGGCCATCCAGAGCGCCTACGCGCGCCTGGTCGAGCTCTTCGCGTACCAGCCCACGAAGCGCATCCCTTACTTCCTCTACGCCAGCGAGCGCGAGTTCCAGGCCAACAACATCTTCGACGTGGGCGAGGGGACCCTGGGCGTCACCTCCAACCAGGCCGACCTGCGCATGCTGGTCCCGTACTTCGGCGACCACAACAAGTTCATCGAGGTCTCCACCCACGAGATGGTGCACCAGTTCATGGTGCAGAAGCTGAACGACCTCGCCGGGGCCGAGGAGGTGGCCTCGCCGGTGGGCGCGCTGCCGCTCTGGTTCATCGAGGGGATCGCGGAGTACTACTCCAAGGGCGGCATCGATACCGAGACCGATCTCTACCTGCGCGACCTCATCTGGAACCCGGATCCGCGCGAGGGCTACGACATCCTGCCCTTCGCCGAGGACCGGTACCGCGGGTGGATCCCCACCTACAAGCTGGGCCAGGCCCGATGCGCGTTCATCGCCGAGGTGTACGGCCGGGACAAGATCCAGGGCATCATCGAGAACGCCTACCTCCTCTCCGACGGCGGCTCCGGCTCGGGCGCCACCCGGTCCTTCGCCGCGCTCGTCCGGCGCGTCCTCGACGAGCCCGTGGAGCAGGTGGACGCACGGTGGCGGGCCTGGCTGAAGCGGCGCTACTACCCGCAGTATCTCGCCACCCGCCAGGACCTCGGGCAGATGAAGGAGATCCGGAACCTGCCCGGCGAGCCGGAGTACTTCACGGCCGCGCCCGACGGCCAGACCATCCTCCTCCGGACGATCGACCGCGAGAAGGGACGGGTGAAGCTCTTCATCCTGGACCTGCGGAACCCGCGCAGCGCGCGGGAGATCGCCTCGGACAGCCAGCCCGGCTTCGAGTCGCTCCATCCCATCGAGTTCTCCATCGGCACCATCACGCAGGGCTTGCTCGCCTTCTCCGCGCAGGACGCCGAGGGCGACACCCTCTACGTGCGCCGCTGGCGGGTGAAGGAACGCGAGGGCCATCCTCCCGACCTCCAGGTGGCGAAGGCGGTGAAGATCCCGGTCAAGGCGCCCGGCGGCATGGCCTTCGTCCAGATCTCCGACCCGGCCCTCTCCGCCGACGGCAGCCACCTCGCCTTCTCCGGCCTCGTGGCGGGAGACCCGCAGTCCGACGTCTGGATGGTGGACGTGAAGGGCGGGGAGGCCCGGCGCCTCACCGACGATCCCTACGTCGAGAGGGACCTGCACTGGGGTCCGGACGGCATCTACTGCGCGTCCGACGCCACCGACCACGGCCGGCTCAACCTGTTCCGCATCGACCCCGGCACCGGGGTGAAGACCCGCCTCACCACCGGGCCGTACACCGACCGGCACCCGTTCGCGCAGCCGGACGGCTCGGTGCTCTACACCTCCGACCAGGGCGGCAAGCAGGACGTGTACCTCCTGAAGGACGGCCAGATCCGACGGGTGACCGACTTCACCACTGGTCTCGGCTCGCCGGCGCCCGCCGCCAAGGCGCGAGGCATCCTGGTCTCCACCTTCCACGGCGGGAAGTTCCGCCTGCTGGAGGTGCCCAAGGTGGCCTGGCTGGAGTCGGCGCCCGTCCCGGTGGCCCCTCCCGCCGGCGCGGTGCTGGAGATTCCCCGCATCGACTTCCCGGCGCCCCCGCGCGAGTACGAGTCGTATGCGCTGCGCAACTGGCGGCCGGAGACGGGCTACGTGTTCGGGTCCGGCGCGGGCAACGCGGTGGCCGGCCGCGCCGCCGTGCTCTTCTCCGACCTCATGCGGGACCGCCAGCTCTACGTCGACGTCTCGGTGTACGGATCGTTCGACTACACCCAGGCGCTCGTCCTCTACCAGAACCGGGCCCAGCGCTCGGGCATGATCCTCGGCGCGTTCCATTACGTGCAGCAGAACGTCGACGCCCTCGACCCCAACCTCGTCTACCTCCAGCGGGAATGGGGCGTCCTCGCCGCGCTCCAGCATCCGCTCGACCGGTTCCGGCGGGTGGAGGCCGCCGTCTCGGTGGGCGGGATCCAGCGCTACTGCCTGACCAACTTCGCCGACCGGATCGTGCTCGACTGCCACGCCATCACGGCGGGCGATTCGTACGCCAGCGTCGGCGACTGGTACGCCCAGAACGGCGGCATGAACGCCACCGTCACCCCCACGCTGCGGTTCGGCTACGACACGATCCGTTACGACCCGCTCACCGGCCCGGTCGCCGGCAGCTCGGCGGTGCTCGAGCTCGGCGGCCAGTGGCTGCCGACGCGCTCGGCGGTCACCGGCTTCGCCCGGATGGACCTCGAGCGCTACTTCCAGCTCGGCACCCGCGCCAACTTCGGGCTCCGCCTCGCCTCCGGGGCGACCTTCTCGCCGAACGAGGTGAGCAAGGTCTGGGAGAAGACGTTCTGGCTCACCTCGGCCGACAACCTGCGCGGCTTCTACCCCGGCGAGTACTCGCGGCTCACCGGCCGCAACTACTACGTGGCGAACGCCGAGCTCCAGGTCCCGCTCGATCCGCTCATCCGACTGTTCATCTTCGACTACGTCGAGGGCGTGGCCGCCATGGACTTCGGCGGCGTGTTCGACGAGTGGCAGACCACCACCCGCAAGTACGACTCGCTCCAGATCTGCGGTCCCTTCGGCGCGGACGACCCGAACACGCCGCAGACCGAGCACCTGTGCCAGGTGAACCAGCCGGGCGCCTGGGATTCCCGCACCCTCACCGGCGTCCTGGGCTTCAACGTGCTTTTCGGCCCGCTCATCCTGCGGGTCCACTGGGGTCACCCCTTCGACATTGGCGGGGCTCCCACCCTCGCCATGCTGAACGGCTCGCGCTGGGTGACGAACGTCACCCTGCGCTACTTCTTCCAGTAGGCGGGCGGCGCGGCCGGCCCGACCCGGGCCGCCGCGCCCTCCCCCTCCTCACCCCACCGCGGCCAGGGCGGGCGCCGCCGGGGTGCGCTCCTTCAGCCGCCCGAGCAGCCTCTCGCACGCCTCCGGGTTGGCGCGCAGCCACTCGGCCGCCCGCTCGCGGCCCTGGCCGATCCGCTCCCCGTCGAGCGAGACGTGGGCGCCGGACTTTTCGAGCAGCCCGCGCTCGACGCCGAGGTCCACGAGCTCGGCGTGGCGGTCCACGCCGCTGCCCCAGCGGATGTCGAACTCGGCCTCCCGGAAGGGAGGGGCACACTTGTTCTTCACGACCTTCACCCGGGTCCGGCTGCCCACGCTCTGCTCGCCCTCCTTCACCTGGCCGATGCGCCGGATGTCGATGCGCACCGACGCGTAGAACTTGAGGGCGTGACCGCCGGTCGTGGTCTCGGGGCTTCCGAAGACGACGCCGATCTTCATCCGGATCTGGTTGATGAAGATGACCGTGCTCTGGTTGCGCGAGACCACGCCGGTGAGCTTGCGCAGCGCCTGGCTCATGAGCCGGGCTTGCACGCCCATGTGCGGGTCGCCCATCTCCCCCTCGATCTCCGCCCTGGGCACGAGCGCCGCTACCGAGTCGACCACCACGAGGTCCACCGCACCCGAGCGCACGAGCTGCTCGGCGATCTCCAGCGCCTGCTCGCCGGTGTCGGGCTGGGACACGAGCAGGTCGGAGAGCGCGACGCCGAGGCGGCGAGCGTAGCTCACGTCGAGCGCGTGCTCGGCGTCGATGAATGCCGCCACCCCGCCGGTGCGCTGCACCTCGGCAATGGCGTGCAGGGCGAGCGTGGTCTTGCCCGACGACTCCGGCCCGTAGATCTCGACCACCCTTCCGCGCGGCAAGCCCCCCACTCCGAGGGCGAGGTCGAGCCCGACCGACCCGGTGGAGATGGTGGGAATGGCCTCGGGCTCGGCGTCGTCCGAGAGCCGCATGATGGCGCCCTTGCCGTGCGCCTTCTCGATGGCGGAGACCGCCGAATCGAGGGCTCGCCGCTTCTCCGTGGTCTTCTCGGTCCTCTCGAACAGCTTCATCACGTCCTCCTCGTTCTCGGCCCCGCGGGTGCGGGGCGCTCTCCGGCGGGCTCTCCGCCGTCGTGTGGCCGGCGCCCTCCGGCGCCGTCAGGTCGCACGGCGCCCATGAGGCGCCGTCAGGTGATCGCGCGGTCGAGCGCCCGGTACTGGATGGCCTCGGCGACGTCCGCGCCGAGGATGGCGTCCCGGCCTTCCAGGTCGGCCAGGGTCCGGGCGATGCGCAGGACCTTGTCGTGCGCGCGGGCCGAGAGGCCGAGCCGGTCCACGGCCGAGGCGAGCAGGGCCCGGCCTGGCCCATCCAGCGCGCAGACCCGGCGGAGCACCTGCCCGCGCAGGCGTGCGTTGCAGGCGCCGGCCACGCGCGGCTGTCGCTCGGCCTGCGCGGCCCGGGCGCGGATCACCCTCGCCCGCACCTCGTTGCTGTTGGGTCCCCGCGACGGGTAGCCCAGGGCAGGGGCCTGGAGGGCCGGAACGTCCACGTGGAGGTCGATGCGATCGAGGAGCGGGCCGGAGACCCTGCGCCGGTAACGCAGGAGCTCGTGGGTGGTGCAGCGGCAGCCGCGCCTGGGGTTGCCCTGGTGCCCGCACGGGCACGGGTTCATCGCCGCCACGAGCTGCACCTGCGAGGGGAAGGTGAGCGTTCGCCCCGCCCGCGCGATGGTCACCTCGCCCTCCTCGAGCGGCTGGCGCAGGGCCTCGAGCACGTGCCGCCGGAACTCGGGCAGCTCGTCGAGGAAGAGCACCCCGCGATGCGCGAGCGAGATCTCGCCCGGCCGGGGCGACGACCCGCCGCCCACGAGCCCCGCGTCGCTGATGGAGTGGTGCGGCGCGCGGAACGGGCGTTCCGCGAGCAGCCCGCGCCCGCGCATGAGCCCGGCCACGCTGTGGACCACGGTCGCCTCGAGGGCCTCCTCGCGCTCGACGGGCGGAAGGAGCCCGGGCAACCTCCGGGCCAGCATCGTCTTCCCGCTGCCGGGCGGCCCGAAGAGCAAGAGGGCGTGACCGCCGGCCGCCGCGACCTCGAGCGCCCGCTTCGCGTGCTCCTGCCCGTTCACGTCGGCGAGATCGAGCGGTGCCGCCGTGGCGCCTCCCAGCACGGCCCGGGGCGACGCGATCTCGCCGGCGCCCTTCAGCCACGCGACGAGCTCGCCGAGGCTGGCGATGGGCCTCACGTCGAGGCCCTCGACGATCCCCGCCTCGTACGCGTTCTCCACCGGCACGACGAGCGCCCGCGCCCCCGCGCGACGGGCCTCGATGGCCACCGGGAGCACGCCGCGCACGGGCTTCACCTCCCCCGAGAGCGCCAGCTCTCCCACGAGGTGGAGCCCGGCGAGCTCGCCCTGCTCGAGCGTGCCGATGGACCCGAGGAGCGCGGCCGCGATGGGCACGTCGAAGGCCGTGCCCTCCTTCCGGAGGTCGGCGGGCGCCAGGTTGACGGTGAAGCGGCTCGCCGGCACCTCGATTCCCAGGTTCCGCACGGCCGCCCGGACTCGAACCCAGGCCTCCTTCACCGAGCTCGAAAGGAGGCCGACGAGGTTCAGCGCCGGCATGCCCGACGCGGCCTCCACCTCGACGTCCACCGGGACGGCGGCGACGCCGAGCACGGCGGCGGAGCGGACTCGGACGAGCATGCACGCCCGTTCAGCATGGCGCGTGCCACGGAGCGGCGAGCCTCGCGCCGCGCGACGGGCCCACGGTCCGAGGCGCGAGAGCGAACGGAGTGCGAGGCGATCCCGGGACGGACGGGCCGCCGCGCGGCCGCGGGGATGCGCGGCGAACCGCGGCCCGACTCTCAGCGCGCGGGAGCGAGACGGGCGATCGATCGGGCCCGCTCGAGGATCCGGTCCAGCATCCCCGCGGTGAGCCTTCCCGTCCGCGTGTTCTGCTGCGACGGGTGGTAGCAGCCGAGCAGGACCGGGGCGCCCGGAAGCTCGAGCGTCGCGCCGTGGCCGAAGCGGGGCCGGGGCCGGGGCAGCGCGTGCCGGGCCCGGTCGAGGGCGCGGAGCGCGGCGTCCCAGGCGATCGCCCCCAGCGCGACGACGACGCGCACGCCGCCCAGGGCGGCGAGCTCCCGGTCCAGGAACGGGGCGCAGCGGCGGAGCTCGGCCGGGTCCGGCCGGTTCCCGGGCGGCACGCAGCGCACCGCGTTCGAGACGAAGGCCCCCCGGAGCGAGAGGCCGTCGTCGCGGCTCACCGACGCGGGCCGGTCGGCGAGGCCGGCGCGGTGGAGGGCGGGCCAGAGGAACGCGCCGGAGGCGTCGCCCGTGAACATGCGGCCGGTGCGGTTCGCCCCGTGGGCCCCCGGGGCGAGCCCGAGGAGCAGGATGCGCGCGGCCGGATCGCCGAAGCCGACGACCGGCCGGCCCCAGTAGACCTCGTCCCGGTGGGCCCGCCTGCGCGTGCGCGCGACCTCCTCGCGCCACGCGACGAGCCGCGGGCAGGCGCGGCAGGCCTCGACGTCGGCGGCGATCGTCGGGAGGCGGCTAGAAGAGGCTCTCCGGGACATACACGATGTCCCCCGGCTCGAGCGTGAAGTTGGGCGCCTTCCCGAGCGCGATGTCCTGGACGTACACCTTGATCTTCTGCTCCTGCCCGTTCACGCGCCGGGTGACCGAGGTCGAGTTCTGCGCGGCCGTTCGGGTGAACCCGCCGGCCAGGGTGACCGCCTGGACGATGGACATCCCGTCCTCGTAGACGAACGTGCCGGGCTTCTGCACCTCGCCGAAGACGAACACCTTCTTCGAATTGTACTCCTTCACCAGGATCGACACCTGCGGGTCGCGGATGAACCGCTCGGCGAGGCACGCGCGCAGCCGCCCAGCGGCGTCGTTGGGTGACAGCCCGCTCAGCGTCACCCGCTGGCAGAGCGGGAACACCACGTCGCCGTCGGTGCCCACCCGGTAGACTCCGGAGAGCTCCGGCTCGCCGTACACGCGGACGTCGACGACGTCGCCCGGGCCGAGCGTGGTGGCGGCCGCCGCCTCGGCCGGCGAGACGGTCGGGTCGAGGGGAGGCGCGCTCTGCGCGGCGGCCGGAGCCTCCCGGCTGCGGCTGGGGCAGCCCGCGGAGAGGAGCGCGGCGACGACCAGCGCGGCGGCGCGGAGACCGGTCGTGGTGAGCCGGCGGAGCCGTCGGTCAGTACGTGCCACGCGCCCGCAGCCAGAGCTCGTTCTTCGTGTAGTCGTAGGCGAGCTGGCTCGGGAACCCCGGATAGGCGTTCTCGAAGCCGGCCACGCTGCGCGAGGACCAGGCGTAGCCGACGCCGACCGTGAGCCAGCGGGCCACCGAGTAGTCCACGGTGGGCTCGAGGCGGAAGATCGTGTTGGTGCCGCCCGCGACCTCGTAGCTCAGGTACTCCCACTGGCCGGAGACGCCGACCGACCAGCGCGCGGCGAGGAGCGCCTTGCCGTCGAGGTAGATCCGGCTCGTGGTGTAGAGCGCGAACGGCTGCCCCGGGTCCCCGCCCCAGTCGTGCACGTAGCCGAGGCGTGCGCTGGTGGTGAGGGTGGGAAGCCACTCCACCTCCGCCCGCGCGAGCCAGGTGGAGATCCCGGCGCCGCCCTCGGCGTTGGCGCTTCCCCAGCCGCCCTTCAGCGTCGCGCCGAGGTGCGGCGTCACGAGGCCCTGGAAGCCGGCACCGGCGCGCCAGCCGGAGAACGGAGGCGACTCGGTGGTGTCGTTGGGCTTGCGGGTGGTCCAGTTGCCCTCCACGAGCACGGCGGTGCGCGGAAGGAAACGCCACTGCGCCTCGAGCCCGGCGCGGTACTCGTCGTAGCCGAGCCGCTTCAGGCGGGCCGCGTCGCAGGAGGCGTTCGGCGGATCGCCGGAGTTGCACGCGCCGTACGGCTCGAACGACTCGACGAGCCAGGTGCCCGAGGCGGTGACGCCGAGCGCGCCGCCCCCCGGCCGCCACCCGAGCGCGAGGTCGAGGGTGTTGTGGCTGGAGATGACGGCCGAGCCGAACGTCAGCGCGGAGACGTCGGCGGTGCGCTGGAAGTCGTCGGTGAGCTCGAGGGCGACGTTGCCCTTCCGGTTGACGCCCACGCCCAGCCGCGCGTCGGCGAAGAGCTGGTCGAGGTCGGGCGCGTTCTCGGTGATGGACTTCTGCCAGTCGAGCTTGGCGTCGGCGTCGACGGCGATCGTCTCGCCCGGGTACGCGAGGTTGAGCCCGGGGCGGACGTGCAGGAACAGGCCCGACGTGGGCTGGCCCGCCTCGTAGAGCACGTTCGAGTCCCAGCGGGTCTCCAGCTCGAGGTAAGGATGGAGCCTCCCGTCCGCGCCGCCGAAGCGGATCCCGTTCCCGGGCGTGGCCGCGGCACCGAGCGGTACGGCGGCGGCCAGAAGGGCCGAGAGGGCCCCCGTCCACCGGGAGGACCGGAGGTTCATTCGTCAGTACCAGGGGCTCGCGGGCGGTGCCCTGACCACGGGAGGATTCACTGTGGGGCGGGTAGGTACCTGGGTGCGTGTGACGTCCAGCGAGGGCAGGTTGTCGGGCTGCTGCACCTCGACGCTGGTCTCGTTGTCGACGACGTAGGCCAGCTGGCCGATGCACTGATCGGCCTCGCTGCGGAGCTGGTCGACCTTGGCCCGCGCCATCGAGATCTTCTGGAGCTCGGTGTCGGACGAGTCGTCCTTGCGCGCGATGGCCTCGGAGAGCTGGACCTCCGCCACCTCGGCGACCTTGAGGAGCCCCTTCACCTGCGTGAGCTTCTCGTTCACGCAGTTGAGCTTCACGACGTCCTTCTCGCCCCGCGCGTCCTCCACCCGCTTCAGCACCGACTTCATCGCCGACTTCATCTTCGCGACGTGGTCGGACGCCTTCTCGATCTTCTCGGAGTCGGTCAGGGTCTTCCCGGGCTCCTTCACGCCCTTGGGAGGAGCCTTCGGCGCTGCGGCCTGGCCTGCGGGCGGCTGCTGGGCAGACGCCTGCCCGAGCGAGAGCCCGCAGACGACGAGCGCGAAGACGATTCGATGCGTCACGGCAAGCTCCTAGGGGAGGCCGGAATCGGAAAAAGCCCTGATAAGGTACAGGGTTGACGGGGAGCCGTCAACGCGACGTCCAGGCCTCCGGAACGCCTAACGCAGAGGACTGGGGCTGCCCGGCCGTCCCTCCGCCCACCGTGACTTCCTCGCTCCCACCTTCGGGTCCGTCGTCCGTACCGTCGGTGGTCGTGGCCATGCATCGCCAGCGGTCGCCTGCACGCACGAGGCGCGACGGAACCTCCTGTGATGTCTCCGCGAAGGGCTGGGGCGCCCCGTTCCGCGACCATCGGTACCGGTACCGGACCGTGTCGCCGTCGATGTCCTCCCCCTTCGCGACGATCTCGCAACGGAGCGCCTGGCCGGCCTGGGGGGATACGGGGACCACCCGGACCCGGGCCGGGCCGGGCGCCGTGTTGGAGATCACCCGCTCGGCGAAGCCGGCGGTGCCGGCCAGCGTGCCGTCGCCCGGCGTGACGTTGCAGCGCCAGCGCTCGCCCTTGCGGATCGACGAGGCGGGCACCCGGGCCGGATCGCTCCCGGCCTGGGCCGGCTTGCCGTTCCGCGTCCAGGCGTACGAGTAGGTCACCGGGTCGCCGTCGGGGTCCTCCGAGGCCACGGCGATGCGGCAGACGAGGTCCTCGGTGCGGCGGGCCTTCTCCGGCTCGATCACGACCTGGGGCGCGCCGGGAGGGCTGTTGCGCACGAGGGCCTCCGCCCTGCCGCGCGGGCTCTCGCCGCCCACGCCGTCGGAGGCCCACGCCTCGCAGCGCCATCTCTCGCCGTGGCGGACCACGCCGCGGGGCAACGAGGGGCTGCCCTCGGCGAGAGCCTGCGGCTTGTCGTCCTTGAACCACTGGTAGCGGAGCGTGACGGGCTCGCCGTCGACGTCGCGCTCCGGCGCCCTGGCGTCGCAGGTGACCGGCTCGCCCACGCCGGGGGTGGCGGGCGTGAGGACGACCGCGGGCGTGGGGGGCGCAGTGTTCTTCACCACCGCGGTGAGCGCGACGGGCTCGCCCTCCTCCTCGCCGTCCCAGGACGTGACGACCACGCGCCAGGTCTCGCCGTGGCGCATCGCCCCCGGCGGCACGTTGGCGCCGTCGAAGAGCGCGGGCACCCCGTTGCGGGTCCAGGCGTAGCGGTAGCTCACCGGGTCGCCGTCGAGATCGGTGGAGGGCTTGCGTACCGAGACCGTCACGCCGCTCACCGCCGAGGGCTCGGCCGGCTCGAGGGCCACCGCGGGCGAGGTCGGCGGCGTGTTGCGGATCACGCACTCGGCGCCGGCGGGCGGGCCGGCCAGCTCGCCGTCCCAGGGCGTGACCGCGACGCGCACCACCGCGTGCTTGCGCGGCGGCGTCCCGGGGAGGCGCGACTGCGCGGTGCCCTGCAGGGCCCGGCCATCCACGCTCCATTCGTAGCGGTAGCTCACGGCGTCGCCATCCGCGTCCTGGGCCGGCCGGACGATCTTCGCGTCGGGCACGGTGCCCGCCGGCACCGGGCCGTCGCAGAGGGTGATGCCCACCGGGCCGGGCGGCGTGTCGGCCACCGTGACCTCGGCGCGCGAGGGCGGCGAGTCGGCCTCGCCGTCGTTGGCGATCACGTCCACGGCCCACTTCTGGCCCTTCCTCGGCATTCCGCGCGGGATGGCCGACTGGTCGGGCGGCACGTCCACCTTCTGGCCGTCGCGCGTCCAGACGTAGCGGTGGGTGATGGGATCGCCGTCGGCGTCGGCGCCCTGCACCACGGTCACCGAGAGCCCGTCCACCCGCCGGGCACCGCGGGGGCGGATCGCCACCGCCGGCGCGGGCGGCGGGCTGTTCACCACCGTGGCCTCGCCGCGCGCGACCGGGCCGGTCGCCTCGCCGTCGAAGGCCTGCACCTCCACCGCCCAGCGCTGGCCCTTCTGGAGATCCTTCGCCGGGATCCTGGAGACGCTCGTCCAGTAGGGCGGCCGCTGGGACGCCTCGGTGCCGTCGGGGTACGCGACCGGCGTGCCGTCGCGCAGCCAGCGGTACTGGTAGCGGAGGGTGTCGCCGTCGGGATCGTGGGCTGCGGTCACCAGCACCGCCTCGAGGGGCGCCGTCACGACGGGCGCGTCGGGCGCCAGCTTCACGACCGGTGCGGACGGCCGGGCGTTCTCCACCTTGACCTCGAAGGTCACCGGCGCGCCGGTCACGAACCCGTCGCTGGGGGTGACCGTGACCCGCACCCGCTCGTTCTTCCGGAAGTCGGCGGGCGGCAGGATCTGGGCGCTGGTGCCGGTGGGACGGCCCTCGCGCGTCCAGGAGACGGCGAGCTTCACCTCGTCGCCGTCGGCGTCGCGGGCGGGCTCGACGATCTTCACGGAGAGCGTGTCCCCGCCGCGCGGGCGGGAGGGCTCCACCACGATGCGCGGGGGCTCGGGCGGGGTGTTGCCCACCGCCGTCTGGGCGACGCCGGGCGGCCCCTCCGCCTCCCCGTCGAGCGCCACCACCGTGACCTCGAAGCGATCGCCGCGGGCGACCTCCTTCCCAGGCACCTCGCGCCCGTCGCCCGGGACGGCCAGGGGCGTGCCATTCTTCTTCCAGGTGTACCGGTAGGTGAGGGGGTCGGAGTCCACGTCGTAGGCCGCCTCGGTCAGCACGGCCCGGAGCGCGTCGCCCTTCCGCGGCGCGGCGGGAGCGATGGCCACGGCGGGAGCGCTCGGGGCGGTGTTGACGGCGGTGACCCGCGCCACCGAGGGTGGCCCTTCCGCCTCGCCGTCGAACGCACGCACCTCGACCTCGATCACCTGGTGCTTGCGGAACGCGCCGGCCGGCAGCTCGGCCGCCCCGGCGGGCAGGTTGCGGACCTCGCCGCCCACCTTCCACAGGTGGTGCTGCACGAGCGCGTCGCCATCCGGGTCGGAGGCGGGCGCGACGATGCGCACGCGGACCGGCTCGGCGCGGCCGGGCTCCAGGGGCTCGAGCGTCGCCTCGAGCTTCCCGGGAGGAGTGTTCACCACCCGAGCCACGCCCAGCCCCGGCGGGCCGTCCATCTCGCCGTCGTTCGCGATCACGCGCGCGCCGAGCAGCGCACCCTTCTTCATCCTCTCGGCGGGGAACGAGTCCCCGGTGACGCCCGTATCCACGCCGTCGAGCAGCCACTGGATCCGGTAGCTCAGGGAGTCGCCGTCGGCGTCCGGGGCCGGAGCGGTGATGACCGCCTTCGCCGAGCGCTCCCGACTCGGCGTGGACGGCTCCACCGCCACGGACGGCTCGCCCGGCGCGGAGTCGAGCACCAGCACCTCCGGGCTCTCGAAGGTCTTGCCGGTCGGTCCGGTCAGCACGAACCGCCAGCGCTCGCCCTTCCTGGCCGTGCCCGCGGGCAGGTCCTTCTTGCCCTCGAGCCCCGCGACCGCCTTCCCGTTCCTGTGCCATTCCACCTTCGGCGCGGGGGGCTCCTCGCCCGCCTTGGCGTCGAGCCACACCGGCTTCCAGCTCGCCTGCAGCCGGTCGGTCACGCGGGGGTTCGCCGGGGCGAGCGCGAGGTCCTTGAAGCCGGGCGGGTTGGGCCCGTAGCGCCCGGTCTGGGCGGCGTCGCGGCCGGCCTGCGGCCACTGGCCCGACGGCGCCTTGGGCTCGGCCGGCGCGGCCTGGCCGCTCGCGGAGGTCCGCTGCACCCGCAGGGCCGCCAGCTTGCCGGTGGCGAGCCCGACGAACACCGCCGGCGATCCCTGCCGCGCGAGATCGAAGAGGAGCGGCGAGGCGGTGGTGTCGTTCGCGCCGAGGGGCTCGGGGAAGCCGGCGAGAGGCCGGCCTCTGCCGTCGAAGGCCCAGGCGGTCCCGTCCGCGCCGACCACCACCACGTCCAGATGCCCGTCGCGGTCGACGTCGGCCACGGCCGGCCCGCCGAAGAGCCGGACGCCCGCCTGCGCGGGGAAGCCGGCCAGCGGCTTCCCCTCGCGCGACACCGCGTGCACCTGCCCGTCGGCCGAGGCGAAGACCACGTCCAGCTTCCCGTCGCCGTCGAGGTCGGCCAGCGCCGGGCCCTCGTAGATGCGGTACTCGGCCGAGACGGGGAAGCCGCGCAGCGGCTCGCCGCGCGCGTTCACCGCGTACACCTTGAAGTCCTGGCTCGCCACGACGAGGTCGATCTCGCCGTCGTCGTCGAGGTCGGCGAAGGCGGGCTTGCCGGAGACCGTGAACGCCGTCTTGAGCGGGAACCCCTTCCGGCCGCGGCCCGCGGCGTCGAGCACGAACACGCTCCCGTCCTCGCATCCGAAGGCGAGCGAGCGCGAGCCGCCGAAGCTGGACGAGGACGGCGAGGTCGTGACGGGGCGGCCGGCGGCGGCGGCGGAGGGCCAGCCCTTCGCCTCCTTGCCGGTCCGCTTCACGGCATGGACCTTTCCGGAGGCGTCGCCCACGACCACCTCGGGGCGCCCGTCGCCGTCGACGTCGGCGAAGGCCGGCCCTGCCTTGAATCCCGCGGCGGAGAGCTTCACCGGGAACCCGGGCACCGGGCTGCTGCCGCTCCAGAGGTAGAGCTTCCCGGAGCTCGAGACGGCGGCGAGCTCGGGCCGGCCGTCGCCGTCCATGTCCGCGGCCGCGGGCGCTCCCGCCACCGGCGAGTCGAGCACCAGCGGAAACCCGGGCGGCATGGTCCCGTCGGCCCGGAACGCCGAGATCCGGTCGCCGGCCGCCACCACCACCGCCGGGGCGCCGCCGATCTCGGTGGCGATGGCGGTCCGGGCGATGCGCCCGCCCGCCTCGCGCGGGAAGTTGGATAGCGCCACGGCAGAGAGGGCGAGCGCGAGCAGGACCTCTTGCATGGGATCGCCTCAGAGGCGCGCGGCGAGCTTCTTGTTGGTCTCGCGGAGGCGCGCGGAGAGCACCCGCGCGACGTTGAGGGCGAAGAGGGTGAATCCGTCCCGCGAGCGCTTGCGGAACGAGGCGAAGTTCTCGGCGGTGAGCTGCAGCGCGGACACCGGCGTGCGGGCGCGCAGCGTGGCGGAGCGCACCTCGCGATCGATGAGCGACATCTCGCCGAGCGAGGCGGGGGCGGCCAGGGTGGCGAGGACCTTCTCCGCCCCGCCCTCGATGCGGACCACGTCGACGTCGCCCTTCACGAGCACGAACAGCGACGAGCCCACCTCGCCCTCGCGGACGAGCACGTCGCCCGGGGCGAACTGCACGGAGAGCGAAAGCTCGGCGAGGACGTCGATCTCCGCCGGCGACAGCATCTCGAACAGGGGCGAGCGCCGGAGCGCGTCGTGCTTGTCGATCATGATTTGGCCGGGGTGCCGTTGCCACCCGCGCCCTTGCGCGGGCCGAGAAGATACTCCTCGAATCTGCGGTCGCCCTCCTCGACCGTGGCGGCGAGACCCTCGCGGGCAGGCTCGAGGAAGGCGATCCCGCGCTGCAGGCCCACGGTGTAGACGGACAGCGCCTTCACCTCGAGGTTGGTACCCTCGGGCAGGTCGAGCAGCGAGACCGCGAAGGCGGCGCGCTGGTCGTCGCGGTGCCGCCAGTAGAGCCACCCGTCGCCCGCCATGCAGCCGAACCGCTCCTGGGCGACGCGCAGGAGGTCGAGGCGGCGCCGGTCGACGTCGGCGCGCTCCCGGCCGGCCGCCTCGGCGTCGCCGCGCAGCTGCTTGGCCCGCGCCCGCCGCTCCTCGGCCTCCTTGAAGAGCCGCTCGGCCTCGCGGCGCACCACCCGCGCGGCCAGGGCGTGCTCGGCCGAGAGGAGGGCGCGCTCGCAGCTCCGGGACCAGGCCTGCTCCACCTCGTCCCACAGCCGGCTGCGGTGCTTGTCGGCGGCGTCGTAATCCTCGCGGGCCCGGGCGAGCTCGCGCTCGGCCTCCTTCACCGACGTCTCGACCTGGGCGCGCGCCTTCCCGCCGTCGGGACCGGCCGAGGCCAGCGCCTCGCGCCGCTCCTCGAGCCGCTTCTCGGCGCCACCCAGCCGGTACCAGAGGTCGGAGGTCTTGAAGCGGTGCTCCTCGTAGGTCCCCACGAGCTCGAGCGCGCGGTTCTCGAGCGACTGGGCCTCGGCGGCCTCCGCCCGGCCGCGGTCCTCGGCCTCGCCGCTGCGCGAGAAGGCGTCGATGGCGGCGCGCTGGGCCAGCTCGGAGCGCAACTCCATCATCTCGGCCTGGGCGACGAGGTCCTCGTGGCGGGCGCGCGCCTCCTTCACCGCGGCGAGCGCCCGGCCGTGATCCGACCACCAGGCGGCGAACGGCTGCCCGGACAGGATCTCCTTCACCTCGCTCAAGCGGACGGCCTTCATCAGTTCACCGGGCTGAAGACGAATGGGTACTCGACCGTCACCGGGCCCGACGGGCGGAACTGGGTGCGCCACGAGCGCATCGTCCCGGTGATGCAGGCCGCGATCTCGGGCGAGTTGACGGTGTTGAGGACGACCGTGATGTCCGAGAGGCCGCCGGTCTCCAGGATGGTGAACCGGATGGTGAGCTTGCCCTTCAGGTTGGGGTTCCGCTTGAGCGCGTTCTCGTAGCAGGTCTTGATGAGGCCCATGCGGGCGCGCACGAAGGCGCCCAGCTTGCCCTGATCGATCTCGGCCGAGTCGATCTCGGCCGTCTCGGCCGCCACCGAGCCGGACACCCGCACCTCGCTCTTCGCGCCGAGGCCGACCGCGCCGCCGCCACTCGTGGCGAGGTCGCCGATGGAGGCCGCCCCGCCTTGCCCTCCGCCCTTCCGGCCGCCTCCCGCGCCCGGGTCGGTGGCCACCGCCACTCCGCCCGCACCGGAGAGCGCCGTCGCCACGTCGCCGATACCGCCGCCGGAACCGAACACGTCGTTCACGGCGCCGCTCGAGCCGCCCGGCCCGAGCGAGCCCAGCACCTTCAGGATGCCCTTGGACTGGACCGCCTTCGCCACCGCCGCGGCGCGGGCCGCCTTCTTCGCCGCGTCCTCGGCCGGGGTGGACTGCTTCTGCTCCTTCTCCGGCTGGGCCTTCTCCTCCTTCGTCGCAGTCGGGGTCTGCTCGGTGGCCTTCTGCGGCTTCTCGGGCGGCTTCGGGGGCTCGGGCTGCTTCTCGGGGACGAGCAGCTTGGCGTAGCGGTCCGGGATCTCCTCGAGCGTGACCTCCTTGGGCACCGAGGTGTTGGCCATCACGCCGTAGCAGGACATGTGCGTGACGAGCGACGCCGTGAGCAGGCTCACGAACGTCCGGTCCATCGACTTGAAGTGGTTGCCCTTGGCCTCGCGGGGCAACACCGTCTTGGGCGCCTCGGGCGGCGGGGCCACGAACTGGAAGAGGAGCGTCACCTCCCCCAGCACGACCTTGCCGCGCTGGTCGTCGCGCAGGGGGAGGGCGTAGGTCTTGCCGGACTGCTTGGCGCCGCCCTGCGCGACGATCGCCCCGAAGTCGGCCGCGCCCTGCGGGCTCTGGATGCGCCCGTCCATGCCCTCCTCGAAGTGGAGGACGTAGCGGTCGCCCTGGAAGGAGAAGAGCGTGTAGGAGGCGGGAAGGTCGGACTGGGGGACGACGATCGTGGCACGGGGGGACGTGCCGATGGTCACGGGCTGGCGAGCCGGGAGGATGCGCTCCTCCACGATCTTGCCGCCCTGGATGACCCCGACGCGGAGGACCTTCTGTACCTGCGCCGCCATGCTCGTCCCCTCGCCCCTCTCAGAACGGAACCTTCTCGGCCGCCGCCTTCACCTTGGGTAGAACGGGCTCCGACCGGTCCAGCTCCCCGTAGTTGAGCGTCGCGCGCGGCATGAGGAACATGGCCTGGGGCTTCTGGATGCGCCCCTCGACCCTCATCTCCTCCAGCCGCAGCACCTTCCGCGGCGCCGAACCCTTCTTGTCGACCTTGCCCTTCGCGGGCGCCTGGGCGGCCGCGGGGGAGGCCAGGATCGTTAGCACGGCGCCGAAGAGCGCCACAAGCGCGCGCACCCGACTCACTTGACACCTCCCTTGCCCTTCTTCTTGTTCGGCGCCGGGGCCGCGCCGGCGGGCTGCTCGGTGGTCCCCGGCGGCGGAGGAGGCAGGGGGACGTCGGCCGCGGAGGCGGACGGCCTGGGCGGGGGCGGGCTGGCCGCCACGTCCGCCTCCTTGCGCGCCTCCTCCTCCTTCTTCCGGGCCTCGGCTTCCTTGCGGATCCGGTCCTTCTCCTCGCGCGCGATGCGCTTCTTCTCCCGGTCGATGGCCTTGGCGGCGTCCTTGCGGTACTCGGCGAGCCTGGGCTCCTTGCCCCCCTTCGCCTCGTACGTGTCGAAGTACCCGACCGCTTGTTCCAGCCGCGCCAGCGCCGGCGTGCCGGGCTTGTCGCCGTCGAGGTAGAGCACGCCCAGGTTGTAGTGGACGTCGACGAGGCCCGGGTCGAGCTTCAGAGCCTTCGCGTAGGAGGCCTCGGCCTTCACGAAGGCGTGGGCTCCGCGGTACGCGTTGCCGAGCGCGTTCCACGCGCGGGCGTCGTTCGGCATGAGGCGGGTGGCGGTCTCGAGCGCCGTCACCGCGGTGTCGTAGTCCTCGGCGTCGGCGAGCATGGCCCCGTAGTTCACCTGGGCCTCGCCGTAGTCCGGGCGCAAAGTCACCGCGTTCTTGAAGCTCTCGAGCGCCTGTACGCGCTCGCCGAGCGCCAGCTCCACGAAGGCGAGCCGCTCGTGCACGCTGGCGTCGGAGGGATCGATCTGGCGGGCGTTCTCGAGCACCATGCGCGCCAGCTCGTACCGCTTCTTCTGGTGGTAGACGGTGGCGAGCGCCACCATGGCCCCCACGTTCTTCTCGTCGGTCTTGAGCGCCTTGCGCAGCTCGAGCTCGGCCTCCTGGGCGTTGCCGCGCGCGGCCAGCACCTCGGCGAGGGCGATGCGCAGGCCGACCGGGTCGGAGACGGCGGTCATCCGGGCGCGGAGATCCCTCTCGGCCGCCTCGGCCTCCCCGGCCCGGATCCGCAGGCGGGCCAGGTTGCGGGCGGCGGGGCCGAAGTCCGGGAGCGCCGCCAGAGCCTTCTCGTAGGAGGTGCGCGCTCCCGCGACGTCCCCGGACTGCTCGCGCAGCGCGCCGGCGTTCACGGCCGCCCAGCCGAGCCGCCGGTCCAGCCCGAACGCCTGGTCGAAGGCCGCCGCCGCCCCGCCGAGGTCGCCGCGCTCCTCGAGGCGCACTCCGTCGGCGAACCGTTCGCGTGCCCGCTGCTGGTCCTCGCTGGAGGGGGCCGCCGGGCCGGGCGGGGGCGCCGGCGGGCGAGCGCCCTCCTCCATGCCCGGGGGCGGAGGCAACGGCGCGCTCGGCTCGGGCTGCGCGGCGACCGGGACCTCGGCCGGCGGGACCGGCTTCTGGGTCCCGGCGCAGGCGGAGGCCAGCGCGAGCGCGAGGAGCGCCGCGGGCCGCGCCTTCACCGCGAGGAGTCGAGCGCGCCGATCCATCCGCTACTTGCCGACCTTCTTCCTGGCGTCCGCCACCCAGCTCTTGGCCACCTCGTCGGTGACGCCCTGCACCTGGATGGCCTTCCCCCAGGCCTCCTTCGCCTTGGCGGGCTGCTTCGACTGGTCGTAGCGCAGGCCGCCGAGGTAGAGCGCCTTGGCGACCGTGTTGGGGTCGCCGCGCGAGCACTCGCCGTCGGTGCCGAAGGTCACGTAGGCGGCGGCCGCCTCGGGCTTCTTCTTCGAGGTGTCGAGGGTGTAGGCGATGTTCTGGAGCGCCGCGCAGCGGTTCTTGTCGGAGGGCCAGCGGGTGAGGAGCTCGTTGTAGAGCTTCACCGCGTCGTCGTACTTCTTCAGCTCGGTGGCGCGCTGGGCGAGCTGGAACTGGCTCACCGGCGCGAGCTTCGAGTCCGGGAAGTCCTTCACGATGCGCTGGCGGATCGCGGTCGACTTCTCCTTGTTGCCCGTACGGTCCCAGGCGATGGCCGCGTTGTGGAGCGCGTTCACGGCGTCGGCGCCCTTGGGCGTGGCCGCGATCTTCTCGAAGGCTTCCGCGGCCTCCGCGGCCTTGCCGGCGTCGAGCAGCTTCTGGGCGGTGGCGAACTGCTTCGCCGTGCTGGTGTCCTCGAGCTCGACCAGGATCTTCTGGTAGGTCGGCTTCTTCTCGGGCGGGGCCTTCTCGGCGAGCGCGGTGACGTCGGTGCGCAGGCGCTCGAGGGCGGCGTCGTGGCCGGCGGTGTCGCCGAGGACGAGGAAGGTCTGCAGGTAGAGCGGGACGGCCTTGGCCACGAAGTCCGCCTCGTTGGGCCACGTCTTCATGACCCCGTCGAAGCGGCGCTGCGCGTCCTGCATGTTGTCGTTGGCGAACTGGATCTCGCCGGCCAGTTGCGCGTAGAAGGCCGCCGGCGTGCTCTTGCGCTCGGCCTCGGGCAGGCTCGCCTCCGGGTCGGAGCTCGACACGGCGAGGTACAGGTCGACCGCCTCGATGTACCGCTTCCACTCCGTGGCCGGGACGCGTGGCTCGGGGGGCTTGCCGCCGCGCTGCTCGGCGAGCACGAACTTGAGCGCCTCGAGCTTGCCGGCCTTGAGCGCGACGTTGGCGGTGCTCAGGAGCGCCGAGGCCATCACCTTCGCGGCGAGGGCCTTCGTGACCGGCGTGGCGTCCCTGTTGTTGTAGACCTGCAGCGCCTGGGTCGCGGCGTCGTCGTACCTCCGGGCCTGGAGGTAGACGATGGCCGCCTCGTAACGCATGCGCATCGCCCAGTCGTGCGTGGACAGCTTGTCGGCGAACGAGGCGTAGCCGCCTCCCGCGTCGCCGTACTCGGCGCGCGCCTGGTCTGCGTTGCCCGCCCTCTCCGCCTCCTGGCCGCGCCGGAAGTGATCGTTGGCGCTCCGGAAGTACGCGATGGCGATGTCGTCGCCGAGCACGCTCTGCGGGATCAGGGTCCCGTCGATCATCTTGTGATCGGCCTGGATGACGTTGATGTCGACTCCGCCGGGCCCGGTCTTCGAGCCGCCCGCGGTGGCGCACGCGGCCGCCGCGGCGGCTGCGAGCACGATGACGATCCTCTTCGCTGTCATGTTCCTCGTTCCTCGATCCTGCGCGTTCGTTCCATCGAGCCGCCGGCCACGGGCCTCTAGCCCGTCCCCCCGGCCTTCGGCTCCACCCGGGCCGGGCTCGTGCCCGGCGCCTCGTTCGCCGCGGGCGGCTTCGCCCCCGGTGCGGCCGCGGGGGCCGGCTCCGGCGCGGCCGCGCCCGCGGCGTCCTGCCCCGCGGCGGCGGGCAGCGCGTGCTTCGACGGCCCCTCCGGCGTGTCGGCGAAGGGGAGCGGGGTGACGTCCTCGGTCACCATCCGCGCCTTCGCTTCCTTGAGGACCGGGTACTCGCGTGGCCGGTAGCGGGCCAGCGACTCCCCGATCTTCTTGGTCCATTCGTTCTTCACGTGCAGCTTCCGGGCGGCCTCGATCGCGTCGATGTACACCTTGACCGCCTGCTCCTCGTACGGCTGTGCCGCCTGTGCGAGCGCGTCCTGGTACGCAGCCAGGTACTCCTCCGCCCCCTTGCGCTTGAACTCCGGCGGGGGCGGCGCATCGTAGATGGTCTGGGCCAGACGTTCGAGGAGATGTGCCTTGCGGTAGAACGCAGCCAGGATCCAGTCCGGCCGCCTGTACTTCATCACCTCGTCGTACTCCGGGGCGACCTTCTTGGCCTCGGCCAGCTTCGCGTCCATGGCCTTCTTGAGCTTCTTCTCGTTGGACGTGGCCGGCAGGGTGATCTGGTCGTACTTCTCGAAGTCGATCTCGGCCAGGCGGAACCGGGCCTCGGCGGCGGCCGCCGCCGCGCGCGGATTGGCCTCGGGCTTCAGGCCCCGCGCCGAGAACTCCCGAACCGCAGCGGCCCAGCTGGCCCGGGCGGCCTTCTCGTCCTTGAGCTTCTTCTGGGCGAGACCGAGCTCGAGGTTGGCCTGCACCACGAGCTCGTGCTCCTTGGACCTCGCGTAGCGCTTCCGGAAGTCCTGGAGCGCCGCCACCTCGCGGCGGGGATCCTCGCTCTTCTGGTAGACGAGCGCCGCGTGGAAGAGGGTGCGGGCCGCGTCCTCCGCGTCCGGGTAGCTCCGGGCGTAGCGCACGTAGGCGGTGGCGGCCTCGTCGTAGCGCTGGAGGTTCTCGAGCGAGCGGGCCGCGTTGTAGAGGGCGTCCTTGCGGTGCTTCGACTTCGGGTACTTCTCCACGAGCTGCAGGTACTTCTGGACGGCCTTCTCGAACTCGTAGGTGTTCTCCGCGTTGAACCCCACCCGGAAGAGCGCCTCGTCGGCCAGCTCCGACTTCGGGTACTCGGCGTAGATCCGCTCGTAGAGCTTGAGGGCGCTCTCGAACCGGCGCGCGCCCTCGTAGCAGGAGGCGGCGTTGAAGAGCGCCTTGTCGGCGAACTCGTGCTTGGGCTCCTCGGCCACGAGCTGGAGGAACAGGTCCGCGGCCGGCTCCCACTTCTTCTCGTCCATGAGGACCATGGCGCGCTTGAACCGGCCGCCCAGCTTGAACTTCTGCAGGCTGGCCTGGAGCGTCTTGTTCTTCGCCACCTGGTTGGACTGCAGACGGGCCGAGGCCTGCTCGACCGCGGTCCAGTCCTTCATCGTGAGGTAGCTCTCGATGATGAGGTTGGCGGCGAACTGGGCCACCTCGTTGGACGGCCAGCGCGCCACCACCTCCTCGAGGCGGCAGCGGGCCTCCTCGTAGTCGTTGTACTTGTAGAAGACCTCGCCCGCCTTGTAGGCGATGGGACCGGCCTTCTCGTTGTCGGGCCGATCCGCCACCACCGCGTCGGAGTCGCGGACCAGGTTCTGGTAGACCGGCGGCAGGGGCTCCGGCTTCGGGAGCTCGGCGGTCTCCTTGCGGTCGGTGGAGAGCAGCACCTTGCGGTCCTGCAGCTTGCCGGCGCGCTGCAGGCGGGTGATCTCGCCCTCCCAGGAGATCACCGCCGACACCGCCGACTCCGTCACGTAGCCCTCGCCGGCCGGGTCGTCGCGCACGAACGCGTAGACGCGGGCGGCCTTCTCGAACTCGAGCGCGTTGTAGAGCGTGTCCGCCCAGTTGTAGGTGAGCTCGTGGGCCTGCTTCGAGCGCGGGAAGCGGGCGAGGTAGTCGCGGTAGGCCCCCGAGGCGATGCGGTACTCGGCCACCGCCGCCTCGAGCTTGCCCTGGCCCTTGTACGCCTGGGCCTGCGCGTGGTGGAAGGAGGCGGCGCGCAGGAGGCTCTTCTCGGAGAGGTCGCGCACGCCGGCGACGAGGTCGGGATCTCCCTGGTTCCGGTCCCACCAGGGCGTGCCCTCGTGGTAGGCGGCCACCAGCGCCTCGCGCTCGGCGGCCTCCTTGTCGAACTGGCGGTCGCGGGACCAGGCGAGCACGATCTTGCCCTGCACGGCGGGCGCGTCCGGCGAGAGCGGCTCCTTCTCGAGGAACGCCTTGTAGGCCGCCACCGCGGGAGCGTACTTCGTCTCCTCGAAGTAGACGTCTCCCAGGCGCCGGTAGATCTCGGCCTCGTAGGACCGGCCCCCCAGCGACGCGTAGAACGACCTGGCCCGGTCCACCCCGCCCCACTTCTCGTCGGCGAAGGAGATGGCGGTGTACTGCACCGCCTCGGGCCAGACGTCGCCGCCCGGCTTGCCGCCGGTCCTGGCCGCCTGGGCCACATAGTGATCGAGCAGCTTCGTGAACGCGTCGACCGCGTCCGCGAAGTCGTCCATGCGGTAGTAGGTCCAGCCCAGCTTGTAGATGGCGCGCGCGTAGAGCGGGTGGTCCGGGAAGGCGTAGAGCTTCGAGAAGGAGTCGGCCGCGTTCCTGAGCGAGTCGGCCTTCACGTCGTCGAAGTACCAGTCGCCGAGGCGCACCCAGGCCTCGGGCACGAAGGCGCTGTCCGGGTAGCGCTCGATCAGCGCCCGGTAGGCGGCCACCGCCTCCTCACCCTGGCCCATCTCGCCGAGGCAGTAGGCGAGGAGGTACTGCACGCCGTGGTCGAGGCGGTAGTCGGGGAAGCCGGTCAGGATGCGCTGGTAGAGCGCGATCGAGCGGGCGTAGCTCTTGAGCGGCTCGGGCGGCGGCTCGCGTCCCTCGGCGAGGGCCCGCTGGGCGTCGGCCTGCTGCTTCTGGACGGCCAGGTCGAAGTCGTCGTTGGCCTGCTCGTAGTGGAGCTCCGCGAGCCGGAACATCGCGTCCGGCGTGTACTGCGGATCGTCCGGGTAACGCTTCACGAACTCCTCGAAGCGCGCGATGGCCGCCTCGCGCTCGCTGCGCTCGAGGATCTCGTTGTCCTTGATGGCCTGCTCGTAGTGGTCCGAGGCGAATCGGCGTCGCTCGTCGAACTGCTTCTGCACGAGCTGCTGGATCTCGGCGCGGTAGGCGATCGACTCGGCCTCGAAGGCCTGCACGGCGGCCTCGAGCTCCCTCCGCCCCTGGTCCTCGTCGACCGGCGGCTTCGCCGCGGCCAGCGCCCCGGGCGGCGGCCTCGTGGCCACGAGGCGCTGCGCCCGCGGGTCCACGCACCGCTGGTAGCCGGAGGCCTCGGGGATGAACGGCTCGGACGGAACCGGCGGCGCGGGCGGCCTGGCAAGCCGGCCGGGGGGACCGAGGGCGGGCGGCCCGCCCGCTGTCGGGGCGGCGGGAGCCGGGGCGGGCGCCTGCGCGGCCGGCGCCGCGGTCGGCGGAGGAGGCGGCGGCGGCGGATCGGCCGCCAGCGCGGCCGTCGCCACGACGGCGAGGAAGGCGGGCGCCGATCTCACGCTCAGTTGACCTCCCTGAGCAGGGCACGGTAGTCGCGGTCCAGACGCTCGAGCTCGGTCGCCTTCTGGGTGGACAGCTCCTGGATCTTCTCCAGCCGCTCGCGCTTGCGGGTCCAGGCCACGTCCACGAGGCCCACGTCCGCCTTGAGCACCAGCCGGTAGAACTGGCCACGCACCTGGCCGAACGCCTGGTAGGCGATGCGGCCGACCAGGTCCTTGGCGTCCACCTGGACGGCGTCGAGGCTGGTGGTCTGCTCGCCCAGCCGCGAGCGCTCCGTGGCGAGCCGCACCTTCACGTCGCCGGCGCGCTGCGAGGCCTCGGCGCGCAGCTTCTCGCCGAAGATCCGCGACCGCTCGCGCACCGCCTGCAGCCGCCGCGCGTACTCGTCGGCGTGGGAGAGGGCGTCCTGCTCGGCGGGCGAGAGCCTGGCCGAGTGGAGGATCTCGCGCTCGCGCGCCACCGTGGCGACGTACTCGTCGCGCAGGGTCGCCTCCTCGCGCAGGACGTCGCTCGCCGCGGCCGCGTCGCGGGCCTTCGCGATCTCGTCGCGGAGCTTCTGGGTCTCCTCGGCGTAGGCGTCGGCGGTGCGGCGGTGCTCCCTGAGCTCGTCTGCGAGCTTCTGGCGATCGTCCTCCGCCCCGGTGATCTCCGCGCGGTAGCGCTGCAGCCAGTTCTCCGAGCCGGTGATGGCGGCGTTGAGGCCGTCCACGGCCTGGGCCAGCTGGAAGGCCTGGCGGTCCACCTGGGCCAGCCGGTTGCGCAGGCGCCGCAGCCGCGCGTCGGCCTCCTCCGGAGTCCTCGGCAGGCTGGCCATCCGCCTCTCCAGCTCGGCCCGCCGCGCCTTCACCTGCTCGAGATCGGCGCGGGCCGACGGCTCCAGCGAGGAGGCGGCGCTCTCGGCCGCGGCAGCCGCCTGGCCCTCGAGGAGCGCGGCCCCGTGCGAGAGCGCCTCGGCGGACGCGTAGGCGCGCTGCAGCCAGGGGAAGGCGTCGATGCCGTCGCCGCGCTCGAGGGCCGCCTCCACGCGCTCGGCGAGCTGCCCGGCCTCGCGCGCGTCGCGCCGTGAGGTGTCGAGCGCGCTCACGATGTCGAGCGCGGTGGCGACCTCCTCCCGGCCGGTGGCCCAGCGCACCGCGGCGGGGGGGAGCACGCTCGCCACGTCGAAGCTCTTGCCCTGCCGGCCGATGAGCTCGTTGAAGTAGCGGACCGGGTCCTCGCGCATCGAGAGGATGGCGTCGATCTCGTCGCGCACCGGCGCGTAGGTGCTGATGACCTCCTCGTACTTCGTCACCGCATCGTCGTGTCGGCCGAGCTTGAGGAGGAGGTGGCCCTGGAGGATCGTGGCCTCCGGGGCGAGCGGGGACTCGGGGGCGAGGTCCGAGATGAGCTCGGCGGTCTTGAGCGCCTCGTCGTAGCGCTTGGCCTTCACGTAGTTCCAGGCGATCTCGTAGAGCGCCTCGGTGAAGCGCGGCGACTCGCGCGGCACGCGCGCGTACCAGTCGAGCGCGGCGGCGGGCCGGCCGGCGTCGGCGTGGAGCCGCGCCACCGCGAGCGTGCAGAGCTCGGCGACGTCGGGCGACATGTCCTCGCCCTGGGCGGTGGAGCAGGCCTCGAAGGTCTCGCGCGCCTTGTCGAGGTCGCCCTTCTCCACCTGCAGGACGCCCTGCAGGTAACGGGCCTGCAGCTGGTACGGCGCCGTCACCTGCGCCAGCGCCGCCGCCGCACGCGCCTGGCGGTCCGCCGGGGCGAGGTCGGTGCGCTGGTAGAGCGACTTCGCGGCGAGGTAGCGGAGCTCGGGGGGCGGGTTGCCCTGGAACACGCGCTCGGCGGTCGAGGCCAGCCGATCCACGATCTCGGGCCGGCCCTCCTTCACCGCGCACTGCATCGATCCGGCGATCGCCTGCGGGTGAAGCGACGGCGCGTCGAGCTTGAGCAGCTCCTCGTAGCGGGCCCTGGCGGGCACGCAGGCGCCCTGCTCGCGGAGCGACTCGCCGAGGAGGAAGACCGCGCGAGGGTAGTCGCGCGAGGCTCGGAACTCCGGGTCGTCCACCAGCTCGGCGAGGAGGATGCCGGTGTGGAGCCAGTCCCGGACCGCGAACTGGATCTCGGCCTGGGCGAAGCGCCGGTTCCGGCGCGCCACCGGGTCCTCCTGCTGCACGGCGCCGACCGACTCGAGCTGGTCGATCTGCGCCTCGAGCACCGAGACCTGCTTGCCGAGCTCGGGCTGGGCCGTCGTCGCCGCGGCCGCCCAAGACCCGCACGCCGCGGCCGCGAGCGCGACCGCGGCCCTGGCTTTCCCGCGGCTCGTCACCGGGGTGCGCCTTCCGCGGCGGCGGGGGGAGCCCTCGGCGCCTGCTCCTCGTTGGCGGTGTCGACGTCGTAGCGCACCGCCGGCCGGTCCTTGAGCTCGGCCGTGATGCCGCCCTTCTCGAAGCCGACCACCTTGATCGTGTTCACCTTGCCCGGCTCGGCGGTGAACGTGTACGAGGACTGCACCTTGAAGCGGTAGCCCTCGAGGTAGCTGAACACGCCGTAGCCGTGGCCGCGGTAGACCATCTGGACCGAGACCTGGTGGTTGCCAGGCACCACGCGGCCGTTGAAGATCTCGAACTCCTCGCGTTTCTCCAGATCGCCGTCCACGTCCACCTTGGTGTAGATGGGCGCGCCGTCGAGCGCGTAGGCCGCCGACTCGAGGTAGAACGACGAGCCCATCTCGTTGCGGTGGACGAGGATGGCCTTCGCACCGGTGGTGATGTCGCCGCCGATGACCATCTCCTGCAGGTTCATCAGGCGCGCCTTGGTCCGGAAGATCTTCTCCTTCAGATCCGAGACCCGCTCCTCCAGCGTCCGGACCTTGAGGTCGTTGACCTCGTCGGCGGTCATCGGGGCGGCCTTCGCCGGCGCGGCACCCGCGGCGGGCGGCGCGGTGGTGGTCGTGGTGGCGGGGGCGCCGGCGGGCTGGGCGGGAGCCGGCTCCGTCTTCGGGGGCGGCGTTCCGGTGGTGGCCTGGCCGAGCGCCGGGAAGGGCAGCGCGAGACAGAGGACGGCGAGCATCCCGACGTGTCGCACCACGTTCACCCTCTCTTCGGGAAAAGTCCCGCGAAATTCGACGTCAAGAGGCCACTCCTTATACCACGGGCCTGCCGGAATCGCGCCAGCCCGGAGGGCCGCGCCGCGGCCCCGGGCGCGCGATCCGGAGCGCTCGAGAGGTGTGGGATCGGGCCCGGCTAGCCGCCCTTGCGGAGCTCGTTCAGGACGAGCTTCGCGACCGCCTTCAGCGTGTCGAAGACCCCCACGCCGGTGGGTGCGACCGCCTGGTACTCGGGCACGCCGGCCGGGTTGATGAGCCGGTGCAGCTCCTCGATGGTGGCGACGTTGGGGAGGTCGCGCTTGTTGTACTGGACCACGTACGGGATCTTGTCGAGGTCGTAGCCCTGCTCCTGCAGGTTCACGCGGAGGTTCTCGACGGACTCGAGGTTCGCCTCCATGCGCTCGATCTGCGAGTCGGCCACGAACACCACGCCGTCGACGCCCTTCAGGATGAGCTTTCGCGAGGCGTCGTAGAAGACCTGGCCCGGCACCGTGTAGAGGTGGAACCGGGTCTTGAAGCCGCGGATCTCGCCCAGCGAGAGCGGCAGGAAGTCGAAGAAGAGCGTCCGCTCGGTCTCGGTCGCGAGCGAGATCATCTTGCCCTTCGCGTCCGGGTTGGTCTTCGCGTAGACGTACTGGAGATTCGTCGTCTTCCCGCACAGGCCCGGGCCGTAATAGACGATCTTGCAGTTGATCTCGCGTGAGCTGTAGTTGATGAAGCTCATCGATCACTCGCTGAAGAGATTGTCGATGTCGTCGTCGGTGATCTCGGCGAACGGGCTGGCGCTCCCGGGCGAGGCCTGCTTCTGGGCCAGGACCTCGAAGACCTTGGCCAGCTCCTCGCCGGCCTTCTTCACCCTGAGGCGAACGAGCCCGAGCGAGCTCTTCGCGTCGAAGATCACGACCAGGACGACCCGGCCGCCCACGATGCTCATGTGGAGCGACTCGCGCTCCCCCTCGTGGAACTGGTTCGGGAACTCCTTCTCGCCGATGAGCTTCGCGAGGCCGCCCATGGCGGCCACGTTGCCGGCGGTGAGCGAGGCGAGGGAGGTGGTGTCGAGGTTCTGCGCCTGTCCGCTCGAGGCGATGAGCTGACCGTTCTTGTCGACGAGGAAGACGACCTTGGCGTTCGCGTCGCGCGTGAGCCGGTCGCATATCCCGGCGATGAGCCGGAACTCCTCCTCGTACATCACCAAGCCGGAATTCATGCGCTCTGGCTCTCCAAGAGGGTCCGAATCCCTGGCGAATACCAGGGAAACGGGGGGGATTCAATCCTTTGGCCGTCGAACCACCGGGTCCGGGGGCTCCCGCACGCCGGATTCACCGCCCGCCTCACAGCTCGCGCCGGCCCGCCAGCGCCCGCGCCAGGGTCACCTGGTCCGCGTACTCGAGGTCACCGCCCATGGGCACGCCCTGTGCGATGCGCGTGACCTTTACGCCCAGTGGCTTCAGGAGCTTCGTCAGGTAGAGCGCGGTGGCCTCGCCCTCCACGTCGGGGTTGGTGGCGACGATCACCTCGTCCACCGGCGAGGCCTCCAGGCGGAGCAGGAGCTCCCTCACCTTGAGGTCGCCGGGGCCCACGCCGTCCAGCGGTGAGAGCGCCCCGTGAAGGACGTGATATCGCCCGCGGAACTCGTGGGTGCGCTCGACGGCGATGAGGTCGGGGACGCCCTCCACCACGCAGAGGATCCGGGAGTCGCGCTCCGGATCGGCGCAGATGGGGCATGGATCACGGTCGGTGAGGGTCTGGCAGGAGGAGCAGAGGCGGACGTCGCGCACCACCCCGGCGATGGCGGCGGCGAGGTCCCCGGCGTAGCCGGGGCCGGCCTCGAGCACGTGGAAGGCGAGCCGCTGGGCGGTCTTCTCGCCGATTCCGGGGAGCTTGGCGAGCTCCTTCACCAGACGTGCAATCGGGTCGGCGACGGCCATGGGGCGGCTAGCCCAGCCCCGGGATCTTGATCCCGCCGGTGGCCTTCTCGAGGTGCGCATCGGCGGCGGCGCGGGCCCGGGTCGTGGCGGCGTTGACCGCGGCGGCCACCAGGTCCTCCAGCATCGACCGGTCGTCGGGGGTGATCGCCTCCGGGTCGATGGAGATGCGGGTCACCTCGCAGCGCCCGTTCATGACCACCTTCACCATGCCCCCACCGCTCTCCCCCTCCACCGAGAGCGTGCCCAGCTGCTCCTTCGCCTCGGCGACGGCCTTCTCGAGCTTCTTCGCCTGCCGCATGAGGTACTGGATGTCCATCGCCTAGAGCTCCTCGATCTTGTCGATACCGCCGCCCAGGATGCGGGCCGCCTCGCGGATGTTCTCGTTGCCGCGGGCCGCCTCGCGCACGCGGGCGGAGCGGGCCTGGCGCTCGGCCGCCTCGACGGCCGCGATCGACGCGGGCGCGGCGGCCGGGGCGTCCTCCACCGGCGCCGGCGGTGGAGCCGCCGAGACGGTGACGGCGAGCCGGGTCGGACGGCCGAAGTGCCGGCCCAGCTCGGCCTCGATCTCGGCGCGCCGCTTCTCGGCGGTCTGGGCGTAGAGGCCCGGGGCGAGCTGCACCGCCACCTCGCCCTCCGAGAGCCGGAGCAGCGCCGCCTGCTTCAGCGCCGGCGCGGCCATGGGGCTCACCTTCTCGACGGCGTCGACCGCCGCGCGCCAGCGCTCGTGGTCGCTACCGGCGGGGGCGGCCGGGCCTGCGGCGCACCCCGGTGTGCCGAAGGCGGAGACGGAGCCGGAGACGGAGTCGGTGGCGGAGACAGAGGCAGAGACGGACACGGAGGCAGAGGCGGAGGCGGAGGCAGAGACAGATCCGGATCCAGACCCCGACTCGGATCCGGATCCGGACCCCGAGCGAGACCCTGGTCCCGGCCGCGATGCGCCCGCCGGCGACGGCGCACCGCGGGCGATGGCGTCGAGGCGCGCGACCAGCTCCGAGACCTGCGCGCCGGGGGCCAGGAACACACCCTCGAGCAGCGCCACCTCCAGGGCGTGGCGGGATCCCTCGGCCAGCTTCACGTCGTTCACGGCGCGCTGGGCGAGGTCGAAGAGTCGCGTCAGCTGGGCCGGGTCGGTCCCCGCGGCCTGGGCCCGCACCTCGGCCGCCTCGGCGTCGGGGAGGTCGAGCGGAGACCCGGTCACGAGCCGGGCCACGAGCACGTTGCGCAGGTGCCTGGCCAGCTCCTCCGCCACCCGCTTCATCTCCAGGCCACGCGCGTGGAGCGCGTCGATCTCGGCGAGCACGGCGGCGCCGTCCCGCCGCACCAGCGCCCCGCCGATGCGGGAGATGGCCGCCGCGTCCACCGCGCCGAGCGCCTCGGCCACCGCCGCGTCGTCGGCCTGGTCGCCGCAGGCCGCCCGCACCTGGTCGAGCATCGACAGGGCGTCGCGCATGCCGCCCTCGGCCTGGCGCGCAACGAGCGCCAGCGCGGCCGGCGACAGGCGGATGCCCTCCGCCGCCGCGACCTTGCCGAGCTGGTCGGCGATCTGCTGCACGGTGAGGCGCCGGAAGTCGAAGCGCTGGCAGCGGGAGACGATGGTCTCCGGCACCTTGTGGACGTCGGTCGTCGCCAGGACGAACTTCACGTGCGGTGGAGGCTCCTCCAGAGTCTTCAGGAGAGCGTTGAACGCGCCCGTGGAGAGCATGTGGACCTCGTCCACGACGAACACCTTGAACCGGTCCCGCGCCGGCCGGTACCTCACCGCCTCGACGATGTCGCGGACGTTGTCGACGCCGTTGTTGGAGGCGGCGTCGATCTCCACGACGTCCACCGAGCGCCCCTCGGCGATCTCGATGCACGGCGTGCACCGGCCACACGGCTCGGCGGTGGGGCCGTTCTCGCAGTCGAGGGCCTTCGCCACCAGGCGTGCGGTGGTGGTCTTGCCCACCCCGCGCGGGCCGGTGAACAGGAAGGCATGGGCGAGCTGGCCGGTGCGCAGCGCGTTCCGCAGCGTGCGGACCACGTGCTCCTGCCCCGACATCTCGCCGAACTGCTGGGGGCGGTACTTGCGGGCGAGGACGAGGTAGGGCGTGTCGGGGGTCGGCGTCGTCATGGTCGGGACCGGCTCAGCTGGAACGCGAGAACTGCCGAGCCGGCCCACAATCCCCGGGCGCACGGAAGACCACTTACCGTTGCTCCCTTCCGGGCCTGGCGGGGTTCGGCAGCCCCCACGTCGCCCGAGGATTCTGGGCCGGCTCGCTGACATCCGCCGGCTACCACCACTCTAACCCCGGTGGCACGTCTCTGCTGGCGGAGAGGGTGGGATTTGAACCCACGGTACCGTTCCCGGTACACACGATTTCCAGTCGTGCACCTTCAACCGCTCGGTCACCTCTCCGTAAGGTGAGCGGAGAGCGAGGGATTCGAACCCCCGGTACCGTTGCCGGTACACCTGATTTCGAGTCAGGCGCCTTCGACCAGGCTCGGCCAGCTCTCCGCGGGCGGATCTAGCCGATCCTCCCGTCGCTGCCAAGCGGGTGCTACCCGGTTTCCTCCCCGTTCTCCCCGCGCCGGGCCCTGAAGAACTCCCGGAGCAGCTCGCCGGCCTCCCCGGCGCACAGCCCGCGCTCGACCGGGAAGCGGTGGTTGAGCCGGGGGTCGGAGGTGAGGTCCATGAGCGAGCCCGCCGCGCCCGCCTTGGGGTCGCTCGCCGCGTAGACGAGGCGGTCGATCCGGGCGAGCACCATCGCCCCGGCGCACATGGCGCAGGGCTCGAGGGTCACGTAGAGCGTCACCCCGGTGAGCCGCCAGCGGCCCAGCTTCCGGGCCGCCCGCTGGAGGGCAGCCAGCTCGGCGTGCGCGGTGGGGTCGCGCGCCGCCTCGCGCGCGTTCGCGCCGTGACCCACGACCAGGCCCTCGTGCACCGCCACCGCCCCGACCGGCACCTCGCCGCGCGCCGCGGCTCCGCGGGCGAGGTCGAGCGCCTCCCGCATCGCCTCGACGTCGGTCACGGCGCCCCGCCGGCGGCCGGCGCCCGCCGCAGGCGCGCCAGCCAGCGCCGCGCGAACACGAACCGCCGAGGCCAGAGGGCTCCCCTCCAGGCCTCCTCGGCCGCCGCCCGCTGCGACTCGCCGCGCACGTGCACGCGCACCTTCACCGGGCCGATCTCGTCGTAGCGCTCGACGCGCTCGTCGAAGGAGAGGCCCTCGAGGCCGGTCAGCGAGCTCGCCGCGGCCTCGGACAGGAGGAGGTACTCCGGGGAGCCCACCGAGTTCTTGAGCAGGCGGTGCACCAGGATGACGTCCACGCCGGCCAGCTCCTCGAGCTCGCCCACCCGGTGCGGGAGCGCCTTCCCGGCGTGCGCGATCACCTTGAGCCGGAGCAGCGGAGCGTTCTTGCAGGCGCCGCAGGTGCAGACGTCGGCGTGGGCGATCCGCGCCAGCGCGTCGGCGAAGGCGTCGAAGAAGCGGAGGAGGCCCGCGCCCAGCTCAGGCGGGTAGCCCGACGCTCCCCGCTCTGCGTAGAGGAACACGGCGTCGCCCTCGAGCTTGGCGACGCGCATCGGCAGCTCGACGCGCGCCAGGATGGCCTCGAGGAGCGCCGTGATGATGGCCTGGCCGTGGGTGAGCTCGGCGGCGTTCGCGACCATGAAGCGCGTGTAGCCGCTGATGTCGGCCATCACGAGCAGGACGTCCCTGGGATCGGCCACCGGCGGACGATACCGGGCGGGCCCGGGCGCCGCCACGGTCACGGCGGGTCGGGGGAGAGGGCGGCGAGGCCGTCCCCGAAGGCGAGGCAGACGTTCTCCATGAGGTCGCCCCGGGCGCTCGCCGCGTAGAGGCCGGGAGCGATCCGCCACACGTCCCTCCGGATCCGCTCCGGCCGGCCGGGGCGGTCCACCGCCCCGGCGAGCATGGGCAGCACCTTGTCCGAGAGACGGAGGGCGGTGTCGAGCACGAAGATGGAGAGGTGCGGGCGGAGCGATCGCAGCCGCCGGAAGAACGACGAGACCTCCGCGGGCATGAGGTGCTTCGGCGGGCCCGACTTGAGCTCGAGGTAGGCGAGCTTCCCCTCCGCCGCCGCGACGACGTCGAGGTCGCCGCCCACTCCCGGCGCGCCCGAGCGGACACCCCAGGCCACGTCCACCGCCAGCCGCCGGGCCAGCTCCCGCGCCACCCACCACTCCAGCGTCCCGCCGAAGCTGCGGGCCGGCTGCCGGAGGCGCAGCCTCCCGCCGACCACCTCGGTGGCGAGCCCGAGCGCCACGAGATCCTCGCCGGCCCGGCGCGCCTCGGCGGCGCCCAGGTATCGCGTGGCCTCCTCGGGCTGGAACGGACCGCCCGCCAGGATGGCGCCGCGCAGGAACAGGCGGAAACCGTAGTGCCCGAGCCTCTCGGAGACGCGCTCGGCGTTCTCGGGTCCGAGGTCCCTGGGGAACGGCAGGTCCGGGCGGGCGAGCCGCGGGTGGAGGCCCCGGCGCGCCAGCATGGCGAGCGCCTCGCCCGTGGCGCCGGCCACCGCCAGCGCCGGCGCCCGCCGGGTGGCGCCGCGGGCCGCCGCGCGCCGCTCCTGCTCCCTCGCGTCGAGGTGGCGGGTCACGGTGACGTCAGGCCACGACCGGCAGGGAGAGCCTCGGGGCGGGGTCCGGCGTGACGAGCTCGGGGTGGTCCGCGCAGTCGAGTCCGCAGGCCCGGCAGTGCTCCACCGCGCACTTGGGCGTCACCTTCGAGCCGAGCCCGCGCCGCTGCTCGCGCGCGAGGTAGCCCTTCTCGAGCCCCTGGTCGATGAAGTCCCAGGGCAACGCCTCGTGGACGTCGGCCTCGCGCGACACGAAGAACTCCGGGTCGTGCGGCCAGAGCCGGATCGCCCTCGCGAGGTCACCCTCGGTCTCGCGGTGGGCGATCTCGAGGAGGTCGGCCACCCGCCGGTCGCCGCGCGAGAGCAGCGCCTGCCCGTACGCCTCGCGGGGCGAGAGGAAGTCCACGTCGATGCCCTTCGGCCGGAGCGCACGCTCGAGGAGCCTGCGCTTCGCCTCGAGCGCCCGGCGCGGCGCCAGCGGCTGCCACTGGAAGGGCGTCCACGGCTTCGGCACGAAGGGGTTCACCGACAGCGAGATGCGCCCCATGCGCCCGCGCCGGCGCGCCCAGGGGAGCATGACCTCCTCGCGGATGCGCAGGGCGAGCCCGGCCATGCCGAGGACGTCCTCGTCGGTCTCGGTGGGGAGGCCGCACAGGAAGTACATCTTCACGTTGTGCATGCCGGCCGCGATGGCGTTCTCGGCGGCGGCCACCACGAGGTCGTCCGGGAAGTCCTTGTTGACCACCTTGCGCAGCCGGTCGGTGCCCGCCTCGGGCGCGAGGGTGATGGAGCGCTCGCCTCCCCCGGCCATCCGGCCGGCCAGCTCCGGGGTGATGGCGTCCACCCGGAGCGAGGACGGGCTGAAGGTCCCGCCGCCGCCGGCGATGTCGCAGGTGAGCGAGGCGAGCCCGGTGTAGTCGCTCGTGTCCGGCCCCACGAGGCCCACGCGCAGGCCCCGGGCCACGCCCTTCGCCGCCTCGTCGCGCAGGACGTCGAGGTCCACCTCGCGGTACGGGCGCTGGACGAACCC
>Ga0335084_10000278_pt1 | contig 41091 bp, 36 predicted proteins | sample Lox_Sample_44_FD_206721 | JGI IMG/M metagenome (GOLD analysis project Ga0335084, IMG submission 206721) | Soil microbial communities from Loxahatchee National Wildlife Refuge, Florida, United States - Lox_Sample_4.4 | ecosystem: Environmental > Terrestrial > Soil > Wetlands | place: USA...
AGGACATCGACGCGCTCAAGAGCGTCATGGACGAGGAGAAGTTCCACCTCTCCTACGTCGAGCACGAGCTCGATCGCCAGTGCAAAGGCGAGTTCGGCGGCTTCGTGACCCAGGCGCTCGAGCAGGCGCGCGCACAGTTCGCGATCTTCCAGCAGACGCGGCGCGCGCAGGCGGCGCAGGCCATCGAGCGCGTGCTCGGCGGCGGCGCCTGAGCACAGCGAAGGAGGCCACGATGCAGTTCGGCATCTTCTACGAGCACCAGCTCCCGCGACCGTGGGCGCAGGGCACCGAGCAGCGGCTCTTCCAGGAGGCGCTCGACCAGGTGGAGCTCGCCGATCGCCTCGGCATCGACTACGCCTGGGAGGTCGAACACCACTTCCTCGAGGAATACTCGCACTCCTCGGCGCCCGAGGTGTTCCTGGCCGCGTGCAGCCAGCGCACGAAGCGCATCCGCCTGGGCCACGGCATCACGCTCCAGCCACCGGGCTACAACCATCCGGCGCGCGTCGCCGAGCGCATCGCGACGCTCGACCTCGTGTCGAACGGCCGCGTCGAGTGGGGCACCGGCGAGTCGAGCTCGCGCATCGAGCTCGAGGGGTTCGGCGTCCCCTACATGGAGAAGCGCGACATGTGGGAGGAGGCCGTGCGCGAGACGGCCAAGATGATGTCGATGAGCCCGTACCCCGGCTACGACGGGAAGTACTTCTCGATGCCGTGCCGGAACGTGGTGCCGAAGCCCGTGCAGACGCCGCATCCGCCGCTCTGGGTCGCGTGCTCGAACCGCGACACGATCAAGCTCGCGGCCCGCCTCGGCATCGGCGCGCTCACCTTCGCGTTCATCGACCCGGCCGAGGCCAAGTACTGGGTCGACGAGTACTACGAGACCTTCAAGCGCGAGTGCACGCCGCTCGGCCGCGCGGTGAATCCGAACATCGCGATGGTGACGGGCTTCATGTGCCACGAGGACAGCGAGACGGCCGTGGCGCTCGGGCTCGAGGGCTTCAAGTTCTTCGGCTTCGCGCTCGCGCACTACTACATCACCGGCACGCACGTCCCGGGCCGCACGAACATTTGGGACCTCTTCAAAGCCGCGCCCCCGTTCCCCACCGTGCCGACCGGCGGCATCGGCAACCCCGACGAGGTGCGGGCGAACCTCGAGACCTTCGAGAAGGTCGGCGTCGACCAGGTGATCTTCATCCAGCAGGGCGGCAACAACCGGCACGAGGACATCTGCTCGTCGCTCGAGCTCTTCGCGTCGCGCGTGCAGCCCGGCTTCAAGGAGCGGCACGACGCGAACCTGCGCCGCAAGAGCGAGGAGCTGGCGCCGTACGTGGCGAAGGCCATGGCCAAGATCCCGCCGCTCGACGCCGCGCGGGAAATCGAGCCGCTCGAGTCGTATCCGGTGCTCATGGCCCGGCTCGGCGTCGACATCACGCAGCTCCCGCAACGCCGCAACATGGGGCCGGCGGTGCAGCAGGTCGAGCAGGCGCTCGCCGGCGAGCGGCCGACCGCATGAGCCGCCGCGACGGGCGTGCGGCGCGCAACCCGCACGTCCGCCGCGCTTGACCCCCGGCCGCGCACTCGTTAGCTCGGCCCGATGTCTTCCGTTCCGGAGTTCGGCACCGGGCTACCGGCGATCCAGCAGATTCCGTCGCGCGTCCGCCCCTGGGAGCAGGAGGTCGACGGCGCGAAGATCCTCGACGCCGCACGCGCCGCCGAAGCCGCCGGCTTCGCCTGGGTGTCGTGCAGCGACCACCCCGCCATCCCCGTCTCGCGCGCCCAGGCGATGGGCCCGACGTGGTACGACGCTGGCAGCACGCTCGCGTTCGTCGCCGGCGTCACGACGCGCATCCGCTTGATGCCGCACGTGCTCGTGCTGCCGTATCGCCACCCGCTGGTGATCGCGAAGCAGTACGGCACGCTCGACCACCTCTCCGCGGGCCGCGTGATCGTCGGCGTCGGCAGCGGCCACCTGAAGCCCGAGTTCGCGACCCTGCGCGCCGACTACGAGAACCGCGGCAAGATCACCGACGAGTACCTGAGGGCGCTCGCGGCGGCCTGGGAGCACGACGTCGCGCACTTCGACGGCGAGTTCATCTCGTTTCGCGACATGATGGTGTGGCCGCGCCCGGTCCAGAAGCCGCGCCCGCCGTTCTGGGTGGGCGGCAACTCGAACGCCGCCGTGAAGCGCGCCGCGCGTCTGGCCGACGGATGGATTCCGTGGGAGCTCACGGCCGAGGACTTCGCGGCCAAGGCCGCCTACGCGCGCCACCTGCGCCACGACGCCGGCCGATCGGACGCGTTCCAGCTCGTGGCGCCGCTCGCGGCACCCGCGGGCGTCATTGCCGACAAGGTGCTCGCCGACGTCAACCGTTGGCGCGAGGCCGGCGCGACCGCGTTCCACGTCGGCGTCGGCGCCGACAGCTGGCCGCAGTACCTCGACCGCCTGGCGTGGTTCGGCCGCTCCGTGATCGCGCGCGTGAGCTGAGGCGTCTGCATGCCGCGCAACGTCGAGATCAAGGCGCGCCTCGCCGATCTCGCCGCCGCGCGCGCGATCGCCGACCGCGTGGGAGCGCGCTTCACCTGGGCCGACGACCAGGTCGACCGATACTTCGAGCTGGACGGCGGCCGGCGCGTGAAGCTCCGCACGACCGGCCGCGGCGCCGAGCTGATCCGCTACGATCGACGCGAGGACGCCGGCGTGCGCGTGAGCGCGTACGAGGTCTCTCCCGTGCGCGACGCCGAGGGGGAAGCATGCCTCGTGCCGACGACACGTCCGCTCGTGACGGTTCGCAAGCGGCGCGAGCTGTGGCTCCTGGACAACGTCCGCATCCACCTCGACACGGTCGACGGGCTCGGGACGTTCCTCGAGCTCGAGGCCGTCGTCGACGCGACGCACGACGAGGCGCGCTGCCGCGCAGCGGTCGATCGGCTGCTCGACGCCTTCGGACTCTCCGAAGCCGCGTGTCTGCGCGCGTCGTACGGCGACCTCCTGCGAGCGTGACGGCGATGCCGGGCGCGCTTGCCGGGCTGCGGGTGGACGAGCGGACGCGAGGGCTCGCCGCGACCTATGCTGGTCACCTGCTGGCGGGCCTCGGTGCGGACGTCTCGCGCGCGGAGGCGAGCCCGTTCCCGATCCTCGATCGTCGCAAGCGCGTCGCCGCCGCGGCGGGGCCAGTCGACGCCGTCATCGCCGACGAGGGCGCGCAGGCCGACGGCGCCCCGATCGCCTGCGGCGTGAGCGCCTGGGGCCGCACGGGACCGCGTCGGGCGCTTCCGCCCGACGAAGCGCTCGTGCAGGCGGCGACCGGCGTGCACGCGCTCCAGTGGTCGTGGTCGGGGCGGCCGGTGTGGCTCGCGACGCCCGTCGTCTCCTACATGACCGGCATGCTGGCCGCGCTCGGCGTCGCCGCGGCGCACTTCGCCCGCCTGCGCGGCGCATCCGGTCAGCGCCTCGACGTGAACGGGCTGCAAGGCTCGCTCGCCTTGAACGGCGGCACCTACGTGACCGGTCCGTCGCACCAGAGCGCGCTCCTCGTCGGCGGCGATCCGCGCGGCGTCTACCCGAGCTACAGCCTCTACCCGACCGCCGACGGATGGATCTTCCTCGGCGCGCTCACGCAGCCGTTCTGGGTGAAGCTGCTCGACTTCCTGGGGCGCACCGACCTCCTCGCCGACGAACGACTGCAGGGCAACCCGATCACGTTCGGCGCGCCGGAGCTGCGTGCCTTCGTGCGCGGCGAGCTCGAGCCCGTGTTCGCGCAGCGGACGACCGCGGCGTGGGTGGGCGCGCTGCGCGCGGCCGACATCCCGTGCGGCCAGGTGCAGTCGCGCGAGCAGTACCTGCGCGACCCCGAGGTGCGGGCGGCCGGGCTGGCCGGCGACCCCTTCGAGCCGCCGCCGGCGGCGCGCATCGCCCCGGGCGCGCCCGCGACCCTTCGCCCCCCGCCGCCGGCGGGGTCGTGTCTCGAAGGCATCCGCGTGCTCGATCTCACGAGCTTCATCGCCGGGCCCGTCTGCCCGATGCTGCTCGCCGACCTCGGCGCCGACGTCGTGAAGATCGAGTCGCTGGACGGCGATCCCTTTCGCATGACGGCGTACGGCTTCCACGGCTGGAACCGCGGGAAGCGCTCCGTCGTGCTCGACCTGAAGCGACCCGAGGGACGCGACGCGCTGCTCGACCTGGCGCGGAGCGCCGACGTCGTGGTCGAGAACTTCCGGGGGGGCGTCATGGATCGGCTCGGGCTCGGGCGCGACCGGCTGGAAGCGGTGAACCCGGCGCTCGTGCTCGTCTCGGTGACCGGTGCGGAGGGAGCGCTCGCCACGCTGCCCGGCTTCGATCCCGTCTTCCAGGCGCGCTCGGGCTTCATGACCGCGCAGGGCGGTTCCGACGATCCGGTCTTCCACACGATCGCCTACAACGACTATTCGGCCGGGACGCTCGGCGCCTTCGCGGTCGTGGCGGCGCTCGTCGCGCGCGAACGGAGCCACCGCGGCCAGCGCGTCGACGTGAGCCTCATGCGGACGGCGCTCGTCGACCAGGCGGCGCACATGACCGGTGGACCGGTCGGCGGGCGGGACTTTCTCGGGCCCGCCGCCGCGCGGCGCCTCTATCCGACGGCGACCGGGTGGCTGTGCGTCGCCGCGACGAGCGAGGAGCAGGCGAGGGCGCTCGGATCGCCCGCGGACGTCGCCGTGGCGCTCGCGACGCCTGCGGAAGGGAGCGAGGGCGACCGCATCGCGGCCTGGTTCGGCGCGGTCTCGCGCACCGACGCTCTCGCTCGTCTGGAGGCCCTCGGTGTTCCGGCGGCGCCCTGTCTCTCGTTCCCCGAGATGCTGGCCGACGAGCATCTGCGTGCGAACGACGCCTTCGTCACGCTGGACGACCCGGCACTGGGTCCGGTCACCATGGGCGGGCCGCTCGTCAGCTTCGGGCGGACGCCGATCGGGTACCGGCGCCCCGGTCCCGGGCACGGCGCGCACTCGCGCGAGATCCTGGCCGAGATCGGGTACGACGAGGCGCGCGTCGCAGGTCTGGTCGCGGCAGGCGTCGTGGGCGTGTGAGGCCGTTCCCGATCGCGCTCGCGGCGACGCTCCACGACCCGACGGCGGCGCTGCGCGACGACATCGAGCGGGCGCTGCCGCGGCTTCGCGCGCTCTATGCCGGCGTCGCCGTCGCGACGAGCCCGCCGACGTCGAAGCGGATCGTCCGGCAGCTCGCCGCGGCGGGAGTCCATGCCGGTACGCCGCCGGCGAACACCCGCGGGCCGCTCTACCGGATGGCGATCCGGGGCGCGCTCGAGACCGCCGCGCCGGCCGTCCACTACGTCGACTTCGATCGCGCGGTGCACTGGCTGCGCGTCGCGCCGCGCGAGCTCGCGGCCGTGCTCCGTCTCTCGCGGCGGCAGGGCCCGCTGCTCGTCGGCCGCACGGCGACGGCGCACGCCTCGCACCACCGGCCGCTGTGGGCGACCGAGCTGGTCGCCGGCCGGCTCATCGCCGACGAGCTCGGCGTCGCCGGGCGGCTCGACGTGCTCGTGCCGTCGTTCGTGCTTCCCGCCGGCGCGGCGGGCGAGCTCGCGCGCCGGTCGCGTGCACGCGGCGAGGAGATCTACGGCGAATGGGCCGCGCTGGTCGCCGCCGCGGTACCGCAGCTGGCATACGTCGAGTGCCGCGGGCTCGACTGGGAGACGCCGGATCGTTTTCGGCGCGCCGTGCGGCGGGCCGGGCTCGCGGCCTGGCGGCGGCGACAGGAGACGCCGGGCGAGTGGGCGCTCCGTACCGCGATGGCGGAGAAGATCGTCGCCGGCTTCGAGCGCACGCGCGCCCGCTGGCCGTCGCGCCCGCGTCTTGTCCGCTTCCCGCCGCGCAGCGTACGCTGAGGCATGGACGACGTCGCCGCGCGCATCCTGCGTGACTACCGCCGGATCGCGGTGGTCGGCATCTCTGATCGCCCGGACCGCGACTCCAACCGCGTCGCCGCGTATCTGCAGGGCGCCGGCTACACGGTCATCCCCGTCAATCCGAACATCGCGCACGTGCTGGGCGGACCGTGCTGGCCGTCGCTCGGCGAGGCGCCCGGACCGATCGAGGTGGTGGACGTCTTCCGGCGCTCGGAGCTGGTCCCGCCGGTCGTCGACGCCGCGATCCGCGTCGGCGCCCGGGCGGTGTGGATGCAGGACGGTGTCGTGCACGAGGCCGCGGCGGCGCGGGCGCGCGCCGCCGGTCTCCTCGTGGTGATGGATCGCTGCATGATGCGCGACCACGCGCGCGGGATCGGACGGTGACCGGGCCCGCGCTCGAAACGGCGCGCCTCCGCCCGAGGCGGCACGGGTGCTGCGCTACGCGTTCGACGAGGCCGGCCTGCGCGGCGCCTCTGCGCCCCACGACTCCGGCCGTTGTTGCCACGCTCACACGCCTGGGTTACGACCCAGGCCCGCAGCTTCACCCCCCTAGAGGAGATCCCGATGGAATACTCGATGGTGATCGACGGCCGGTCCGTGACGACCGGCCAATGGGACGACGTGATCAATCCCGCCAAGGGCGAGCCCTTCGCGCAGTGTCCGCGGGGCACGGGCGCCAACGTCGACGAGGCGGTCGCCGCCGCGGCGCGTGCCTTCAAGACCTGGCGCAAGGACGAGGCGCTGCGCCGCCAGAAGCTGAACGAGTGCGCCGCCGCGATCCAGGGCCACGTGCAGGACATCGCCGCCGTGCTCTCGCAGGAGCAGGGCAAGCCGATGACCGCCGCCATGGCCGAGGTGTTCGGCGCGTCGATGTGGTTCAGCTACTTCGCGAACCTCGCGACCGAGCCCGAGACGCTGCAGGACGACGGCGAGAAGACGATCAAGGTCGTCCGGAAGCCCCTCGGCGTCGTGGCGGCGATCACGCCGTGGAACTTCCCGGTGATCCTGCTCGCGTGGAAGCTCGCCCCGGCCTGGCTCGCGGGCAACACGGTGGTCGCGAAGCCGTCGCCCTACACGCCGCTCACCTCGCTCATGGTGGCCGACATCCTGAAGTCGGTCGTGCCGGCGGGGGTGCTGAACGTGCTGTCGGGCGGCAACGAGCTCGGCGCGAAGCTCGCCACCCATCCCGACGTGCGCAAGATCTCGTTCACCGGCAGCGTCGCCACCGGCAAGAAGATCATGGGCTACGCCGTCGAGGACCTGAAGCGCGTGACGCTCGAGCTCGGCGGCAACGACCCGGCGATCGTGCTCGACGACGTCGACCCGCAGGCGGTCTCCGAGGGCTTGTTCTGGGGCGCGTTCCAGAACTCCGGCCAGGTGTGCACGGCCGTGAAGCGCCTCTACGTCCACGAGAAGGTCTACGACCCGATCGTGAAGGGGCTCACGGAGCTCGCCAAGAAGGCGAAGGTCGGGCCCGGCACGGACGCCGACACGCAGCTCGGGCCGATCAACAACAAGATGCAGCTCGATCGCGTGATGGGGCTGGTCGAGGACGCGAAGAAGCACGGCGGCAAGATCGAGGCCGGCGGCGTGCGGCTCGAAGGGTCGGGCTACTTCTATCCGCCCACCATCGTGACCAACGTCGGCCCCGGCGTGCGGCTGGTCGACGAGGAGCAGTTCGGCACCGCGCTGCCGGTCATCAAGTACTCGAAGATCGACGACGCCATCGCGCAGGCGAACGCCACCCACTACGGTCTCGGCGGCTCGATCTGGACCGGCAATCGCGAGAAGGGAATGGAGCTCGTTCAGGAGCTCGAGTGCGGCACCGGGTGGGTGAACCACCACATGGACATCACGCCGTTCGCGCCCTTCGGCGGCTCCAAGTGGAGCGGCCTCGGCTACGAGAACGGCCACTGGGGCTACGAGGCCTTCACCGAGCTGCAGGTCGTGAACGCGAAGAAGTAGTCGCGCCCGCGAATCCGCGACACGGCCGGCGGCGCCACGCGCGTCGCCGGCCGTTTGCGTCGGATGCGCACCTCGCGCCCGGCGCCGAGGAAGGGGTGCGGCTTCGTGCCGTGGAAGAGTTGCAGCATGGGGAGGCGGGTGCCATGGGAGGGAGGCCCTCTCAACGGACCACTTTCGTCACCGAGGTGCACGCCGAGGCCGGCATGCTGTTGAAGCTCGACGGTTCGGGGCTCCTGCACCTCCAGCTCTACCGCGCCTTGCGCGCGCAGATCCTCGGCGGCCGGCTGCGTCCCGGCACGCGCCTCCCGTCGACGCGGGTGCTCGCCGCCGACAACGGTCTCTCCCGCAACACGGTGACGCTCGCCTTCGAGCAGTTGATCGGCGAGGGCTACGCCTCCGTGCGGCGCGGATCGGGCACCTACGTCACGCCCGACCTCCCGGACGAGGCGACCTCGGTCCTGCGGCGACCCGACGCGGACCTCGGGCGGCCCACGGTGCGGCCGCGTCTGTCGCGCTTCGGAGAGACCATCCGGGACTGGCGCGTCTCGTGGGCGGCGCGCTCGGCGCGTCTGGCGTGCGACTTCCGCTATGGCCGTCCTGCCTTCCGGGATTTTCCACACGCGACGTGGCGCGCGCCGGGCGTCCGCCCGCGATCTCGACTACGGCCCGCCAGAGGGCGCGCCCTCGCTGCGCGAAGCCATCGCCGACTATCTCCACCGCGCGCGTGCCGTCGTGTGCGACGCCGCGCGGGTCGTCATCGTGAACGGCTCGCAGCAGACGCTCGACCTCACGGCGCGCGTGCTGCTCGATCGCGGCGATCGCGTGCTGCTGGAGGAGATGCACTACGCCGGGGCACGGAGCGTTTTTCTCGCCGCGGGCGCGCGCATCGTGACGGCGCCCGTCGACGGTGACGGGCTCGACGTCGCCGCGCTCGGCGAGCGGCACGTGCGCCGCTCGCGGGCGCGCAACGCCGCGCGGCGTGCGGTGCTGCTGGATGCGGTCGCCAAGCACCTCGGCGATCGCGTCGAGGTGGCCGGCGTCAATGCGGGCATCCACGCCCTGCTCTGGGTGCGGCGTCTGCCGGCGAAGAAGCTCCCGGCGCTCGTTCGCCGCGCCGAGGCCGCCGGCGTGGGCGTGTTCCCGATCACCCCCCACTGCGCGAAGCCGCCCGACCGGGCCGGCCTGCTCCTCGGCTACGCGTCGCTCACCGACGCGGCCATCCGCGACCGGATCCGGCGCCTCGCGATCGCTCTCGACGACGTCAGCGCGTGAGACGGACCTTGCCCGGTGAGCCGTCCACGTGGACGAGCCCATGCGCGTCGTGCGCCGGCGTGCGAAGCAGGTCCGACAGCGCCTGCGCGACCTCGCGCGGACGCTCTTCCATGACGAAGTGCCCGGCGTCGACGAGGGTGAGCTTCGCGTTCGGGATGGCGGCGGCGAGCTCGGTGCCGATCTCGACCGGCAGGTAGGGGCGGCGGCTCCAGATGACGGCCGTGGGGCACGACACCGCAGGCAGGCCGCGCGCGAGGTCGGCGCGCGGCCGAACCCGATAGTCGCGGAAGAAGTCGACGTAGAAGCGTCCGCCGCCGGGCTTCGACATCCAGCCTGCGGCGTAGGCGAACGACTCCTCGGTGAAGACGCCCCGCGCGAATTCACGCCGGGCACCACGTCGATGGATCGCGCCGATCGGCAGGCGCGCGACGATCTGGCGGACGATCGGCAGGCGCGCGCCGGCGCCGGCCAGGCCGAAGATCGTGACCCAGGCCGGCGTGAACGTCCGGTGGGCGCGGCTGTTGAGGAGCGCCAGCCTCCGAACCCGGGTCGGATGCCGCTCGGCGAGCCCGAGGGCGAGAAAGCCGCCGTAGTCGTGGGCGAAGAGGTTGCACGAGCCGACCCCGAGCGCGTCGAGCACGCGCCGCAGGCGGTCGACCTCGGTGTCGTAGTCGTAGCGCCTCGTCCGGCCGGTGCCCGACCGTCCCCAGCCGAACCAGTCGAGCGCGAGCACGCGATGGGTCTCGGCGAGCGCCTGGGTGTGGTGCCGCCAGCTCATGTAGCTGCCGAGGTATCCGTGCAGCAGGACGATGGGCTCGGCCTCGGGATTCCCTCGCTCGACGTACGCGAGGGTGGTGCCGTCCACCCGGAGCGATCGCTCCTGCGGTGCGGCGGGCGACGCACTGTTCATGACCCCCAAACGTGGCGCGCCGGTCGAAATCCATCAACGGTCCACTTCGGCCCGATATGGGGGTGCCACCGGAGCGCGACGCGCGTCCGCGACCGCGCGCGCCGCAGTCGCCGCCAGCACGATCGCACCGCCCGCGAGCGACGCGCTGCCGACGCGCTCGCCGTGCACGAGCCACGTCCAGACCGGGTTCAGGACCGGCTCGATCAGCATGAGCAGCGACGTCTCGAGCGCCGGTACGTCGCGCATGCCGACCGAGAGGCAGACGTAGGCGAGTCCCACCTGCACGACGCCGAGGAAGACGACGATGCCCCAGTCCGCCGGCGTCGCGCCGCGGATCGGGAGCGCGAGCGGCAGGCACGCGAGGCAGGCGACCACGTTGCCCGCGACCAGCGCGGTCCCGGCGCCGGCTGCGCTGCGCGCCGTCCAGCGGATGCCCGTCACCGTGAGCGCCCACAGGAGCCCGGTCGCGGCAGCGAGCGCATTGCCGAGGTCGGGATCCGCCGCGATCGCCGTCTGCGGCACCTCGCCGACGAGGATCGTCGCGAGCCCGATCCCGAGCGCCGCCATGACGAGCAGATCGCGCCGGCGCACGGGCTCGTGGAGGATCCACGGCCCCAGCACGAGCAGGTAGAGCGGCGCGGTCGACTGCAGGAAGATGGCGTTCGCCGCGGACGTCAGCTTGGTCGCCGACACGAACAGGATCATCTGGAGCGCGTAGACGGCGCCGACCGCGATCGTCGACGCGCGCCAGCGGACGCGCGTCTCCGGCAGGAGCGCGAGCAGCACGAGGACGCCCAGCGCGCACCGAACGGCGATCACCTGCCATGCCGTGAGGCTGCAGGCCTTGATCGCGGCGCCCGCGGTCGAGAACAGCAGCGCCGCTAGCAGGACGAGGAGCCGCGCGCGCAAGGCGGCTCGTCAGCCGCCCGCGGGAGCCGGTGCGCCGTCGGGACGCTTGCGGCGACGGCGGCGGCGCTTGCGCTTCTGCCCGTCGCCGGTTCCGGTCGGCCCGGGGCTCGCATGCGCCGGCTTCGCCTCGTGTACGGCGGGGCGGCGCTCGCGATGGTGCTCACCGCCCCCGCGACGATCGTGCCGCTCGTGACGGTCGCGCCGATCCTCGCGCGGCCGGCGTGGCGGATGCACGACGTGCTTTTCGAGCAGCGCATCGTCCGGGAAGTCGTGCGGGAGCTTGAAGCCGATGTACTTCTCGATGGCGTCGAGCCCCTCGACGTAGTCCTCGCAGGCGAGGCTGATGGCGTGTCCCGAGGCGCCGGCGCGCGCGGTGCGGCCGATGCGGTGGACGTAGTCCTCGGGATCGAGCGGCAGGTCGAAGTTGACGACGTGCGTGACGCCGTCGATGTGCAGGCCGCGTGACGCGACGTCGGTCGCGACCAGGATCGGCAGAGTACCGTCCTTGAAGTCCTGCAGGATGCGCAGGCGCCGGCGCTGGTCGACGTCGCCGGTGATGGCGGCGGCGTGGAAGCCGTTGGCTTCGAGGTAGCGCTCGATGCGGTCGGCCGAGCGGCGCATGTTCGTGAACACGAGCACCCGCGCGCCCGGCATGCGCCGCAGGAGCCCGATCAGCGCGGGCATCTTCTCGTGGAGCCCCACGTGGTAGACGAGGTGCTCCACGTTCTCGGCCGTCACCTGCTCGGGCGTGACCGACACCTTCACGGCGTCGTTCATGAAGACGTAGGCGAGCTCCATGACGTCGAAGTTGAGCGTCGCCGAGAAGAGCATCGACTGCCGCCGCTCGAAAGGCGGGAGCTGGCGCAGGATGTAGCGCAGGTCCTTGATGAACCCCATGTCGAACATGCGGTCCGCCTCGTCGATGACCAGGATCTCGACGCTGCGCAGGTCGTAGACGCGCTGCTTGTGGTAGTCGATGAGGCGTCCGGGCGTCCCGATGAGGACGTCGACGCCCGCCTGCACGTCCTCGCGCTGCTTCTTGTAGTCGACGCCGCCGAAGACGGCGTGGATGGTGAACGGCGTCGCCTGGCCGAGCAGGCGCGCGTCGTTCGCGATCTGGACGACCAGCTCGCGCGTCGGCGCGATGATGAGCGCGCGGGGCGCGGCCGGCCGGCCGGCGCGCGTGCGCTCGAGCAGGCGCGTGAACAGGGTGACGAGGAACGCCGCGGTCTTGCCGGTTCCCGTCTGCGCCTGGCCGGCGACGTCCTTGCCCGCGAGCGCGAGCGGGAGCGTCTTCTCCTGGATCGGCGTGCAATGGACGAACCCGGCCGCGCGGATGCCGGCCCGCACGGGCTCGGGAAGATCGAAGCTGTCGAACGTGCGCCCGGTCGCGATGCGAGCCGCGTCGGACGCCGCCGGCTCGGTCGCGTCGGACGTCACGCGCTCTCAATGACGGCCCTACCCGCAGTGTGTCAAGCGCATATGGTGCTTGACGTCGCGCCCGAGCCCGTGGGACACGAGAACGAGGATGACCGAGGGCGAGCCACTTCGCATCATGCTCGGTTTCGTCGTGCGGCAGTGCGCCGTTGCGCTGGGGCATGCGCCGTCCGCGGAAGAGCTGACCCGTTGGGCGAACGATCAGCGCGACGAGCGGGGACGCTACTGCATCTTCGGCCGCGCGATCACGGTCGACGAGGCGCGCGTCGTCCTGCGCCATCCGAGTCGTCTGGTGACGGTGCGGCCGGGACCCCGATGGACGTTTCCGGGCCTGGTGGCGGTTCGCTAGATCCCGGCGCGCGCGTTCCCGTCCTCTTCGGGCACGCGATCGCGTTCGCGGACAACCTGGGCGCGTCGGACATCCTGCCGCCCCGCGCCTCGTCCCTCCCGCCCGCACAGGCCGCGCACGGCCTCTTCGCCGATCTCGGCGGCGGCCTCGTGGCGCGTCTCGAGGCGGGCACGGTGCTGGTGGCGGGGCAGCGGCTCGGACACGGCGAGGGCGGCGCCGCGGCGGCCCGGGCGTTGGGCGCGGCCGGATTCATCGCCGTGGTCGCGAGCAGCTTCGCGGACGGGTTCGACGAGCACTGCCTCGCCGCTCGCCTGCCGCCGTTCGAGGTCGATGCCCCCTTCGTCTTCCACACGGGGCAACGCATGCGGATCAACGCCGAGGCCGCCACCATCGCGAACCTCTCGTCGGGCGACCGCCAGCCGATCCGCAACGCTACCGAGGCGCTGCTGGCGCGCCTGCGGGCGATGCTGGACCGCTGACCTCGACCACGAGCGGCGTCGCCTGCTGCGCGAGCACGCGCCGCTCGTCGCCCGGGCGGTAGTCGGGGAGGAGGAAGACGCGCAGGTCGAAGTGGTAGCGGTCGGCCGGCAGGCGCTCGAGCCCACGGCCCTGAAAGCCCACCAGCGGCACGTGGCCGGGATCGAGCTCGGGGGGCGACGCGTGCGACGCGTCGTCGTCGTAGACGATGCCGAACGGAATCGCGCGCGCGAGGTTCTCGGAGAGCGTGATCGTGACCAGGATCGCCTCGCGCTCGTGGACGAGGACGAACCACGTTCCGTTCGCCGTGAACGCGCGCTCGACCTCGTCCATGGTGCCGTCGATCGCGAGCCCGCCGGGGGGCGTACCGGGTGCGACGAAGCGCCAGCCGCGGAGGTCGCGGAGGTCGACGCCGCCCATCGCCGTGATGCGGCGGAAGAGGAGGCCGGGCGAGATCGGCAGCTTCATCGAGCCCGGTCCGAAGACGTGGAGCGGGTAGAAGGCGGTGTTCGCGACGCCGGCGGAGATGTGGATGCCGATCCCGAGCAGGTCGACGTCGTGGCGCGAGCGACGCACCACGCGGACCGGACCCGCGCGCCACGCGATCAGCGTGTGCCGCGCGTCGCGTTCGGTCAGATGGACGGTCGCGAGGTTCCCGAGCAGGGTCCCTTCGGCGCGCAGGCGCAGGCCGTCGAGGAGGTTCGGGCCGAGCGGGTGTCCGAGCGCGACCGCGAAGTAGCTGGGGAGCGCCTGCACCATCCCCATGCGATAGGCCGCGGTCGAGACCAAGTCGTTCTTCGAGTCGTAGGCGACGTAGCTCCGGTCGGTCGCGGGCGGGTGCTCGGCGACCACGACGTAGGCGAAGCCGTGCGTGCCGTCGATCGGATCGACGACCTCGACCTCGCGCCACGTCTCGAGACCGGATACGGCTGCGGCGAGGCGCTCGCGGTCGACGCGCAGGCCCGCGTCGCACGGCAGGAAGACGAGGAGGTCGTCCGGATCGAGCACGCCGGGTTTGCTGTCGCCGGTCGGCTCGTCGCCATCCGGCATCGCGATCTTGCGACCCTCGCGCTCGTCGACCTGGAAGGGGATGGGCACGACGGCGCCGCCGCGCTGCGCGACGACGCCGATCCGCCCGATCGGCGTGCGGGCGAGCTTGCGGAGCTCGTGCGTCGCCACGTCCACGTGCTCGTGCCGGCGCGCGATCGGGCCGCACGGGCCGAGCGGGAGCGGGGTCTCGGTCGCGCCGGCGCAGAGCGCGATCGTCGCGACCAGCAGCGCCGCCGTGGCCCACATCAGCTCGAGAGCACCGCCGTCAGGGTGGGCGCCGCGAGCAGGCGCCGCCAGGCCGCGTTCACGTCGGTGAGGCCGATCCGGTCGATGAGGCGCGCGGTCGCGGTCAGGGACGGGTGGTTGCTGGCGGCGCGCGAGGCGTGGGCGACGGCGCGCTCCATGCGCGAGTCGGCCAGGCGCGCGAAGCGATAGCGCACCTTCTTGCGCGCCCGGTCGAGCTCCTCGGCGGTGAAGCCCTCGGCGGCGTGGCGGCAGGTGCGCTCGACCGTGCCCTGGAGGCGCGTCTCGTGCTCGCGCGCGGCGCTGGCGGAGATCACGGCCACGGCCCAGTCGCGCCCGTGCTCGAGCGAAGCGCCGACGTCGTAGCCGAGCCCGAGCCGCTCGCGCACCTCCTGGAAGAGGCGCGCATCCGGATCGGCGCCGACGATCTCGATCGCGAGCGAGAGCGCGAGGAGGTCGCGCGCGCTGGTCGGTGCGGCGGCGAGGCGCACGAGGTAGGTCTGGGTCAGATCCCGCCGCCGCAGGCGCGCGAATCCCGTCGTGCGCCGGCGCGGCCGTCGCGGGACCGGCGGCGCGATCGCCCCGCGCGACGGGAAGGTCCGCGCGACGGCGCGGCGCAGGCTCCGTCGCGAGATGCCGCCCACGACCGCGAGCACCATGTTGGCCGGCACGAAGTAGCGCGCGATGAAGCGGCGCACGGCGGCGGGCGTCATGGCGCGCACGCTACCCACCGTCCCCGCGATCGGGTGCGCCAGCGGCTCGGTGAAGAAGCGCTCCCAGGCGCGCTCGTGGAGATGGTTGGCGGGATCCTCCTGCCGGCCGCGGATCTCGTCGATGACGACCCGGCGCTCCTTCCCGAAGCGGTCGACCGGGACGGTCGACCGGAAGAGCTGCTCGGCGAGCAGCCCCAGCGCCTCCTCGACGTCTTCGTTGAAGACCTCGAAGTGCACCATCATGTCCTCGTGGCCGGTGTCGGCGTCGTGCTCCCCGCCGAGCTCCCCCGCGCGGCGGTTGAGCGTCACCTGGTCGAGCGTGTGCGTGCCCTGGAAGAGCATGTGCTCGGTCATGTGGGCGAGGCCGAGGTGGCGGCCGTCGACGCGCGATCCGGCGCGAATCGCAACCGCGATCGCCGTGAGCGGCCCCGGCACGTGGTCGTAGAGGACGGTCAGATCGCCGTGCCGCAGACGCAGCGGGTCCTCGAGGCCTCCGATCACACGAGCGTTCTACCGCCTGCCCGCGGCGCGCGCGAGGGTGGAGGGTCAGTCGAGCGTCGCCCGGAGCTCGGCGAGGAGGTCGCGGACGACGGCGAAGCCGCGCTCCCAGAACGCCGCGTCGTCGATGTCGAAGCCCATGCGCGCGAGGGCGGCGTCGGGCGCGACGCTAGCGCCGCCGGCCAGCAGCTCGAGGTAGCGCGGGACGAACGCCGGCCCTTGCTCGCGGTAGCGCTGGTAGAGCGCGAGCACGAGCAGCTCTCCGAACACGTATGCGTAGCAGTAGAAGCGGCTGTGGATGAAGTGCGGGATGTAGGCCCAGCCCCACCGGTAGGCCGGGATCATCTCGACCGCATCGCCGTAGAGCTTCGCGTTCTCCCCCCACCACAGCTCGCCCAGCTCGTCCGCGGTGAGCGGGGCGTCGCGACGGCGCGCGTGCGCCGCCATCTCGAATCGCGTGAGCACGTTCTGGCGGAAGACCGTGGCGATCGTGTCCTCGATCTTCGCGCACAGGAGCGCGCGGCGGACCTCGCGGCGCGGCTCCCGATCCAGGAGCACGCGCGTGAGGGTCATTTCCGCGAAGACCGACGCCGTCTCGGCGAGCGTCAGCGGCGGCGAGAAGTCGAGCAGGCGCTGGCGCGAGGCCAGGCGATCGTGGATCCCGTGCCCCAGCTCGTGCGCCAGCGTCGCCACGTCGCGCGGCGTCTCGGTGTACGACAGCAGCACCCAGGGGTTCGCGCGCGGGCTCGACGCCGCGCAGAAGGCGCCGAGGCGCTTCCCGGGCCGCACCTCCGCGTCGATCCACCCGCGCTCGAAGAAGTCGCGCGCCAGCTCGGCGAAGGTCGGCGAGAACGCCGCGAACCCGTCCAGGACGAGCGCGCGGGCCTCGTCGAAGGGAACGCGGGCGGCGGCGTCGCCCAGCGGCGCATAGAGGTCGGTGTTCTTCAGCTTCTCGAGGCCCAGCAGGCGCGCCTTCAGCCGGAAGTACTCTCGCGCGACCTCGTAGTGCCGCTCGGTCGCCGCCATCATCGCGTCGACCGTCTCGGGGCGCACCTCGTTGTCGAGGTGGGTCGGGAGCACGGGATCGGGCAGGTGGCGCAGCTCGCACTCGATGCGGTGGTCGTTCATGAGCGCGTTGAAGACGTTGGCCCACACGATGCCGAACGTCGCGTGCGTCTCGAGGAAGACGGTGTACGCGCGCTCGCGACGCGCGCGATCGGGCTCGAAGAGGAGCGAGAGGACCTCTTCGCCCGACAGCTCGCGGTCGTCGATGCGGAAGCGGAGCGACCCCGAGAGCTCGTCGAAGAGCTGGACGAGCGCGCCGCGCCCCGTGAGGTTCTTCTGGTTGACGATCCGCTCCTCGGGCTCGGAGAGCGTGTACGGGCGGCGGCGGCGGACGACGTCGAGCCAGTGACGGCGACCGGCGAGCGCCGGATCGGCGGCGAGCGCCGCGAACGCGCCGTCGGGGATCGCCTTCAGCTCGAGCTCGAAGAAGGTGAGCGTGTTGGCGAGCGCGACGTGGGCCTCGCGGGTTCGGTCGACGAGCCGCCGCGCGACCTCGCTTCGGGTGTCGGCCGCGAACAGGAGATGGGCGTAGAAGGCGGGACGCCGCCCGCGCTCGAGGACGTCCTCGTACCCGGCGATCGCCTCGGCGAGCGCCGCCGCGTCGAGGATCGCGACGCGGCCCCGATGGTGCGCGGCGAAGGCCTCGCCCTCGCGCGCGGCGGCGGCGAGATCGGCGTCGATGCGCGAGTCGTCCGGCGCGGCGTAGAGCGGTGACAGATCCCAGGCGGCGGCCATCGGGCTCTTGTATCCGGTCGAGTGCCGCGCCTCCACGATCGTGCGATGCGCTAGCCTCTTCCGGCAAGCCCGCCACGCCGGTCGCCGGAACTCTGACACCCCGACGTACGGCGGTGACCGCCGCGTCCTTTTCCGGACCGACGACGGCGTGACGGGGTGCCGGGTTTGTGCCGGACGGGCGCCGCCGATCCTCCGGTAGGCAGACGACAACGCAATTGGCGCGTGATTTGCTGCCATTGCGCCACGTGAGCCACAGCGCCGACGAGGCGTCCTTCCGTCACGTCGGCGGGGGACCGAAGGGTCTATTCCTCCTCCTCCGGTACGTCTTCATCATCAGCGCCTCGTACCTGGTGCTGTCCTACCGGTCGACGCCGTCCGTGGCGCCGGCGACCGCCCTCATGATCGTGGCGGCGCTGGCGAGCAACGTCGGCCTTGGCCATCTGCCGCCCGAGCGGCTGTTCTCGTGGTACATCGAGGCCCCGGTTCTCGTGGCCGACACGCTCTGGGTCTCGTGGAGCCTCCATGCCGCCGGCGTCACGGGCCAGGAGTTCTTCCTGCTCTACTTCTTCGTGCTCTTCCTGTCGGCGATCGGCGAGAGCCTCACCATGGTCGTGCTCGGCACGACCGTCGTCAGCGCCGCCAACGTCTACCTCATGGCCGGCCCGAACTTCTGGATGGGCCCCCATCTCCTGCGCATCGTGTTCTTCTTCGCCGTCGCGCTCTTCTACGGGCACGTCATCACGCAGATGCGCCACGAGCGTGGGCGGGCCGACCGCGGCTTCGCCAAGGCGCACGAGCTCGAGGAGCGCGTCGCCGAGCGTACCGCGCAGCTGCGCAAGCTCTACGAGGCCGCCACCACCGCGAACGCCCTCAAGTCCGAGCTGGTCGCGAGCATGTCGCACGAGCTGCGCACGCCGCTCAACGTGATCCTGGGCTACAGCGAGATGCTGATCGCCCCGGAGCACGACCTGGCTCCCGGGAGCCTCGCGCTCACCAAGCGCATCCGCGAGGTAGCCGAGGACCTCCTGCGGCTCGTGAACGGCCTGCTCGACCTCGGCAAGCTCGAGGCCGGGAAGGTGCCGGTCAGCATCGATCCGCTGCCGCTCGATCGCTTCATGCACGATCTTCGCGAGCGTGAGCGCATGCCGCTGCGCGCCGGCGTGAAGCTCGACTGGGAGCTCCCGCAGGATCTGCCGGTCATCGAGAGCGACCCGGAGAAGCTCTTGATCGTGCTCGAGAACCTGATCGGCAACGCGATCAAGTTCACGATCAATGGCGCGGTCACGATCGCGGTCCGCGACCTCGCGCGCGAGCGGCAGGTCGAGATGAGCGTCACCGACACCGGTCCCGGCATCCCCGAGGCGCAGCTCTCGCGGATCTTCGAGCCGTTCTGTCAGGTGGACGGCGGGGGCACCCGGCGCGACGCCGGCTTCGGCCTGGGCCTCGCCATCGTGCGGCGATACGTGTCGCTGCTCGGTGGCAATCTTCGCGTCGAGTCGAGGGTGGGCAAGGGAACGGTCTTCACCGTCCAGCTGCCCTACAGCCCGCCCGCGGAGAGCCCCGCGTCCCCGCTCGTCGAAGAGGCCGCGGCGCAGCCGACCGCTCGCAAGGTGTCGGACGCCGCCTGAGCGGCGCCCCGCTCACCGCCAGCCGAACATCAGCCCCATCAGCTGCTCGATCTGCCTGGCGCGTCGGGTCGAGTAGGGGAACCACTGCTGCTCGGTCTTGCGGCGCCGCGGCTCGACCAGCATCGCCTGGCGGACGCAGAACTGGCGCAGCCCCTCGGCGCCGCCGTGCCGCGTACCGACGCCGCTCTGCTTGACGCCGCCGAAGGGCAGCCCCGCGACCCCGGCCGATATCACGCAGTCGTTGACGCACACGTTGCCGCTCTCGATGCGGCCCGCGAGCGCCATGCCGCGCTCGAGGTCCTGCGTCCACACGCTCGCGTTGAGGCCGTACGAGGTGTCGTTGGCGAGCCGCAGCGCTTCGTCGGCGTCGCGCACGGGCATGACGGGGACGATCGGGCCGAAGGTCTCCTCGGTGAGGAGCGACATCGAGTGGTCGACGTTCGCGACTACGGTGGGCTCGAAGAAGAGGCCCTGCGCGCTCTCGACGCGCTTGCCGCCGCACAGCACCTTCGCGCCCTTGGCGACCGCGTCGGCGAGGTGGCGCTCGACGATCTCGATCTGCTTCGGGCTCGTGAACGGCCCGTAGTCGATCTCGGCGTCCGGGCCGTTCGCGCCGGTGCGGACCGCACGCATCTCGGCGACGAGCTTGTCGGTGAACGCTTGGAGGACCGGGGCCTCGACGTAGACGCGCTCGACCGACATGCAGACCTGGCCGGTCATCATGCAGCCGCCCCAGGTCGCGGCCTTGGCGGCACGGTCGAGGTCCGCGTCACGGAGCACGATCATGGGATCCTTGCCGCCGAGCTCGAGCAGCACGGGTGTCAGGCGCCGGCTGGCGCGCTCCATCACGCGACGGCCGGTCTCGGGCGATCCGGTGACGCAGATCATGTCCACCTGGTCGACCAGTGCGACGCCGGTCTCGCCGGCGCCGATCACGACCTGCAGGACGCCGGGCGGCAGCACCCGGTTCATGGCCTCCACGGCGCGTCGGGTCGCCAGCGGCGTCAGCTCGGAGGGCTTCACCACGACCGCGTTGCCGGCCAGGAGCGCAGGGACCGCATCGCCGAGGGCCAGGTTCAACGGTGCGTTCCACGGGCTGATGATGCCGACGACGCCGTGCGGCTTGTAGACGACGTAGCCGCGCTTCCCGAACAGAGGCCGCGTGCTCACGCGCTCTCTGCGGAGCCACTTGGGCGCGCGCCTGGCGAGATACCCGATGTCCATGCAGACGCCCATCAGCTCGCCGGCGACGTCGAAACGCGCCTTGCCGGTCTCGCGCTCGAGCAGGTCGAGGATCTCGGCGCGCACCTTCACGATCTCGCGCCGTGCGCGCTTCACCAGCGCGGCCCGCTCGCGCACGGGCAGCGCCGCCCAGGCGGCTCCTGCGGCGCGGGCGCGCGCCACCGCCGCGCCGACCGCCGTTGCGTCGTCGATCGGCAGCTCGCCGACCACGGTGCCGCGCGCGGGGTCGCGTACGACGAGCGTCGCGGCGGGCATCGAAACTGCTCCGGTGGCCATGGGACCTCCCTTACGAGAACGACATCCTGTAGAGCATGTAGTAGATGAGCCAGCCGCTCGCCGCCACGTAGAGCCAGATCGGGAGCGTCACGCGCGCGAGGCGGCGGTGCGACGCGAAGTCCCGGCGGACGGCGGCGAGGTAGATGAGGCGCATCGCGAGCGGCCCCACCGCGATCGCGAGCACGATGTGCGGCGCAAGGTTCGCGAGGTAGAAGGTGCGCCACCATCCGGTGCCCGCAAACGGCTTGGAGCCGTAGAGGCTCCAGCGCGTCACGTAGGCGACGAGGAAGAGCCCGGCGAACGCCGTCGCGGCCAGCATCGCCGCGCGGTGACGCTCCATGCTGCGCCGGGCGCGGATGAAGTACCACCCGACCAGCAGCGAGAGGCCGGAGAGCACGATGAAGGTCGTCGAGACGAGCGTCAGGCGTTCCTGGGTCACGCCAGAGGTGTAGCGCAGACCGGCGCCCGAACTGAAGGGCCGCGTTGCCTCGGCTGCGACGGTGGTGTTAGGCCGTCTCCATGGCCATGGAGCTGCGAGAGATCGCCCCCGGCGTCTACACGTGTCTGCAGGAGGAGCGCGGGCTCGGTACCAGCAACTCGGGGCTCGTCGATCGCGGCGGTGGCCTCGTCGTCGACACCTTCTGGGACCTGCCGCACACGCGCGAGCTCCTCGCCCACTACGGCCGCGTCTGGCGCGCGCCGGCGCGCCGGGTGGTGAACACGCATCACAACGGTGACCACGCATGGGGGAACCAGCTCTTCCCGGGCGCCGAGATCATCGGCCACCGCCGGTGTGCCGCGAGCTTCGGCCGCGAGCGTCCCGAGACGATGCAGATGCTGCGCAGCCAGGTCGCGAGCGAGAATCCCGTGCTGCGCGCCCTCGCCGCGAAGCTCGCGGACTGGGACTTCACCGGCGTCGAGCTGACGCCCCCGACGACGCTCATGGACGACCGGATGGATCTCGATCTCGACGGCGTGCGGGTCGAGCTCCGCTACGTCGGGCCGGCCCATACGGCCGGCGACGTCATCGTCCACCTGCCGGCCGAGCGCGTGGTGTTCGCGGGCGACGTGCTCTTCCGGCTCTGCACGCCGATCGGCTGGGACGGCACGTTCGAGGGCTGGACGCGCGCGCTCGACGAGATCGTGGCGCTCGATCCGGCCGTCGTCGTTCCGGGCCACGGGCCGCTGTGCGGCGTCGAAGGACCTCGCGAGATGAAGGCGTACCTCGAGTACGTGCGCCGCGAGGCCCGTCGCGGCTTCGACGCCGGGCGGACGGTCGTCGAAACGTCGAAGGGAATCGATCTCGGACCCTACGCCGCCTGGACCGAGCCCGAGCGCATCGTGTTCCAGGTCGAGCGCGCCTACCGCGAGTTCCGCGGCGAGGCCTACGATGCGCCGCTCGACGTGAACGTGCTCTTCGCCGGCATGCACGAGGTGCGGACGGCGTACGACGCGCGTCGCACGCACTGATGCGTCGCGCGCTCGTGGTGGTCGTCACCGCCGCCGTCGCGTTCGGCGCGATCACGCTCGTCGCCCTCGAGGGGCGCGAAGTGGTCGTCCTCGAGACCGCCGACGCACGGGGCGCGCCGCGGCGCACGCGCACCTGGATCGCGGAGGACGCCGGTGCGCTGTGGGTCGAAGCCGCCGGTCCGGAGCGCCCGTTCCTGGAGGATCTGCAGCGCACGCCGGCGCTCGTGCTGGAACGCCACGCGACGCGCCTGCGCTGCACCGCCGACGTCCAGCCGAATCCCGGCGGACACGAGCGCATCCGGCGCCTGCTCGCCGAGCGCTACGGCTGGGCCGACTGCTGGATCGGGCTGGTCGCCGACACCTCGCACTCGTTCGCGATCCGTCTCTCGTGCGCATGAGCGGACGCGTCTGGTACTTCGCGTACGGATCGAACATGCAGCCCGCCACGTTCGGCGGGCGGCGGGGCATCGTCCCCTTGCGCGCGGTCGCCGCCCGCCTCGCGGGCTGGCGGATCGTCTTCGACAAGCCGCCGATCCTGCCCATCGGCGAAGCCATGGCCAACCTCGTCGAGGAGGCCCGGGCCGAGGTTCTCGGCGTGGCCTACGAGGTGACGACGCACGACCTCGAGCACATCGACCTGACGGAAGGGGTGCTGATCGACAACTACCGGCGGGTGACGGTGCGGCTGACGACGCTCGGGGATCCGCCGGCGGCGCTCGAAGCGTTCACCCTGACCTCGGACCGTCGCGATCCGGCGCTGCGGCCGTCGCGGCGATACATGTCGCTGCTCGTCGAAGGGGCCGAGATCCACGGCCTGCCCGCCGGCTACGTGGCGTGGCTGCGATCGGTCCCGGCGGTCGAGGAGACGCCGGAGGGGGCCGCGGCGCGAAAGCTGCTCGATCGGGCGCTGAAAAAGGAACCCCGATAGCCTGTTTCGGCGGCTTCGGAGCCGCCGCCCGCCGGTGCTGCGGGGGCTATCGGGGTTCGGTGGTGCCTGGGTCCCCGTAGGGTGACCCAGCGACGTGTTGATCTGGGTCCGACCTAGGAGGCCACCACCTCACAGATCACCGTAGGGGATAACGTCACTGGATCACCTCCTTCCTCTCGGCGAGAACCCCAAGGCAGGTCCAGATCCCCGCCGCCGAGGTGCGACCGCCAGTTGCCGTACCTCGGCCCCGGTCACCAGCCAACGCCGGCGCTGGAGCCTGTGTCTGCTCCGACCGGGAAGCCATGCTTACACGGTACTCTCGGGGCCCTGGGCTGTCCACCCCGGCGCGGCGTTCTCGGGCGCGCGGCGGCTACTTCGAGCGGGCGAGCGCGACGACGACGCCTGCGCGACCCGCAGGCCGCGTCTCGTCCGCGTCGGGAACGGGTATCGCACGTGCCGCAGCGACGAGGAGGTCGTCGACGGCCGAGAGGATCCGGCGGATCCGGCCCCACATGGTTGCCGCGGCGAGGTCGTCCTCGATCACGAACTCGCCGTCGAGGACCTCGAGCGACCGCTCGAGGGCACGCGCCTCGTCGGCCGCGAGTCCCTCCGGCCGCAGCGTCTGCGAGCCGTAGTGGCGCGCGATCTCCTCGATGCACGCGATGCGCTGCGAGAGCTGTCCTATCGCGACGCCGAGGGCGTAGCGGTGGCGCTCCACGGCCGCCCCGTCGGCGATGCCGGACCAGAAGTGTTCTTCGAGATCCGCGTGCAGGCCCCGCAGGCAGTCGAGCTGGTGGTCGAGGTCGAGGGTGGGCAGTGCCATGCCTCATCCTACCAGCAACGAGCGTGCCGCAAACGCCCCGCGAAGCTGCGTCGGAATGTCGTGCGGTCGTCCAATCGAGCGGAACAACGTCCAAGATTTCGGACGTTCAGGACGTAGGGACGATGGTAGCCAGGCGATCCCGCGCCGCCTCGACGATGCCCCCGAGGTCGGTCGCGCAGATGGGGGGCAGCTTGCCGGTGTTGCCGGCCTTGGTCACCAGCCTGCTCGCTTTGGCGAGCTTTGCCGCCGCTTTCTTCAGCAGCCGTGCTACCTGCCGGTCGACGGTCGTCGACTGCGCACGTGCGAGGAGGTCGTCGCCGGAGGCCACGAGCCGGGGGATCTTCTTCGGGAACTTCACCCCCGCGCACGACGCGGGCGGGAGCTGCGCGAGCACGCAGCGCGCCCCGTCCAGTCCCGGAAGGGCACAGGGCAGGGTCGTGGTGGTGGTCGTCGTCGGGCCGCTCCCCGGCGTGGTCGTGGTCGTCGTGGTCGGCACGATCGAGTTGGGGATGGGGTTCGGATCGACCACCTCGAAGTCGTCCGCACCGACGCCGGTGTCGTCGGCGAAGTCGAGGAGACCGGTGTTGCCGCGGTCGATCCGCCGGCGGATCGCCTTGCCGTCCGGGATTCCGGACGAGGCCGCCGGTGTGCACACGAGCGGTTGTCCGTTCGAGCAGACACCCGCCGTGTCGCCCGTGTAGTTGCCCCACGAGACGCAGTCGATGATGTCGAAGCAGATCTTGCCGCCGCTCGCGACGAACGTCGGCGTGGTGGGGAAGTCGGGCGTCACGCCGAACGCGCTCGCGACGTCCGTCGTACCGACGAGGATGGTCGCCTGGTTCACGTCGTTCGTGACGTCGGAGGGGAAGGTGAAGCCCGGCAGCGGCGTCCCGGTCGCGTCGTAGAACGTGATCGGATGGCTCGTGACGTCACCCTGCCCATCGCCGATCAGCTGCAGCATCACATAGAGCGCGGTCGGGTGCGCCGTGGAGCCCGGGAACATCTCGCGGATCTTGATCAGCACGAAGGCGCCCGCCGGCTGCGCCGTCGCGGCGAGCACGAGCGCGAGGAGTCCGAGCACGGCGGCGCGCATGAGCTTCCCTAGGCCCTCGCGGTGACGATCCAGGCCGCCGACGACATGACGACCCCGCGAGGCGTGGCATAGGGCGCGAGCGCCTCCCGCATCGATGCAGCCACCTTGGCGAGCGCATCGGCAGGGGCTTCGCGAAGGATCGCAGCCGTGGGCCCGAGCTGCAGGACGAACTCCACCGCATCGTCGACGCTGCCGCCGCCGATCTCGACCGTTGGAGTGAAGGCTTCGAACACGATGTCACGCAACCCCGCGTCCGAGAGGATCCGCGTCACCCGATCGCGGTCGGCGAACGCGAACGGGCCGGGTGCGCCGGGCGCCGGCGGCGGTGGCAGCGCGACGTGCTGGGCGGCGGCGCCGATCGGGACGAGCATCCACGGGTTCTCGGTGAGGGCCTGCCAGCACATGAACCCGACCCGGCCGCCGTCGCCGAGCGCCGCGCGCAGGTTCGCGAACGCGGCCGTCGGGTCGGCGAAGAACATCACCCCGAAACGCGAGAAGACGACGTCGGCTCCCTGGGGCCGAAAGGCGTGTGTCTGGGCGTCGGCGACGAGAAGCTGGACGTTGCGCACCCCCTCGGCGACGGCGCGATCCCGAGCCCGGGCGAGCATCGGCTCGGAGATGTCGACGCCGAGCGCGTGCCCCGAGGATCCCACGCGCCCGGCGATCGCGAGGGTGGTGTCGCCGCAGCCGCAGCCGACGTCGATCACCCGCTTGCCCGCGCCGATCCCGACGGCGTCCATCACCGCCGTCCCGAACGGCGCGAGCATTTGATCGAGCTGGGCCTGGCGGGCGACCCACTTGGGGCCCGACTGGTCGTTCCAGTACGTGATCTGCTCGGCATTGGGCCCGGTCGCGTCCATCGGCCGAGGACGCTGACACAGCCCGATCCGGGACGCCAGTGTACGAAGGTATCATACGCGGATGCGCTGCCAGGCCTCGCCGCCCATCCGCCACACCTTGAGACCCGCGCGGACCGCATAGTCCCCGATGAGCACCGCCCAGAGCCACGGGGTGGAAAGGTGAAGCGCGTGCGTCACGACCCACGCGAAGGCCAGTCGGAATCCGTAGAGCCCGGCGAACAGGGTCGCGAGCGGGTAGCGGGTGTCCCCGGCGCCGCGCAGCGCCCCGCCGAGCGCGTAGTCGACGGCCATGAGCGGCTGGCAGGCGCCCAGCATGTAGATGAACCAGCGCGTGTCCTCGATCACGAGCGGGTCGTCGACGAAGACGCGCGCGATCGCGGTCGCGAAGACGAACAGGACGAGGCCTGCCCCGGACATGAGGACGAGACACATCCGGGTCGCCGCCCACGCAGCCTCCTTGGCACGTGCCGGGTCGCCGGCGCCGAGGTTCTGGCCGACGAGCGCCGCGGCCGCGATCGAGAAGCCGATGCCCGGCAGAAAGGACAGCGCGAGGATGCGCACCCCGATGAAATAGGCCGCGACCGCGGCCGTCCCGTACGCGGACGCGAAGACGAGGTAGACCAGGAAGCCGATCTGCATCGCGAGCTGCTCGAGGCCCGCCGGTGCGCCGATCCGCGCCAGGCGTCCGATCGTCGCGCGATGGAGGCGAAGGTCCCTGCGCTCGAGCCGCAGGCGCAGGTAGCCGCCGCCGACGAGCGCGAGCCCGATCGCAGCGCCGAGCGTGAACGCCGTCGTGCTGGCGAGCGCGGATCCGCGCACGCCGAGCGCCGGGAACCCCAGGTGTCCGAAGATGAGCGCCCAGTTCGCGATCACGTTGACGACGTTCACGACGAGACCGATGGCGAGCGGCGTGCGCGTGTCCCCGGCGGCGCGAAGCGCGGCGCCGACGACGAACAGCACCGCGCCACCCGGGATCGAGAGCATGACGAGACGGGTGAAGGCGACACCGAGATCGACTACGGCGGGCGTCACGCCGAAGAGCCGGACCAGGGCGGGCGTCCAGACGATGACCGGCAGCACCGTCGCCGCGCCCGCCGTCGCCGCCAGCAGCACCGACTGGCCGAGCACGCGCTGGGCGGCGGCGGGCTCGCGCGCCCCCACGTGCCGGGCGACGAGCGCGACCGTTCCCGTGCCGATCGCGGTCGTGACGACGCCGACGGCGCCGAGGATCTGCGCGCCGACCCCGACGCCCGCGACCGCGTCGGCGCCGAGGCGCCCGACCATCAGCATGTCGAAGAGCCCGACGGCCGCCTCCGAGAAGAGAGTGACGATGACCGGCCATGCGAGCGCCCACACCGTGCGGCGCAGCTCCGCGCGCGGCGTCGCCTCGACATTGCGGGCGCCTGCTGGTCCGGATAGGTCTCGCGCCATGGAACGCGTCACCGTGTACCACAACCCGGTCTGTGGGAAGTCGCGCGGCGCGCTCGATATCCTGCGCGAGCGCGGCGTCGAGCCCGAGGTGGTCGAGTATCTGCGCACGCCGCCCGATCGTGCGACGCTCGAGCGGTTCCTCGGTCTGCTCGCCGGGCCGCCGGCCGATCTCGTGCGCAAGGACAAGCGCTTCAAGGAGCTCGGGCTCTCTGCGGAGCGCTACGTCACGCGCGACCAGGTGGTGGCGCTCCTCCTCGAGCATCCCGAGCTCATGGAGCGGCCGGTCGTGATCCGCGGCAGCCGCGCGGTCATCGCGCGCCCGTCCGAGCGCGTGCTCGAGCTCCTCGACTGACGGTCAGCCGTTGCGTGCGCGGGCCGCGAGGATCGCCTGCACGAGCTCTTCGGGAACGTCGTCGCCGACGGCGTCGTGCTCTTCGGTGCACACGACCTTGCCGAGACGGATGGTCGCCGCGTAGCCGCGCAGGTACCTCACGCAGTCGGGGCACCGGGCGAGGTGCGCGTCGAACGCGCCGCGCTCGGCGAGCCCGAGGTCGCCGTCGAGGTAGTCGGCGAGGAAGTCGGTGAACTCGCGGCAGGTCATGCCGTCATCCGCGCCCGCGCCACGTCGTCGAGGCAGCGCGTGACGAGCAGCGTCCAGCCCTGGAAGCGCGCGCCGAGCCCGCGTCCGGTGTCGCCCTGGAAGTACTCGTGGAAGCGCAGGGCGTCGCGCCAGTGGGGATCGGCCGCGAAGCGGCCGTCGTCGTACGGCCGGCGGCCGTCCGGTCCGGCGACGAACGTGCTCGCGAGCCGGCGCGAGAGCTCGAGCGCCACGTCGCGGAGCCGCATCATGCGGCCGGAGCCGGTGGGGCACTCGACCTGCAGCGTGTCGCCGTAGAAGTGGTCGTAGCGCTCGAGGGCTTCGAGCAGCAGGTAGTTGATCGGGAACCACACCGGACCGCGCCAGTTGGAGTTGCCGCCGAACATGCCCGTCGTCGACTCGCCGGGCTCGTAGCCGACGCTGTAGCGCCGTCCGCCGGCCTCGAAGACGTACGGGTGCGCCTGGTGATGGCGCGACACCGAGCGGATCCCGTGCGGCGAGAAGAATTCGTTCTCGTCGAGCATGTAGCGGAGCACACGCACGAGGCGCTCGCGCGTGGGCAGGGCGAGCAGGCGGTGGCTCCCGCCGGCGCCGGTCTCGTACATGCACGAGATGGTGTCGGTGAGGTCGGGGCGGTTCGCGAGGAACCAGTTCATGCGCTTGCGGAAGCCGGGGCAGCGCGCGAGCGTGTCCTCCTCGATCGTCTCGACCGCGATGAGCGGCATCAGGCCCACCATCGAGCGGATGCGCAGCGGGACGACGGTGCCGGCGGCGTTCAGTTGATCGTAGTAGAAGCCGTCCTCGGGACACCACAGGCCGGTGCCGCCGAGGTCGTTCATCGCGCGCGCGATGTGGATGAAGTGCTCGAAGAGCTTGGACGCGAGGTCCTCGCACGCGGGATTCGTCTTCGCGAGCTCGAGCGCCATCGACAGCAGCGTCGCGCAGTAGAAGGCCATCCACGCGGTTCCGTCGGCCTGCTCGAGGTAGCCGCCCGTCGGCAGCGCCTGCGAGCGATCGAAGACGCCGATGTTGTCCATGCCGAGGAAGCCGCCGCCGAAGACGTGGTTCCCCTCCTGGTCTTTGCGATTCACCCACCAGGTGAAGTTGAGGAGCAGCTTCTGGAAGATGCGCGAGAGGAAGACGCGATCGCGCGCTCCGCGCTCGCCCGTCATCTTGTAGACGCGCCAGGCGGCCCACGCCTGCACCGGTGGATTCACGTCGCCGAACGCGAACTCGTACGCCGGGATCTGGCCGCTCGGGTGCGTGTACCACTCGCGCAGCAGCAGTACGAGCTGCGACTTCGCGAAATCGGGATCGACGCGCGCCATCGGCAGCATGTGGAAGGCGAGGTCCCAGGCGGCGTACCAGGGATACTCCCATTTCTCGGGCATCGAGATGACGTCGCGATTGTAGAGGTGGGTCCAGTCGGCGTTGCGCCCGCGCCGCCGGGACGCCGGCGGCGGCGGCTGGGCGGGATCGCCGTCCAACCACGCGCGCACGTCGTAGTGGAAGAACTGCCGCGACCACAGGAGCGCGGCGTAGGCCTGCCGCGCGACGCGGCGCTCGTCGTCGGTGAGCCCGGGGCTCGTGCGACTCGCGTAGAACTCGTCGGCCTCGCGCCGGCGAGCCTCCATGACCTCGTCGAACGGCCGTCCGAACGCCGCCGCGGTGCTGCCGCCCTGGGCGGTGAGCCGGCAGCGCAGCACGACTTCGCCTCGCGCCGGTACCTCCACGCGATGCAGCGCGGCTGCCTTGGTGCCCACGCCGGCCGGATTCACGGCGTCGGTCCGGCCGTGGACGACGTAGTCGTGGAACGCGTCCTTCGCGTACGGTGAGCCGTTCGGCGCTCCGAAGACCCGCTGCGCGTTGGTCTCGTTCTCGGTGAAGAGCCACGCCGCCGGCGCGGGCTCGACGGCGAACCGGTAGCGCCCGAGCGACTCGCACTCGGTGACGAGCGTGCGCTCGTCCTGCCGGGCGATGCGACCCTTCGGCCAGTAGCCCTCACCCGTCCGTCCCCACGCCCAGGTGTTGCGCAGCCAGAGCGTCGGCAGCACGTGGATCGTCGCGGCCTCGGGGCCGCGATTGGCGACGGTGATCCGGATGAGGACGTCCTCGGGCGCGTCCTTGGCGTACTCGACGAACACGTCGAAGTAACGGCTCTCGTCGAAGACGCCCGTGTCGGCGAGCTCGTACTCGCGCTCGCCGCGCCCTCGACGCCGATTCTCCTCGACGAGCTGCGCGTACGGATAGGCCGCCTGCGGATACTTGTAGAGCGCCTTCGCGTACGAGCAGGTGGGTGTCGCGTCGAGGTAGAAGTAGTATTCCTTCACGTCCTCGCCGTGGTTGCCCTCGGGGCCGGTGAGCCCGAACAGGCGCTCCTTCAGGATCGGGTCCTTGCCGTTCCAGAGCGCGACGGCGAAGCAGAGGCGGTTCTGTCGGTCGGTGAGACCGAGCAGCCCGTCCTCGCCCCAGCGATAGACGCGGCTGCGCGCGTGGTCGTGCGGGAAGTAGTCCCAGCACGTGCCGTCGGCCGAGTAGTCCTCGCGGACCGTGCCCCACTGGCGCTCGGCGAGATACGTTCCCCAGCGCTGCCAGTTCTGCGTGCGCGCCGAGTCTTCGGCGAGACGGCGCGACTCGGCGTCGACCGACGGCTGGCTCGTCCAATGGTTGTCGATGGCGGCGTGCGTCATGTCGCGTGGCCCCGTGGGGGCATCCTCCTGCGACCTTCGATGCCGCGTCGGTTGCTGCGTTACGCCTCCGACCGATCTCGGCCGACCCAGAGGAATCCGACCACGATCCAGCCGGCGAGGCTGCAGAGCGCGCCGACCAGGAGGCTCGTGGCCGGGTACTCGAAGCGGATCCGATGCCGTCCCGGCGGCACCAGGACGCCCCGGAAGAGCTCGTTCGTCGGAAAGATCTCCGCCGCGGCTCCGTCGACCGTCGCGACCCATCCGGGAGCGTACGTGTCGGCGAGCACGAGCAGGCCGGAGGCTGCGAGCTCGGCTTCGATCTCGACCCGCTCCGGCTCGTCGACGACGATGGTCGCCGCGTGCCCGCGCGACGCCGCGGGATTGCCGATCGGGCGCAGGTTCTCGACCAGCGCGGAGCCGAGCGGATCGAACGCGGGCGACGCGAGACGAGCGAGGAGCTTCGGCTCGCCAGGGGCCGCTTCCGTGCGGTAGACGACGTAGGCGCGCGGCAGCGCGCGCGGGTTCTCGAGGATCGTGAAATCTTCGACGTCGTCGACCGCGCGCATGCCGCGGGCCTCGAAGGCGTTCCTCAACTCCCGGCGTCCGCCCTTCGGGACGACGACCCAGCGCACCGCCGCCACGTCGAGGAGCTGCGCGCGCGCCACGAAGTCCTGTGGCCTGTTGATCCAATCGAGCGACGCCGGCGCGGGCCGTCGGTTCCTGCTCGGCAAACCGGGGAACGCGGCGCTGAAGTACGCGTTCTGTCGTTCGAGCAGGAGCGGCTCGTAGTCGAACAACGATCGCACGCCGTGGAGCGTCGCGAGGCGCGGGAAGAGGTCCGTCAGGCGATCCTGCGCAATCCACACCCGGCCGTCGCCCTGGAGCGCCACCAGGCGCTCGTAGAGGGCGTCGCGGCGGTGATACCGCGCGCCTGCAGCCGCGTCGTAGGGTAGGAGCCCGGGAAGGGGTGCGACGCCGACCAGCGCGAGCGCCGCGACGGTGACCCCGAGCGCCTGCGCCGGGGCGCGTGCATCCATCCTCGCGGTCGCCGCGATCGCGAGCGCGACCGCGCCGAGAAGCACGCCTACGATCGCGTAACCCTCCCAGAAGAGATAGGCGGCGGGTGCGAGAGGGAGGAGGAGCAGGGCGTCGCGCGCCCGCGACGGACGCGTGTCACGAACCCAGCGCAGGAGGACGTCGGTGCCCGCGGCGGCGAGGAGGGCGAAGGCAAATCCCGCGAGCACGAGGATGCGCGCGGGCGTCCGGAACCAGGTGAGGAGCGGGAGTCCCCGGTAGAGCGCGAAGGTCGCCGGAATACCGGGCCCGAGGGAGAAGCACGACGTGAGCGCTATCGTGCCGACGGCCCACCACACGACGGCGCGGGCGTCGCGCGCCGCGACCGCGAACGGCACGAGCGACCAGCCGACGGCGGTGAACCCTGCGAAGCCTCCGGCGACGAGCACGCTCTGCAGCGTTCCCCCGAAGCCGGCGGGGAACATGCTCGCGAGGTCGAGCTCCCCGGCCCCCCGCACGCCGGCGCCGGCGAGCTCGCGTCCGGGCAGGAGCGTGATCATGCCGGCGAGCGTGCCGACCCCGATCGCGATGCCGAATGCGATCGCGACGCGCACCTCTCCCGCGATCGAGCGTCCGTGCGCGAGGAGCAGGGCTACGAGCAGCGTTCCCCACGCGTAGAGGATGAACACGGTTCCCTGCGGGCCGCCGGCGAGCCAGCTCATGCCGAGCGTGGCGGCGAGCGCGGCGATCCACTTCCGGCCTCCCTCGACGACGAGCCCGTGGGTCGTGAGGCACCCGAGCGGCAGCCACGCGACGGCCTCGAGCAGATACGGCCACGCGAGCCACTCGGAGAACATGCCGCGCAGGACGAAGAGCAGGGCACCTATCGCTGCCGCCGCCCAGCCGAAGCCCAGGCGGCGCGCGAAGGCCGCCGTCGACACCGCCGCCAGGAGCACGTGCAACAGGGTCGAGACGAAGAGCGCCGCGTACGTCGGCAGCACGAGATAGAGTACGTGCGGCGGATAGAAGAAGCCGGTCTGGAGCGACCCCAGCCACGGAAAGCCGCACGACTGATACGGATTCCAACGCAGCAGCTCGCCGCGCGCGAGGTGGCCGAAGAACGCGGCGTAGCTCGGATAGAAGTAGATGCGGAGGTCCGCCGTCCGGACACCCTGCGCGTCGACCGGCGTGGCCAGGCGGACGTACCACACGACGGCGACGAGCAGGCAGAGCCCGGCCGCGCGGACCGCGATCCCTCGCTTGGGCACGCGCACGAGGAGCTACGCGAGCGCGCGCGTGGGGGTCAAGCGTCGGACGCTACGGCTCCACGACCTGGACGGCGTGACCGTCGGGATCCCGAACCGTCGCGCCGCGATGAAAACCCTCCGGGTCCGCCGGCACGTCGACGGCGCCCGCGGAGACGAACGGCGCGCTCGCGGCCCGCAGCTTCGCCGCCGCGTCTGCGACGCTCGCCGTCGCGACGCGCGTCTGCCAGTGCACGAGGTCGTTCGCGCGCTCGTCCGCGGGGTACGGGCGACCCGTGCGCGGCACCCGGTACTCGAGCAGCTCGATGCCGGGTCCCCCCGCCGCGCGCAGGCCCGTGATGTGGAGCCGCGCCCCCTCGACGTTGTTCAAGTGCTCCTGCTCGACGCCGAAGTTGTCGCTCGTGCCGACGACGTGCAGGCCGAGCACGCCCTCGTAGAACCGCAGGCTCGCGCGCGTGTCCGCGACCACGATCGCGGTGTGGTCGATGCCCAGGAAGAGGCTGCCGGTCTCGCGCTGCCAGCGCGGGTCCCCCTTGCCGGGCGGGAAGTGGATCAGCTCGAGCGGATGGCCATCGGGATCCTTGAAGTAGAATGCCTCGATGCCGCCCGCGTCGACGTTCCAGTCGGGCAGCCGCTGCGGGCCGGTCGACGCGTGCTCGACCCGCTGCGCGCGCAGCGTGGCGTAGGCTTGCTGCATGTCGCGCACGACGATCGCGACGTGCTGGAACCAGCGGTCGTTGCTGCGTGCGTCGTCGGGGGCGCGGCGGCCGCGCGGGGCGATGAACTCGGTCAGCTCGACGAGCTCGTCGCCGAGCCGCAGGCGGACGATCCGGAGGCGGCAGCCGAAGACGCCGGTCAGCTTCTCGTACTCGGACCCCGCCACCTCGACGTCCGATACCTTCTGGAACGGCAGCACGGTCGTGTAGAACGCGAGCGATCGCTCCATGTCGGAGACGGTGAGGCCGATCGACTCGACCGCGGTGACGAATGCCGCCGCCCGTGCGGTGCCGAGCGCGAGAACCGCGAGGAGGACGAGCGCGCGCGTCACCGCATGCGGGCCTTCAGGTGGTCGCCGACGCGGATCGCGTTCGCCATGATCGTGAGCGCGGGGTTCACCGCCGACGCCGACGGGAAGAAGCTCGCGTCGACCACGTAGAGGTTGTCGACCTCATGGGCGCGGCAGTCGACGTCGAGGGCGGACGTCCTGGGGTCCCGGCCGAAGCGGACGGTGCCGTTCTGGTGCGCCACGCCCGCGAGCGGGATGCGCCCGGGCACGTAGGCCTGGAGCGGGATCAGGTGCTCGTGGTCGCACTCGATGTGCTGTAGGAGCCCCTTCAGCTTGCCGGCGAGACGCCGGTGCGCTTCCTCGTTGTTCGGCGTGTAGGTGAGGCGGATCGTGCCGTCGCGATCGACCGTCACCCGGTTCTCCGGATCGGGGAGATCCTCGGACGTCATCCAGAACGGCACCGCGTGCTGCGCCATCAGCTCGAGCGTCATGCCGGGGACGACACGCGGCGCGCCCTGCCGCAGGACGTTGCCGTCGATGTTGCCCATGAGCGAGATGTGCCCCATCGGGTAGTCCCACTCGCGGGTCGCGAAGTAGAAGTCGTTCAAGCCCAGCGTCTTGTTGAGCCGCGTCGGGTTCGGGTGGCGCGAGATGGCGAGGAACATCGAGTTGAGATGGCACATGTAGTGCCGCCCGACGACGCCGGAGCCGTTCGCGAGGCCGTCGGGATGCCGCTCGCTCGCCGAGCGCAGGAGCAGCGCCGCCGAGTTGATGGCGCCCGCCGAGACGACCACGATGCCGCCGCGGTAGGTCTCCTTCGCACCACCGCGCAGGACGTGCACGGCCGCGACCTCGCGTCCCGACGCGCTCGTCTCGAGGCGCGACACGCACGCATTCGTCACCAGCGTCACGTTCGGGTGCTGGAGCGCCGGGTCGACGCACACGACCTGGGCGTCGGCCTTGGCGTAGACGAGACAGGGGAACCCGTCGCACGTCCCGCACCGGATGCACTTGCTCGTGCGGGGGCTCTTCTCGTCGAGCATGAGCCCGACGGGCATGGGGAACGGCCGGTGCCCCTGGCGATGGAGGCCGTCGAAGATCTCCTGGATGCGCGGCTCGTGGCTGACCGGCGGGTGCAGGTACGGTGCGCTCGCGGGCGGCTCGGTGGGATCCGCGCCGCGCAGCCCGTGGACCTGATAGAGGTGCTCGGCCTCGGTGTAGTACGGCTCCAGGTCCTCGTAGCGGATCGGCCACGCCGGCGAGACGCCGCCGTGGTGGCGGACCTCGCCGAAGTCCTCCTGGCGCAGGCGGATCAAGGCCGCGCCGTAGAACTTGGTGTTGCCGCCCACGTAGTAGTGCGCGCCGGCGTGGAACTCCTTCCCGTTCTTGTCGCGCCACGCCTCGGTGATGTTGTAGCGACCCTCGGCGACGACGGCGTGCGAGTCCCAGTTCTCGCGCTCGCGCGGGACGTAGTCGCCGCGCTCGAGGATGAGGATCCGCTTTCCCGTCGGCGCCAGGCGGTGCGCGAGCGTCCCGCCGCCGGCGCCCGAGCCGATGATGATCACGTCGTAGTCGTTCTCGTGGGGCATGCGGTGGGTCCTCCGTGGTGGGCTACGGCCGTCGAGCGGCCGCCGCCGAGCCCAGACACGCGAAGTCCTTCGCGAAGCAGAGATCGAGCGACCAGTCGAGCGCGACCCGGACCTTCTTCTCGAGCCGCGGCAGCTTGCCGAGGTAGATCGTTCGCCAGAGCCACCACGCGACGAAGCCGGAGAAGTTGACGCCGAGGACGTTCGCGACGCCCGTGCGCCGCCCGATGGCGGCGAGCTGCCCGAGCGTCGAGAAGCGGAAGCGCTTCTGCGGTCGTCCCGCCAGCGTGGCGATCGCGTTGCGCGCCGCGACGGCGGCTTCGCGGATCGCGTGCTGCGCGGTCGGCGGGTGGTAGCCGCCGGTGCGCGGGTTCGGCACGAGCGCGCAATCGCCGACCGCCCACACGTCGTTCCGGCCCCGTACCTGCAGGTGCTCGTCCACCGCGATGCGGCCGCGCTCCTTGGGCACGTCGAGCGCGGACAGGATCGGATGCGGCGCCGTCCCGGCCGTCCACACGAGGGTCGTCGTCGGGATGCGGCTGCCGTCCGTCAGCTCGACCGCCCCATCGCGATAGGCCGTGACCTTCTGTCGGGTCACGATCTCGACGCCGCGGGCGGCGAGCCTTCGCTGCGCGTAGGCGCCGAGCCTCGAGTCGAGCTCGGGGAGGATCACCGGGTCGGGTGCGACCAGCACCGTGCGCACGAGATCGGGACGGAGGTTCGGGAAGAACGGGAGCGACTCGTGCACGAAGTCGTGAAGACCACCCAGCGTCTCGACACCCGCGAACCCGCCGCCCGCGACGACGAAGGTGAGGAGCGGCTGCCGCTCGCCCGCGGCGCACTCGCCGTTCGCCTCTTCGAGCTGCGCGATGACCCGGCTGCGCAGCGCCAGTGCGTCGTCGAGCGACTTCATCGTGATGGCGTGCTCGGCGACGCCCGGGAGGCCGAAGAAGTTGGTGGTCGACCCGAGCGCCAGGATGAGGCGATCGTACGGCAGCTCGTGGCGATGTCCGTCGGATCCGTGCGAGACCTCCACGGACCGTCCGGCGAGATCGATCGCCTCCACCCGCCCGACGAAGGTGCGGACGCGCCGGAGGAGCTTGCGCAGCGGGTTCACGATGGTCGACGCCTCGAGCTCGCCCGCCGCTACCTCGTGTAGCATCGGCGTGAACAGGAAGAAGTTCTCGGCGGCGACCAGGGTGACCTCGACGTCGCGCCGGCGGCCGACGAGCCTCTCGAGCTCGAGCGCGGCATAGACCCCGCCGAAGCCCCCGCCCAGGATCAGTATGCGATACGTGCCGTCCATGCCCACGGCGGTCCGATGCCGCGGCGATCGGACGGTTTCGCGCTCGACCTTGCGTCGTCGCCGGGCCTGGTGGAGGAAGGCCGCGTGACCGAGCGGGATCAGCGGCAGGCCGAAGACGCCGCGCTGCGCGCCATCGTCGAGGGCGTCGAGGCCGAGACCGGAGACGAGTTCTTCGCCTCGCTCGTGCGCCACCTCGCCGGCGCGCTCGGCGTCGCGTACGCGTTCGTCTCCGAGCTGTCGGCCGACAAGCTCCGCTTCCGGACGCGGGCGGTCTGGGGGCGCGGGGCGCCGCTCGACAACATCGACATCCCGGTCGCGGGGACGCCGTGCGAGGCCGTCCTCGCGGGCGAGATGTCGCACCACCCGGACGGCCTCCAGGAGCGCTTCCCCGAGGACGTCGGGCTCGTCGAGTGGGGTGCCGTCAGCTACTGCGGCGTGCCGCTGCTCGACGCCGCCGGCGGTGTCGTCGGGCATTTCGCCATCCTCGACACGAAGCCCATGCACGACCCCCGCGGCATCCCGATCATGCGGATCTTCGCGGCGCGGGCCCGCGCCGAGATCGAGCGGCTGCGCGTCGACCAGGCGCTCCGCGAGAGCGAGTCACGCTTTCGCGACCTGTACGAAGAGGCCCCGCTCGCCCACTACTCGGTCGGGACCGACGCGCGCCTGCGCCGCTGGAACCGCAAGATGCTCGAGCTGCTCGGCTACTCCGCGGAGGAGCTCGCGGGGAGACCGATCTGGGACCTGTGGGCCGACACGCCGGAGGGCAAGCCGCGCGGCATGAAGGCGCTGGCGCGCTTCCGCGCCGGCGAGGAGATCCACGACGAGGAGATCGAGTACCGGCGCAAGGACGGCACGTCGGTCTGGGCTCGTCTCTCGGTCCGGCCGATGCGCGACGAGCGCGGGCAGGTCGTCGCGACGCGCTCGACCCTGGCGGACGTGACCGAGCTGCGGCGCGCGGAGGCGGCGCTGCGCGCGAGCGAGGAGCGCCTGGCGCGCGTGCTGGCCTCCGCCATGGACGCGATCGTGACCGTCGACGGGGGGCGCCGCATCGCGATCTTCAACGAAGCAGCCGAGAAGATCTTCCGCTGCCCCGCGGCCGAGGCCCTGGGGCGACCCGTCGACCGTTTCCTCACGCCGGGTCTGCAGCAATCGCTCGAGGCCTTCATGCGCGCCTCCACGACCGGCGGCAACGTGCGCCCCTACGTGTGGGCGCCGGAGGGTTTGCGGGCGCGCGATCGCGCCGGTCGCGAGTTCCCGGTCGAAGGGACGCTCTCGCGCGTCGGCGTGGCGGGCGGCTCGCTCTTCACGCTCATCCTGCGCGACGTCGAGGAGCGGCAGCGCGCCGAGACGGAGCTGCGCGAGCTCAACCGCCAGAACCTGTACCTGCAGGAGGAGATCAAGTCCGCCCACAACTTCGAGGAGATCATAGGGCAGGGCCGCACGCTCGCGATCGCGCTCGAGAAGGTGAACCTGGTCGCGCCCACCGATTCGTCGGTCCTGATCCTCGGCGAGACCGGCACGGGGAAGGAGCTCATTGCCCGCGCGATCCACTCCCGCAGCCCGCGGCGCGGCCGTCCGCTCATCAAGGTGAACTGTGCCGCGTTGCCGAGCGGCCTCGTCGAGAGCGAGCTCTTCGGTCACGAGAAGGGCGCGTTCACCGGCGCCACGGAGAAGCGCGTCGGCCGCTTCGAGCTGGCGAGCGGCGGCACCATCTTCCTCGACGAGGTGGGTGACCTGCCGCCCGAGGCGCAGGTGAAGCTCCTGCGCGTCCTGCAGGAGCAGGAGTTCGAGCGCGTCGGCGGCAGCAAGACGATCCGCGTCGACGTGCGCGTGATCGCCGCTACCAACCGCGACCTCGAGCAGGCGATCCGTGCCGGCCAGTTCCGCCAGGACCTCTACTACCGGCTGAACGTCTTCCCGATCCGCCTGCCGCCGCTGCGCGATCGCCCCGAGGACATTCCGCTGCTCGTGCACTACTTCGTCGGGCGCTACGCGGGCAAGATCGGACGCAAGGTGACGCGCGTGTCGCAGGACACGATGCAGCGGCTGGTGGCGTATCCGTGGCCCGGGAACGTCCGCGAGCTCGAGAACGTCATCGAGCGCGCCGTCATCCTGTCGACCGATCACGAGCTGACGGTGGGGCCCGAGGTGCTGCCCGTATCGACGTCGACACGACCCGCGGCGGCGAGCACGGCGCCCGAGCCCCGGCCGTCGGGGCCAGCGGCGCTGCACGAGGTCGAGCGGGAGCACATCCTCTCGGTGCTGCAGCGGACGTCGTGGCGCATCGACGGGCCGCAGGGCGCCGCCCGCGTCCTCAACATGCGGCCGAGCACGCTGCGGAGCCGGATGCAGAAGCTCGGCATCCGGCGCAGCTCCGCACTGTCCTAGGCCGGCCACTTGCAGCGGAAGATGCAGCGCTCGTGGCCCCGATGGTTCAGCTTCGCGCAGAGGATGCGCGCCATGCCCGCGCGTCGCCGGTAGAGCTCCGCCGCGAGCAGCATGCCGAGCGGTGGGGCGACCAGGTAGAGCCAGAAGGCGGTCCAGGTGTCGGCGACGACGGCAGAGCCGAAGGTACGGGCCGGGTTCATGCTCATGCCGGAGAGCGGCGCTTCGACAGCGATGTAGGTGGCGACGGCGAGGCCGCAGAAGATCCCCGTGAAGCGGGCGAGATGGCGGTCGTTCGACGTCACGAGGACCAGCAGCATGAGACCGAACGAGATCGCGAGCTCGGCGGCGAAGGCCGCCGGTACTCCCGCGGGGCCGGGAACGGTGACTGCGTAGCTCACGGCGGGGTCGGCGATGCGCGGCCCCAGCAGCAGCGCCGCCAGCGCGACGCCGGCGGCGCCGCCCGGGACCTGCGCCACGACGTAGAAGGCGGCGTCCCACGGCGCCACCTTGCCGAGCCGCAGGAACGCCAGCGTGAGCGACGGGTTGATGTGGGCGCCGGACCGCCGGCCCCACGGCGAATGGACGATCGCGATCGCCGTCGCGCCCATGGCGATGCCGACGAGGACCCGCCGCAGCGTCGCGTCGGGGAGCGCGCGGTGGATCGGCGACGCGGGATGCTCGAGGAGCGCCGTCACGAGGCACGCCGACACCATGAACGTGCCGAGCCCCCACGCCTCCATCAGGTATTCGGGCCAGTGATTCTGAAGCGCGCCGATGGGCGTCGGCCGCTGCGCGACCTCCCCCTGGCACCGGGCGTCCACGTCGTCACTCTCCCAGGAAGACGTGTGCGATCCGGATCGCTTCGCCGACCGACCAGGCCTGGAAGGGACAGCCGCGCGGGGTGTGCGGCGGCTCGGCGTCGACGATCTCGGAGACGTGCCCGAGACCGGCTTCGTCGAGGTGCGCCAGCACGGGCATGAGGAAGCGGGCTCGCGCCTGCGCCTTCGCTTCGCGCGTGCCGCCCCGCACGCGAACCCAGGCGTCGACGAACGCGCCGAGGAGCCACGGCCAGATCGTCCCCTGGTGATACGCGCCGTCGCGCTCGCGGACGCCGCCTTCGTAGTGCGGCGCGTAGGCCGCCGAGCCGGGCGCGAGCGAGCGCAGCCCGATCGACGCCCACAGGCGCGTCTCGACGGAGTCGACCACGCGGCGCGCGCGCTCGCCTTCGACGATCGGGAAGGGTAGGCCGCCGATCGCGAGGATCTGATTCGGGCGGAAGCCGCCGTTGACGGTGCCGGGCACGTGGTCCGGATCGACCACGTCGTGCAGGCAGCCGAGGATCTCGTTCCAGAATCGCGCCTCGAAGCTCGTCTTGCCCCGCGCGTGCAGCTCGGCCCAGCGCTCGGAGCGCGCGGCGCCGATGCGGAGCGCGTTCAGCCACAGGGCCTGCACCTCGACGGGCTTCCCGATCCGGGGGGTGACCACCCAGTCGCCGACCTTGGCGTCCATCCACGTGAGCTGGAGGCCCGGAACGCCCGCCGCGAGGAGGCCGTCGCCGTCGACGCGGATGCCGTGGCGCGTGCCGCGCGCGTAGCCCGCGAGGATCGCGTCGATGGCGCCTTCGAGCGTCGCCCGATCTCCCTTCGAGATCTTCTTGCCGGCTCGCCGTGCGGCGTCGAAGAGGTCGTGCACTGCGACCACGTACCAGAGCGCGGCGTCGACCGAGTTGTACTCGGGCACTTCCCCGTGGTCGGGGAAGCGATTCGGCAGCATGCCGTCGGAGACGTGCCCCGCCCACTCGACCAGGATGCTGCGCGCGTCGTCGATGCGGCCGGTCGCGAGACAGAGCCCGCGCAGCGCGATGAACGTGTCGCGCCCCCAGTCCGTGAACCAGGGATACCCGGCGACGATCGTCTTGCCGTGGCCGCGCGTGACCACGTAGGCGTCGGCGGCACGGT
>Ga0335084_10000282_pt1 | contig 40846 bp, 29 predicted proteins | sample Lox_Sample_44_FD_206721 | JGI IMG/M metagenome (GOLD analysis project Ga0335084, IMG submission 206721) | Soil microbial communities from Loxahatchee National Wildlife Refuge, Florida, United States - Lox_Sample_4.4 | ecosystem: Environmental > Terrestrial > Soil > Wetlands | place: USA...
CGAGATCGCGCTGGCTTCGGGCGAGAGGTCGCGCAAGCCCTGAGCGCGCCAGTTCGTAAGCTGTAAGCTCCTCGAGCGAGGAGTCCGGGTTCGGGCTCCTCGCTTTTTTTCCTCGTCCGGCGCCTATCTTCGATGCGTGCAGCGGCTGTCTTGGCGTTTGGTCTTGTCCTGGTGACGGTGCCCGCGCTTGGCCATGATCCGAGCGCGTGGGGCGGCGCGTTCCGCAGCCGCGACGGCGGCGCGACCTGGATGCCCATCGATGCGGGACTGTTCGTCGGCGGCGCCGTCGCGCTTGCGATCGACCCTGCCGATTCCAATCACATTTTCTTGGCCACGGACACACGGCTGCTCGGCTCGCGCAACGGCGGGCGCGATTGGTCCCAGGAGCCCGCTTCCGTTTTCATCGGTCCTACGCTGGCGGTGGTGTTTGAACCGTCCGGAAAGGTCGTACTGGCCGCTACAGCGGCGGGCTTGTTTCGTAGCGAGAACGGTGCGGCCTGGAAGGGCATCGATTTGCCGACCTCGGCCTTGCCTGTGCGCTCCATCGTCGCCGGCACCGCCACGGGACGCTTCTACCTGACCGGGGCGCGTGGCGTGTTCCGGAGCGACGATCATGGGCGAACCTGGGCGCGTCTCGGGGAATCTCTTCCGGACGCGCCTTTCACTGCGCTCGCGGTCGTGGCGCATCCATCTGAGATCGTGGCCGGGGTCGTGGACAAACAGGTGTTCGCAAGCGCCGACGCGGGGGAGAGCTGGCGGCTGCGAAGCACCGGGTTGGATGGACAGATCGGGACCATCGTCGCTGATCCCGCTGCGGGGCGGGTATGGGCGGCCGCGGGCGATCGCTTGTATCGCAGCGACGACTCGGCCCAGACTTGGCGTACTGTCGGCAGGCCCCTGCCCCAGCCTGGCACCCGCACACGCGGGATCGCGGCCTCCGCTGAAGGCACGATCATAGTGCTCTCCACCGATCGCGGCGTGTATCGCAGCCAAGACGCTGGCGATAGCTGGACCTTGATCGAAGGCAACTTGCCGGTGCATCTGGAGTCCGCACCGCTGGTGCGCGATCCCGGTGACCTCGGTACGATCTACGTGGGATTTTCGCTGACGCCTTACGACGAGATCTGGCGGCGGGCGGTGGAGGGCAGCAACCTGCTCGCGCAGGTCGACCCGATGAGCTTGGCCGGCGGTGCGGCATTTCTCATCTTGCTTGCACTAGCCGCTATCTACGCTGTGCGGCGTTTGTTGCGGTTTGCTCGCCGCGTAGACGCAACCCCGACAACCAGAACCCCCCAAGCATGAAGACGCGCCGTGCACTGTATCTCGCAATCGCGCTGGTCATTCTCTTCGTAGCCGTCGCGCTCGCGTGGAGGTCATGGCCGCGCCGGCCAGCAGCCGTCGAATATCCGATGACGGTGGCGACCGATATCCCAACCGCGATCGCGGTAGCCCCGGACGGCAGTGTTTGGTTCACCATCGACTTCGGTGAAGGCGTTGGTTTGGTGCGAGAGGGCAGCGTGCAGCGCCTGCCCAAGAAGGGCCGCAACGTGGAGCCGATCGGGCTCGCTGTGGACAGTAGCGGTGCCGCATGGTTTACCGATCCATCCGCCATCGCCGTGTTGCGTATGACACCAGCCGGAGAGGTGCAGTCATTCCCGCTCGGCACTCCCATAGCACGACTGGCGCGGCTGGCGGTGGCACCAGACGGCGCCATTTGGTTCGCGGAGTCCACGAACTACAGCATCACGAGGCTGAAAGACGGCGTGCTGCAGCGACACGACATCCAGTCCGTGCGTGGCGGCCCGTACGGCGTGACCGTCGCAGCGGACGGCAGCGTCTGGGCGACGCTGCAGTCGGCCAATCAACTCATGCGCATCGCGCCCTCTGGCGAGATCACGCAATACGACCTGCCCACGCCAGGGGCGTCACCCACGGATGTGGCTGTGGACCCGAAGGGCGGGGTCTGGGTGATCGAATTTCGGGGCAACAAGGTCGCGCACTTCGCCGATGGGAAATTCAGCGAATATCCCTTGCCCGATGGCAAGGCTGCGCCCTCGGGAATCGCAGTGGCGCCGGACGGCGCCGTCTGGTTCGGTATGTTGCGCGGTGGCGGTCTGGGCCGGCTCCGCGACGGCAGGATCGAGCTTTTCCCGCTGCCGCGCGAGAATGCGCGCCCGTATACCCTCGCAGCTGCTGCCAACGGCGACATCTGGTACGCCGACATCAGCGGCTTCGTGGGGATGATTCCGGCGGCTGCAGCGCGTTAGCGTCACTCCGACCTCAGGATCCTGCGTGAGACTTTACGCACCCGCGCGGTACGAATCACGAGCCACGTCCAATCTCAGCCGAGCTGGCTGACCTTTTGCAAAGCCAGTGCGGTCAGGATAACGCCGACGACCACGATAATGAGCGAAGTACCGATCTGGAGCCGAGCGGCCCAGGACCCAGCCAACCAGTCGAGAATTTTCTTCCCCGCCGCGGCGGCGATCACACCTACTGTGACCAGGACCGCAGCGAAACCGAGGCTGAACACAAGCACGCCTGCCAGCCCGAGCATGACCTTTCCGTCGACGAGGGCGCGCATCAGTAAACCCAGCGCGACCGGATCCGGCAGCAGGCCGCCCGCGATCCCCAGCCAGATCAGGATCCATAGACTGGGTCGATTCGTCGTCACCAGGCCCATGTCGTGAGTGTGCTTGAATCCCCAGCCGTGAGTGTGATAGCCGACGGACTCGTCTGCCTGGTGCTCATGCTCGTTCGAATGGGCATGCGCGTGAGAGTGCACATCATCATGATCATGGGCGTGATCATGATGATGGTGCTCCTCGCCGTGCGCATGAACGTGCGCGCTCAGGCCGTGCACATGGCCATCACTGTGATCGTGCGTGTGATAGCGTAGAGGGCCGGACTCGCCGCTCGGCAGATCCGGTTGGTCGGAGCCGCGCCGATTCCACTCGGCGACTTGAAACAGCGCCCGCTGTGTCCACAGCGTCCACAGGCCGAGCACGATCACCAGGACCCCCGTGGCTACGGCGAGCCAGGTCTCGATGCGGTGCGATCCCAGTCCCGGCAGCCCGAGCGACGCGAGCACTCCCACCAACACGATCCCGCTGGTGTGCGACAGCGTGACGAAGATGCCCAAGATCCACGCATCCACCGGACGACCGCGCGCGCCGACGATGTAAGCCGCGGCGATGGTCTTACCGTGCCCGGGCTGGATGGCGTGGTATGCGCCGTACACGAAGTTGGTCGCAAGCAGAAGGAGGGCTTCACCCATGGAGGCCTGGCAAGAGAGCTCGAGTTGAGGGATTCGTTGCGTCTACCACAGATCACAATGTTACCTCACTCGGCTCACTGCTCCCGTCCTGCCGCGTTGAAGAACAGAAAGCGATTCTTACCGCTCTCCTTGGCGTGATACATGGCCGAATCGGCGTTGCGCAGCAACGTGTCGGCATCCGGCCCGTCTTGCGGGTAGATGCTGATCCCCAGCGTCTGTGTAATGCTCACGTCGTGGCCATCGATGCGATAGACCTCGCCTAGAGCAGTCAGGATCTTGCGCGCTACGGCCGCCGCGTCAAGCGCCTCGCGCAGCTCCGGCAGCACCACCACGAACTCGTCGCCGCCCAAGCGCGATACCGTGTCGATCTCGCGCACGCAGCTGCGCGCGCGCTCCGCGATCTCGCGCAGCAGCAGGTCCCCGACGTGGTGGCCGTAGGAGTCGTTGATGGGTTTGAACTGATCCAGGTCGAAGAACAGCACACCCACTAGAGTCCGGTTGCGCTGCGCCGCCGCGATTGCATGCTCGAGGCGGTCGCGCAACAGGAGGCGGTTGGGCAGACCGGTGAGCGAGTCGGAGTAGGCCAGGCTGTAGATGCGGTTCTCCCACGATTTGCGGTCGGTGATGTCGCGCACGATGGCCGTGAACTGGCTCGGCCCCGGGCTCATTTCGATCTCCGACAGCGCCAGTTCGAGCGGGAAAATGGAGCCGTCCTTGCGCCGCCCAGTGAGCTCGCGGTGGCTACCCACGAGCCGCTGCATCCAGCCGGCGGAGGCCTCCGGCCCGGTCCCCGTTTGCTCCTCGTATCCCAGTTCGACGGCGATCTGCTTCAGGTGCAGGCCGTGGACTTCCTGTGGGCTATAGCCGAACATGCGCTGCGCCTGGCGGTTGAAACGCGCGATGCCGCCTGGCGCCGACAGCACGATCATGCCCTCGGCGGCGTTGTCGAGAATGGATTCGAGCTGGCGCTCGCGCTCGCGCAAAGCGTCCTCGGCCTGACGGCGGCTGGTGATGTCCTGCAGCGTCCCATAGACGTGGGTCACTCGTCCGTCTTCGCGCTGTGTTTCCCCGATCACGCGCACCCAGATGCTATGACCGTGCGCCGTGATCAAGGGGAGTTCGACGTCGAAGGGTTCACCCAGATCCATGGCGCGGTGCATTGCTCGATGAATAGTAGGTATCGCATCCTGCGCGTAGAAGCCGATGGCGCTGTCGACAGTGGGGACGTACCGGCCTGGGCTCAGGTCGTGAATGCGGTACGTCTCGTCGGTCCAGAACAGGCGCCCAGAGCGGCACTCGACCTCCCAACCGCCGACGTGGCCGATGGCTTGAGTACGTTCCATCAGCAGCTCGAGTCGTTTCTGCATGCCGATATCACGCGCCACCGCCGCCACGCCCGCGATGCGCCCGGCCTGATCGCGCAGTGCGGCCACGCTCACCGATACCAGCACCGAGCTACCGTCCTTGCGCCGCGCGGGCGTCTCGAACGGCGCTATGCGTTCGCCGCGCTCGATGCGCACGCAGCGCTCCCGCATCTGGCCCGGCAGTTCCCCGGGTGCCAACAGCCGGTAGTTTTGACCGATGACCTCGGAGGCGGCATAGCCGAAGATCTCCTCGGCCCCGCGATTCCATGACAAGATCGTCCCATCCAACCCGTGACTGATGATCGCGTCCTGGGACGACTCGACCACAGCCGCCAGCAGGCCGCGTGCTGACTCCGCGCGAACGCGCTCAGTGATGTCGCGTCCGATGGAGGCCGCTCCGATGACCCGCCCCTCGGCATCTCGCAGCGGCGCCACGGTCAGGGCCAGGTGGACCTCGCTCCCGCTCTTGTGGCGACGTACGGTTTCCAGGTCCGAGATGGTCTGGCCGGTACGAACCAGCTCGGTGATGCGCGCGGCTTCGTCTCTGCGCTCCGGCGGGATCAACACCAGATGGTTGCTCCCCAGCATTTCCACTGCGCTGTACCCGAGGATGCGCTCGGCGCCTCGGTTCCAGGACAGGATCGTGCCGTCCAGGGTGCGGCTGACGATCGAATCCTCTGAGCAATCGAGGAATGCGGTCAGCATTTGGCTGGTCTGCTCGGCGCGCTTGCGTGCGGAGATATCCTGGCAAGTGCCCATCATCCGCAGCGGGCCACCGATGCGGCCGCGTCCCGCAATGCGCCCGCGCGCGGCGACCCACAGCCATTCACCGTCGCGCCGGCGGACACGGAACTCGAGTTCGCAGAAATCGCCGTTACCAGCGAGGTGCGAGTTGATCCGATCGGCCACGCGCTGTTCGTCGTCGGGATGAATCAGCCCGTCCCAGGGGCGCGCTGCGATCGGCAACTCACCGGGATCGTAGCCGAGCAGCCGCGCGAAGGTGTCATCGTAGTGCATGCGTGAGGCGGCAACGTCCCAGTCCCACAAGCTGAGGTCGGCCGACTCGAGCGCCAGCTTCAAGCGTCGATGACTTTCGGCTACCAGACGCTCCTGCAGCTTCTGTTGTCGGATGTCGCGTGCGATGCACGACACCGCGGTCACGCGGCCGGTCTCGTCGCGTATCGGCGAGCATGTGACTGCCACCGGAATGAGCATACCGTTGCGGTGGCGTCTCACCGATGCGTGATGGAAGATCTTGTCTCCTGCTGCGACGGCGGTGGTGAGCTGCTCCCAGTCTCCATCGGTAGGCGGCATGAGCACAGCCACGCTCTTGCCGAGGATCTCCTCCGCGCTGTAGCCGAGCATGACCTGCGCACTCTCGTTCCAGCTCGCCACGGTCCCATCCATTGACCAGCTCAGGACTGCGTCGTAGGAGCTTTCGACGATCGCGGCCAGCCGCTGCTGCATCAGCGCTTGGGCAGCTGCGATGTCCAACAGGGGGAAGTGCCTTCTAAGTGGCTCGGCCTCGGGACCCGAATGCTCGAGCCGATGTTCCAGTGTCCGGACCAGGTCGAGCAGCTCGTTCTTGGTGAGATTGTCTAGATCCTGCATTGGAGTAGTTATTCGAGCTGCCGCGATCCCGCACTGTCATCGGCTCGCGACAAGTATAAGAGTTTTGATCGAGCGGGCCAAAACTTGCCGGCTGCGAGCTGTTAACAATCTGAAAACATGGATAAAGAGGTGACTGAATTTATCAATGCGGGAGGCGGCCTGGCTGAAGGCGGCCTTGGTGCATGGAGATGACCCGCGAGCCGACCTCAGCGGCCTCATCGCGGTTATGGGTGACGTAGACCAGGGTGAAGCCAAGCTCCGCGTGCAGCCTCAAGATCTCCCCGCGCAAGTGCAGGTGTAGGTCGAAGTCCAGGCTGGAGAGGGGCTCGTCCATGAGCACGATGGTCGGGTTGGCGACCAACGCACGCGCTAGGGCGACGCGCTGCTGCTGTCCGCCGGATAACTCTCCCGGTTTTGCCCGTGCTCGATCGGCCATGCGCACCATCTCCAAGACTTCGCGAATCCGGGCCGGGCGGTCCGCGGGTTTGGTGCGCATGTGGTAGCGCAGCGCAAACTCGAGGTGTTGAGAGACCGTCATGTGTGGCCACAAGGCGAGATCCTGGAAGACCATGCCGATGTGCCGCTCCTCGGGTTGAACGAAATTGCATCCGTCTTGAGCGACGCGGCGGCCGTCGATGGTGATGGTGCCCGAATCCGGCACCTCGAGCCCTGCAACCAGGCGAAGCACCGTGGTCTTGCCGCACCCCGAAGGTCCCAGCAGTACCACGCGCTCGCCGCGTTCCACCGACGCGGAAAGCCCGTCGAGGACTGCGCGACCGCCGTAAGCCTTCGATACCGCGCTCAGTTCGATCGCACTCATCGATGGGTTGCCTTGGTTCGGAGCAGCCAGCCCAGGATGGCCAGCGATATCAGGGTTACAGCAACCAGAATCACGCACAGCGCCGAGATGAGGCTGGGCGCACCGTTGGCCATCAGGGTGAAGATGCGCACCGGCAGCGTATCCTGCCCTGCCGGATAGACCAGCATGGAAGCGCCAACATCGCGTAAACAGAAAATGAAACCGACCAGCCAAGCGGCGATCAAGCCCGGCAGCGCGGCGGGCATCACAACTTGCCAGATGCATGCAAGCCATCGCGCGCCTGTCATCTGTGCCGCCTCTTCCAGTGATCGTGGCACGTTGGCCAGGGTTGCCAGAGTGATACGGCTGGTCACCGCGGTGTACTGGGCGAGATAAGCGAGAACCACCATCGCGGCCGATGCATAAATGAACCCGGTCGCGGGCCGGTTCCATAGAGCAATCAGTCCTACTCCGATCACCGTTCCCGGTAGCGTGAACAGCAGCAGCGTGAGCGTATCCACGGCGCGCCACAAGCGAAGCGCGCGATGGTGGATGAGGTAGCCGCAGAAGAATCCGATTAGGGTGAGCAGAGTCGCACCGACGCCCGCGAAGAGCAGGCTGCGTCCGAGGCTATCGGCTGCCTTGCTCCACGCCTCCCAATAGGCGAACGGCGATAGCGAAGAAACGGCTAGAGCCAGCAATGGCAGCACGACGATCACCGTTGCGAGCAGGGTCACGGCCACTAGAGTCGCAACACGCCAGCGGCCAAGCGAGATCCGCAGCAACCGACGACCAGGCATCGTGGGTTGCAAGCGATACGCGTTTTCGCGCAGGTAACGGCGTTCCAGGGTCAGCACCAGCAGAGTAACCGCGAGCAGGGGGGTGGAAGCTGCGGCAGCGGCGCTAAAGTCGTAGAACGCAGAGAACTGCACCAGCGTCTCGACCGGAAAGACGGGATAGCGAAGGAACATCGGCACACCGACCTCACCCATGGCGAGCAAAAACACGAGGATGCCGCCAAACAGGATTCCAGGAAAAATCAGCGGGAGTGTGATGTGGCGCAAGATGGCGGGCCAGCCGGCGACCAACCTTGCGGCTTCGTCAAGGCGCGGGTTCACCGCACGCAAATACACCAAGGTCAGGATCATCACCACCGGCATGAGCGCGCTGATCAGCACCCACAGACAGCCCTGCAGGCCGAAGAGCCAGCCAGATAGCACCTCCAGGGTGCGTGCGGGAACGACGCGCGCGAGCATTCCATGGCTTGCCAGCAGATTGAACCAGCAGACCGCGAGAATATAAGGCGGGAGCAGCAGCGGGATCGAGAACAGAACCGCAAGCGTGCGCCGGAGCGGCAAATCGGTTTTTCCAAGCAGCAGCCCGATGGGTACCCCAATGAGCAGCGCGCCGCCCGCGGTAAGGGCAGCGAGCGTCAGACTATGTCCAATCGGTGTCGAATATTGCCGGGCGTTCGCGAACAGCTTTTGGTAGACGGCAAGCGTCAATCTGCCATCGACGAAAATACTGTTGCCCAGCATCGCCACCAGGGGCAGCAAGCCGGCGATGACCAGCGCGAGAACCACCACCAGCAGCGTGAGTCGCCGTTCCAACTCAATGCCCTACCCAGTCCCTCAGCAAGGGCTGGATGGCCTGCATCTTTGCAGCCACCGCAGCGTAGTCCACGTTCATTACCTTCAGGGCCTCGAGCCGACGAACATCGGGCGGGGTCTCTACCCCGGGATGCAGTGGAATCTGCGCGGCATCGGAGTAGGCGAGCTTCTTCTCCGTCTCGCGAGAAAGCAGGTAGTCAATCAGCTTTCTACCCGATTCCGGATGCGGGCCGCCGGAGATAAGCACAACCGCGTTCGGAACGATGAAGCACCCCATCCCTTGCTGGCCTTGGTCGGGATAGATGCCCTCAACCGGCTGGCCCTGTTTTTGACGACTATAGACGTCATCGCTATCTACGAGCGCGAACTGGAAAGCGCCGGCGGCCACCTGCTCGGCGCTCTCTCCGTTGCTGGAGGAGATATGGACGCCATTCCTGCGCATCGCATCGAGGAACGCCCTGGTGCGTTCGTCACCCCACACCGAGAATAGCGCGGCCATGTGCGCGGTCGTGGTGCCGAACAGCGGGTTTGCGATCACCGCCTTGCCGTTGAAACGCGGGTCGGTGTATGCCTGAAGGGAGGCCGGCTTGTCTTTGAGCCCCTGATCCACGATCAGGATGCGGGCACGGGCGGAAAAGCCAGTCCAGTGCCCTTGCGGGTCACGGAACTGCTCAGCGATTCCCTCGGCGCTCTGGGACCGATAGGGTGCGGATACGCCCTTTTGGCGGAGCACCTCCGCGCGGATCGGCTCGTTGGCCCAGTAGACATCCGCCTGCGGATTGTTCTTCTCGGCGATGAGCCGGTTCATCACGCCCGCGCTCTTGGTCTCTTCGGTGTCGTATACCGCCTTGACCTTGACCTTGCTATCGCGTTCGAAGTCCTTCAGGATCGGTTCCGAAAAGACCTGGTCGTGGCTGACGTAGACCACGACCACGTCGTCCCCACGGCGAGAAGAGGTCCACACTACACCCGCGATCACTATTACCACGACGAGCAGAAACAACACGTAGACACGCCGGTTCACGCCTCATTCTCCACTTGGTGAGTCGTCAGACTGCAAGCGGCCCCGCGGGAGGAGTGGAGCGCATGGGCCCTCCCTGTGCTGGGTATGAGCGCGCAGCCTGCTTCATTGAGCGACGCGCCAAGGCGAGCGATCCTTCCACGTCTTCAGAGCCGTAGTTGCCCACGCCGGGGTCTTGTCCTCGTGGCAGAGGTTGCACGCATTCGGAATCTTCAGTGCCTCACTCTCCGAGGGCGTGATGAAGCGGAAGGTGTGGGCGCGCACGTTCACGTCCGCGATCGTCTGTTCGATCTTGGGCATGTGGCACGCGATGCATTCGTTGCCAGTGCTGCTGGACTTGTGATGAGTGTGCGCCTCAATTGTTGGCGCGTGCGGACCGTTCGGAGTATTGGGTCCGTGGCAGTCGAAGCAGATGTTTTTCGCAGGTTTCCACAGAACCGCGTCGTGTTGCGTGCCGTGCACGTCGTGACAGCTGAAGCAGGTCACGCCCCGCGTGTACATCAAGCTCTGCACGAAGTCGTTGCCCTGCATCCGGTTCTTGTGCGCGGTACCATCGCCAAAGTGCGTGAACGAAGTCTCGCCCGGCTTGTGCTCCTCCAGCTTCCAGAAGTCGACCAGATTCTTACCCACGTGATAGCCGACGGGCCAATCGTAATACTTGCCCTGGATCGGGTTCTTCAGCGGCTGACCCTGTGAATGGCATTGGATGCAAACGTCATTGGCGCGGACGTAATCGAGCTTTGCCGGGTTGATGATGTTGGGCCGACCTTGGTGCGCCACGTGCTCGCTGCCCGGCCCATGGCATCGCTCGCAGCCCACGTTCCACTCTGTGACCTTCTTGGTGGCGATGTCGTAGTTCACCGAGTGGCAGCCGTCGCACAGCGGGCCGGTCGGCCGCTGGAAGTTATCTGGTGGATACAGCGGCGCCCACCAGTCGGTGCCGTCCTTGACGAAGTACGGGCGCCACATCTTGTGGGTGACATCCCATTGCGCAGGGAATACGAAGTAGTCGTCGCCGACCTGCTTGAAGTAGCGCTGCTTCCACCGGCTGCCGTAGGTGAATGCGATGTCGTCTTTGGTGAAACTGAGCAGCGGATCCGCCTTGGAAAGATCCGGAATGATCGCATCGGGATGCGCGCGCGGATCTTGCACCACATTCGCCATGCGTGTCTTCTTCCAACGGTCGTAGATCTCGGTGTGGCATTCCACGCACGCCGCCGACCCGACATAGTGCGCGGAAGGCGGTATCTCGACCGGTTGCACGGTCGGTGGAGAAAGCGCCGCGACCTTGGGCAGATTTCGCAAGTAAGCGCTGACCTGCCAGATCCTGCGATCGGGAAGGTCCCACGCTGGCATGCCGGTGTGACGGATGCCGTTCTTGATGTGATAGAACAGCTCGCCGTCGCTCATGCGCTGGACGTCGGCGCTGCGCAAGTCCGGAGGACGCGGATATTCACCGCTGCCGATCTCGGTCTTGCCGGCGCCGTCGTAGGCGTGGCACAGCTCGCATTTGGAGCGATACACGTCGTGCCCCGCGGCGACATCTGCGCTGTGGGCGGCGGTGCTCAGGGGATTTTTCATCGCCCTGAAACTGCGAGGCACGGTACGATACAGAAGCCACTGCGCAATGCTTGCTTCTAGCGCAGGCGCGTCTTCACGGGCGCTCGACCCTTCCCACACGATGAAGGCGTACAGGCCAGCGAGTATCGCGGCAACCACGGCAATGCTCACCACGGCAACCTTCAGCGCTTTGCTTCGGACCATATTCGGCTCCTCATCGCTCACCCCCTGACCTTGCCCCCAATGCGAGCGCTCTGTTCATTGTTTCTTGTCTTCGCCCAGGACCACCTGAAAACCCAGATAGGCGATAAAGCTCGTTGCCTGCGGGCCGTTGCTGATCCCGGTTCCCGCGGAGGCGAGCAGCCTGAATCTTGAACCCAGGGTGTGCCGCAGCCCCACGTTCAAAATCACGTCGCCGCGGCTGACGAGGCTCTGGCTGAGGTTCTGGCTGAAAAGGCGAACCTCCGCCATTAGCTCGAGAGCGTCGGACGCCTGCACCGAACCCAGTAGCCCCGCAACCCACTCGTTCTGCTCCGCATGGAAGTATTGGTACCCAACCTCGCCAACCACCTTTATCTTTCCGAAGTCGCGCTCGATCTCCACCGGCAGGAAGAAGTTGGGACCTGCCAGCGCGATGCCCTGCGCCACCGAGTAGCTGGAGTTTTCCAACTGCAGTTGCGGATACACGGACATGTCGATGCCGCTGCGCGACTGATCCAGGAAGCGCCACTTGACCCCGAGCAGCGAATCTTCGAGACCGCTTTTCACGCTGCCGCCTTCCGAGGAAGTGGCGAATGCCCATCCCGTCTCGTACTTGAGCTGAATGCGCTCGCCCAAACCATAGTTGACGTCGACGTGCGGGAAGCTGCGCAGCCGCTCCTGCTGAGTGCGCTGTTCCAGATACGCGGCGTTGATCTCCCAAACTCCGCTCCCGGGTGTGCCGGGATCGTCGGTGAGCATCGGTGGTCCGCCTTGCGGCAAGACGACTTTCGGCGCAGCAAGAAGCAGACAACACAGCAGACGGCGATGACAGCTCACGGCAAACCCGCAGGTTCGCATGAACGCGGCCATCGATCGGTGCCATGACTTCACTTGCAACCGGTGGCGGGCAGGTTCGGTTGGCGATGAGAAGGATTCATCGCGGCGAAGGCTCGTGCACTGCTATGGCTTGGGGGGCCAACCGTGCGACTCATTCTGGCAGTGCACGCACCAGGCATACAGGGCGTCGTACATGACCATTGCGTGCTTGAGCATCGCGTGATCGTCGCTGAAGTTGTACGACAGTCCGAGCGAGATCGCGAACAGTCCCGGCGCCTCTGGCGCGAGATCGAGCCGGGTGGTATCCGCCCCGCGCACGATGACCGCCAGCCGTTCCAACGCAGGGTCGGTCAGGAAGTATTTCTGCAGAAAAGCATCGAAGCTGCATCGCTCGCCTGCATGCGACAGTTCGACCCCGGGAATGTCGTACGCAATGGCACCGGTCTCCTCTGCCTTTCGCAAGACCTCCTTCGGGGGCACGAACAGGAACTGCGGAGCCTTGTCGATGAAGCGGGGCGATCAACCAGGGACAGGCGATGCGGTCGATCTTGGGGCGCTCGCGGGTAACCCATTTCATGCCGTTGTCCTCACGCGCCTACTTGCCGCCCCACGAAAAGTCGTCGAATGCAGTCACGCTATCGGCCTTAGTCCATACGCCCACCGCGCCCGCGCCGAAGATATGCTCATCCTCCAGGTCGATGTACTGTTTGCCGTCCAGCAGTACCTTGATGCGCGCTCCGGCGAATTCGACCCGAAGCGTGTGCCATTGGTTGGCAGCGACCGGAGCATTGACATACTGGATGGTGTGCCGGCTGCCCCGCGTAGTGTGATAAAGCGAGACGTTGCCCTCCAACGCATTGGCGCGCGCTATGTAGTAGTTGTCGCCGTCCTTGAAACGCCAGACGACACCGCCTGCGCGATCCTCTCTTCCCTCCAATGGCTCAAATTTCACCTCCACAAACCCGTCGGCGACCGGACATCTCGCTTGGCGCACCAGGGAAAAGTGCCTTGGCCGGACTGCTTCAACACATTGGGCTTGCTCGGTGCGCTGGAGTCGGCCTCGACTGCCCACCTGGGCGAGCCACGCCCCGTCACCCCGCAGGTCCAGCCAGCTGGGATCGTGCCGGTGGGGTCCTGGTCGAACCCAATCGTGTCTGCCAGCGCGGTCGCCACCAGGGACACGGCAAACGCAAGAAGAATCTGTTTCATCTGCACACCTAGTTCAAATGACTGGGTATTCAGGGCTACCCCTTCAGACTTTTGGCCAAATCGCCCGGCCGTCCAACTCCCTAGTAATGCAGAAAAAGATAACAGGGCGATTCGCCGATCATGGGGTTGTGGATCACCACGGTGTTGACGTTGGCTTGGCGCAGTGCCTTGAATCACGGGCTGCATCTCACCCATGTGTCACACTCCTGACGGCGCCGTTCTCAGTACTATATCTGTCTCGAGTGCTACATTAAAGTAAAGACCATAACTTAACAACCTCGGTTCCCGAACCTTGGCTTCCAAACCAGTATCCGGCAGGCCAGCATGGCTGCTCTTCATCTTGACCTTGCAGGGCCAGCAGCCGGCCGTGCGCATGCGTGTGTGGCGCGGGCTGAAGGCGCTGGGCACTGCGGTGCTGCGTGACGGCGTTTACCTCCTTCCGAACAAAGCCGAGTTCATTGAACCGTTGCAGGCGCAGTCGGAAGAGGTAATCGCTTCCGGCGGCAGCGCCCAGATCCTGGAGGTGAATGCGCGCGACAAGGAGCAGGAAGCCGAATTCCGGCAGCTTTTCGATCGCACGCCGGAGTATGAGAAGTTGATGCTCGAGATCAATAGCGCTAGAAAGGAAATCGGCAAGCTGGACCGGGCTGCTTTGTCGTCGCGTCTCGCGCGCCTTAGGCGGGACTACGAGGCGATCGCACTGCAAGACTTCTTCCCGGGCGCTGCGCGCGATCACACTCGGGACAATCTGGAGGATCTCATGGGCTCGGCGAACGCCGTGTTGTCCCCCGACGAGCCTCACGCCGCCCCCGGTCGGATCCACCGTCTGGACCCCGCAAAGTACCGCGGCCGGACCTGGGCCACGCGCGTTCGCCCGTGGGCCGACCGCCTGGCCAGCGCGTGGCTGGTCAAACGCTGCATCGACCGGCGCGCGAAGTTCCTGTGGCTGAAGAGCCCGAAGGATTGTCCGAAGCGCGCGGTTGGCTTCGACTTCGACGGTGCGGAGTTCACGCACATCGGGGCAAAGGTGACCTTCGAAGTCTTGCTGGCAAGCTTCGGATTGAACGAAGATCCGGCGCTCGAGAGGATCGGGGCGCTAATTCACTATCTAGACGTCGGCGGGGTGCCGCCGCCGGAAGTGGCGGGGTTCGAAGCGCTGTTGCGCGGGGCGCGGGATGCGCTGAACGATGACGACGCACTTCTGGCCGAAGCCGTCAGGCTGTTCGACTATCTGTATGCCCACTACGCCGCAAGCCCCTGAGGCGGAGGCGGACGCCCGGCAAGCCGCGCCATCCATCTCATTCCGCGAAGCGCTCTGGTTCTGGCTCAAACTCGGCTTCGTCAGCTTCGGCGGGCCGGCGGGTCAGATCGCGATCATGCACCAGGAGCCGGTGGGGAAGCGGCGCTGGATTTCGGAACGGCGCTTCCTGCACGCGCTCAACTATTGCATGGTGCGGCCCGGTCCCGAAGCCCAGCAGCTCGCCACTTACATCGGTTGGCTCATGCACCGGACGCTGGGCGGGGTGACTGCCGGTGGGCTGTTCGTGCTGCCGTCGCTGTTCATCCTGATCGTCCTGTCCTGGATTTATGTGGCCTTCGGCAACGTCCCGCTGGTTGCCGGGATCCTGTATGGGATCAAGCCGGCGGCTGACCGCGATAGTGTTGTTCGCGGCCTATCGCATCGGCTCGCGCGCCTTAAAGAATGCGGTGCTGTGGGGCATTGCTGCTGCCGCCTTCGTTGCGATCTTTGCCTTCGACGTTCCCTTTCCGCTCATCGTGCTGGGCGCTGCCGTGACGGGGTGGCTCAGCGGACGCGTGACCCCGTCCAACTTCGCAACTGGAGGCGCGCACGGCAAGGCGGGCAAGAGTTTCGGGTTGGCCTTCATCGACGACGACACGCCCACACCCGAGCACGCGCGCTTCCGCTGGCCGCGCTTCGCGCGCGTCCTGATCGTGGGCCTCGGGTTGTGGGGCACGATGATGGGTGCCATTGTGGCGCTGCAGGGCTGGTGCGCAACGCTCACGCAGATGGGATGGTTCTTCACCAAGGCAGCGCTGCTGACCTTCGGGGGCGCTTATGCCGTGCTGCCCCACGTGTTTCAGGGCACCGTCGAGCACTACAGCTGGCTGACTGCGCCGCAGATGATCGACGGTCTGGCACTGGGCACCGTCCGCCGCGCGTCACGGCTCCGCTTACGGCCATAACGGCGGCTGTGGTGGGCGTGGTACTCAACCTGGCGGCGTTCTTCGCCTATCACGTGCTGTGGCCAGACGGTTTCTCAAGCGCTTTCGAATGGCCGTTGCTGTTGCTTGGCCTCGCCACTGGCGTGGCCCTGTTCCGCTTTCGCATCGGCGTGATTGCTACTATTCTGGTCTGCAGTGCGGGCGGGCTGCTGTATGGCCCGATTGCTCATCGGTTAGCGTTCTTACCTGGCTTTCAGTGCATCGCGGATGTCACGCAGCAGGACGATGTCCTCGGGCGTTGCGGCCGGAGCCGGCGGGACCTGCTTCTTGAGCCTGTTCATCTGCCTGACCATCAGAAAGATGATGAACGCCAGGATGAGGAAGTTGATCAAGATGGTGATGAAGTTGCCGTAGGCGAACACGGGAACGCCGGCCTTCCTGAGTGCGTCCAACGTCTGCGGCGTGCCGGGCGGGATGTCCGACAGCGGGATGAAGAGGTTGGTGAAATCCACCTTGCCTAGGACGCGACCGATGATCGGCATGATGAGGTCATTGACCATCGAGTCCACGATCTTGCCGAAGGCCCCGCCAATGATCACGCCAACCGCCAGATCGACGACACTGCCCTTCATTGCGAACTCTTTGAACTCGGATACGAAGCTCATGGCCGTAATCCCCTCCGCTGTGATTATGGGTGGCAGACGCTCCAGCGAGGGTGTGCATCGAAGTGCAGCAGCACACCGCGTCCGTCTGTAAAGGCAATAATCGGCAGGCCAAGCGTCGGCGATATGCTAGCGGTTGGTGCGACCGCTTACAATCGCGTGCAGTTCAACTTCGGGGGAATGCGCAATGGACGGCGTTGCAGCACTGCTATCAAGCCAAGGAGTTTCGGTCCAGGCGCGTCGACCAGACCCACGTCAGTGGTTACAGCCGCCGGGCTTCGACGAAATGCGTGCGCCAATAGGCAGAATCCAAACCGTCGGTGCGCACCCGGCCGCCGGTGGAAGGGGCGTGGACGAAACGCCCCTGGCCCAGGTAGATGCCCACGTGCGAGGACTTCTTGCCCTCTTGATCGAAGAATACAAGATCGCCCCGGCGCAGCTCGCTCGCACGGACCAGATGTCCCTCGCGGCGTTGTGCCTGTGTCTCGCGTGGCAGGCTGACGCCCGCCTTGGAATAACTGTACTGGACCAGGCCGCTGCAATCGAAGCCGGCGGGCGTGTTGCCGCTGTGGCGATAGGGCCTGCCGAGCATCGCGAGGGCGTTATCCGCCGCGCGGCTACCTACCCCGGTAGGAATCGGGGCGGGAGACGGCGCTGTGGCGTCGGGCGTCCGCTGCACGCCGGTCGAAGCGCATGCTGCCAGCAGGAGCAGGGCCGCGACAGCGACCTTGGATTTCGAACTCGAGATCATGGCGAAGCTGTGGGTATCATCGCTGTTCAGCAAAAACCAAGCCCGCAACCAGCGGAGGATTTGACTTCGGCGCATGTGTAGTTTATCTAAAAGCGCTCGCGCTCAAAGCGCAGGTTTCCGGAGCCCGATGACATGAACGGGGCGCTCATACGGCTCGTTTTGCTGACGTTTGTGGGACTGTCGCTGTATTCAGCCGAGCTTGCGGCAGGCGCCTTGCCGCCGAGTGGACCGGGAGAGATGCCCACTCTGGCGCGTCTTGTGGAGCAGGTGACGCCGGCGGTAGTCAACATCGCGGTGCTGTCGCACTCCCCCGAGCAGGACAACCCGATGCTGCAGGATCCCTTCTTCCGCCGCTTCTTCGGTCTGCCGGAGGCGTCTCGGCCCCAGATCTCGGCGGGTTCGGGCGTGATCATCGACGCACAACAGGGCTACGTGCTTACCAACCATCACGTAGTCAAAGATGCGCAACAGGTCGTGGTGACGCTCAAGGACGGGCGTCGTCTGCAGGCGAAGCTGTTGGGCAGCGACGTGGGGACCGATGTGGCCCTGCTCAAAGTCGAGCCGGACAACCTCAAGGCACTGACCTTCGGCGACTCCGATGTGCTCCGAGTCGGTGACTACGTTCTGGCCATCGGCAATCCCTTCGGCCTGGGGCAGACAGTGACCTCGGGCATCGTCAGCGCGCTCGGCCGTACCGGCCTCGACATCGAGGGCTACGAGGATTTCATCCAGACCGACGCGTCGATCAACCCGGGTAACTCGGGCGGGGCGCTCATCAACCTGAAAGGCGAGCTGATCGGAATCAACACCGCGATCGTCGGGCCCTCGGGCGGCAACGTTGGCATCGGCTTCGCCGTCCCGAGCAATATGGTGCGCGCCGTCATGCAACAGCTGGTGAAATACGGCGAAATGCGCCGCGGCCGCGTCGGGCTCACGACGCAGGACATCGCGCCCGAGTTGGGCAAAACGCTCGGCCCGCAGGCGAGCCACGGCGCGGAGGTGGTCGAGGTGGCCAAGAACTCGCCTGCCGACAAGGCCGGGCTGCGGCCCGCGGACGTGATCGTAGCGGTCAACGCGCGCCCGGTGCGTGGCTCCTCGGACCTGCGCAATCAGATCGGGTTGATTCCCGTGGGCGAGGAGGTGGAGCTCAAAGTGCTGCGCGAAGGCCAGGTGCGCACAATCAAGATGCGAGTCGAGAGCCTGGGGGTGACGGAAGCAACCGCCGGCGAATCCGTTGCCGAGCTGGCCGGAGCTACGGTGGGAAATGCCGAGCGCAACGGGCGAGCGGAGGCGGTTGCAGTGATCGACGTCGTGCGGGGCAGCCCCGCGTGGTCCCGCGGGCTGCGGCCCGGCGACCTCATCGTCGCTGTAAACCGCCAGAAGGTGCGCACCACGCGCGATCTGTCCGCCGCGCTGCAGGCCCAGGGCGGGCTGATCCTGACCGTGGTGCGCGGAGACTACGTGTTCGCCGTGGTTTTGCGCCGCTGACGCCTACTTACCCCACTCCTTGTCCTGCAGCACCCGCCACTGGATCTTCCCTGTCCCGGAACGCGGGAGCATGTCGATGAATTCGATCAGCCGGGGCACCTTGTAAGCCGCCATGTGCTGCCTTGCCCAGTCGATGATGTGCTCGCTGCGGACCTTGCCGCGTGATTCAGGCTTGAGCACTACGAAGGCCTTCACCGTTTCGCCGCGTCGCGCATCGGGCGTGGAGACGACCGCCACTTCTCTGATGTCCGGATGCTTGTAGAGCGTCATTTCCAGCTCGGCCGGCCAGACCTTGAAGCCCGCAGCGTTGATCATCCGCTTGAGCCGGTCTGCGATGTAGAAGTAGCCGTCCTCATCGTAGTATCCCAGGTCGCCGGTGCGCAGAAACGTGCGCTCTTCGATCTCGACAAGCGCCGCTCGCGTCGCGGTGGGATTGTTCCAATAACCTTTGAACACCTGCGGTCCGCGCGAGACGATCTCCCCCTGCTGGTTCGGTCCGAGCCGCCGCAGGGTGTCGGGGTCGATCACGAGCGACTCCGTGCCGAAAGTCGGAATGCCCAAGCACTGCTTGCGCAGGTGCCCGGGCGGGTTCATGTGGGTCTGCGAGATGGTTTCGGTCATCCCGTAGGCTTCCATATACTGAATGCCGCACAGCTCGAACAGCCTCTGCGCTACCGCTTCTGGCATGGAGGAGCCTCCGCCGAAGACATTCTGGAGCGAAGAAAGGTCCCGTCTTGCCGTGGTCGGGTGGGCGAGCAAGTCCACCACCATGGTGGGTACGTTGGCCCAATGAGTGCACCCATAGCGCTCGATCATGTAACCGGCCGCCTCCGGATCCCAGCGCGGCAACAGGGCGATGGTGGCGCCCGCATAGATCGGCGCGTTCATGCTGTGCTGCATGCCGGTGACGTGGAACAGCGGAGCCGTGTCCAGCACCACGGAGTCGGCTCCCATACCCTCCCAGATTGCCCCGCCCACTGCAGTGAACATGATGGTGCTGTGGGTATGCATGCAGCCCTTGGGCTCGCCGGTCGTGCCCGACGTATACAGGATGGCGCACAGGTCGTCGGCTCTAGCCTGCGCAGGTTGCGGTTCGTAGGCGGCAGCCAGCGTGTCGTTCCAGCCGACGACCCCGGGATCGAGGATGTTGTGGCGCGGCGCGCTCAGCAGGTCGGGAAGCTTGAGAGCCGTTCGCGCCGTGAGGTAATCCGAATAGGTGGCCAGGATCGCGTGCGTGAGCCCTCTTCCCATCAGCGGCTTGAATTGCAGATACAGGTCCTGAGCGACGATGGCCGTGCTCGCGCCGCTGTCTCTCACGTAGTGTTCGAGCTCTTCGGTGATGTTCATGGGGCTTACGGGCACGACGACTGCATCGCTGCGCAGGATGGCGTAGTAAGCGAGGATGAACTGCGGACTGTTCTGAACGTCCAGCAGCACGCGGTCGCCCTTGCGGATGCCGCAGCGCTGCTGCAGAAACCCAGCCAGACGCTCCGCCTGGCGCTTGAGCGCTGCGTAGCTCAGAGGGGAGTCGTAGAAAATCGTGACAGCTTTGTCTGGATAGCGCGCCGCTGCCACCTCAAGGTTGTACCAGAGCGTGGTCCTGGGTACCGTCAGGCTCTTCGGGTGTTGCTTGGGCCAGACCTTCGGGTAATCCTTCGGCTCCATCGGCAGGGGTTGCGTCAGGCCGTGGTGCGTTGACTCTCCCGCTCCTGCAGCAGGCGCCACTGCACCTTGCCGGTTGCCGATTTGGGTAGGCTGTCGGCGAACTCGATCAGACGCGGAATCTTATACGCGGCCATGTGGCTGCGGCACCAGCCGATAATCTCTTCCGGGTTGACTTTGCCTCGCCGGTCCGCTTTCAGCACGATCAAGGCCTTGACCGTTTCTCCCCGTTGCGGATTGTTGGTCCCGATGATGCAGGCTTCCTGCACGTCGGGGTGACCATACAAGATCGCTTCCACCTCGGCTGGCCAGACCTTGTAGCCCGAGGCGTTGATCATGCGCTTGAGCCTGTCGACGATGAAAAAGTAGCCCTCCTCATCGTACCTGCCGAGATCGCCCGTGCGGAAGAAACGCTTGCCATCCAACTCTATGAAACAGGCCGCCGTGGCTTGCGGGTTCTTCCAGTACCCGTGGAAGATCTGCGGCCCGCACGAGACGATCTCGCCCACCACCTCCGGGCCCAGCTCCTCCAGTGTGTCGGGGTTGATCACGCGCGCGTCGGTGTCGCAGATGGGGATGCCCAGGCATTGCTTCTTGGGCCGGTCGGGTGGGTTGATATGCGTGGGCGCGATCGTCTCGGACAGCCCGTAGCCCTCGATGTAGTCCAGCCCGGTCAGGTCCTTGAGCCGCTTGGCCACTGCCTCGGGCATGGCTGCGCCACCGCCGCCGATGCGCGCCAGGCTGGAGATGTCGTACTTCGCGAGGTTGGGGTTGGCCAAGAAGTCGATGGCCATTGTGGAGATGTTGGTCCAGCCGTATACCCGGTAGCGTTGAATGAGGCGCGCCGCCGTGTCTCGGTCCCATCTCGTCATCAGAACCACAGTCCCGGCGGAGAGCACGGGTTGATTCATGCCGGCCTGCATACCGGTCACGTGGAACAGCGGCAAGGTCCCGAGCACCGCGGCGTCGGGCCTGATGCCGAGCCATAGCGCTCCCGAGACGGTCGTGCTCATGACCGTGGAATGGGTGTGGATGCACCCCTTGGGCTTGCCTGTCGTGCCCGAAGTGTAGGGCATCACGCACAGGTCGTCCGGCCCGGCCAGGTGTGGCCTTGGCGCCAGGCCGCTGTCCAGCGCGTCCCGCCAGAGCGTGACACCCGCGTCGGCTATGGCTCGCGGCGGCAGCGTGACGGCTTCAGGAAGGTCGAGATCCGTTGGCTGCGTGGCATAGTCCGAGTAGGCCGCGACCACGGCGTGACGCAGTCCGCCCTGGCCGAGCAGGGGCTGCACCTGCGGATAGAGCTCCTGGCCTGTAAGGATGACGCAGGCGTCGCTGTCGCTGACGTAGTGGCGCAGCTCCTCGGTGAGGTTCATCGGGTTCACCGGCACCACCATGGCGTCGGCGCGCAGAATCGCGTAGTAGCCGATGATGAACTGCGGGCTGTTTTGCATGAACAGAAGTACGCGGTCGCCACGCGTCACGCCGCAACGCTGCTGAAGAAATCCGGCCAGCGCGTCGACGTGCGCCTTCGTTTCACGATAGGTGAGCGGGGTGTCGTAGTAGACGAGCAGATGCTTGTCGGGGAAGCGCGTGGCGGACACTTCCAGGTTGTAGTAGAGGCTGGTGCGCGGATAAGTCAAGCTCTTCGGCAGGTGCTTCGGCCAGAACCTGTAGTGGCGCGGCTCCATGCGGCCCCCCCTCGCCCGGCAGGCGATGTCATTTACCCATATCTTACGTCCCTCAGGGCTCCATGAGGGCCCGAGCTTGACCCCTCAATGCGGCCCCGTCGCGTTAGCTTTACCCGCAAAAGCGTTTGTGTCAGTATCCGGCGCAAAGCGCCGCGCCCGTCTTGCCGCGCGCAGGCGCGCCTCAGGCGCAGGCCGCAAACAGGGGGAGACGTGTCAGTCGCGGGAGCCGAGCCACAAGCTTCTGTTACACCGGACCTTGCGCGCTCGCGTCCGCTGCCAAGCACTCGCGACGTTCCGCTCTTATCCGTACGCGATGTCAGTGTGCGCTTTGGCGGTATCGTCGCGCTCGACGGCGTCTCCTTCGATGTCTACCCAGGCGAGATCGTCGGTCTCATTGGACCCAACGGCGCCGGAAAGACGACCCTGTTCAACTGCCTGTCCCGCCTGTACGACTTCGAGCGCGGGTCCATCGTGTTCGATAGTCAATCGCTCCAGGGCCTTCCGCGCCACCGCATCGCCGAGCTAGGCATTGGCCGCACGTTTCAGAATCTCGCGCTGTTCCGCAGCATGAGCGTGCGACAAAACGTGCTGCTCGGCGGGCACTGCCGCACGCGCGGCGGGTTTCTTGTGAACGCGCTGCGAGTGCCACTGGTAGCTCGCGAGGAGCACAGGCTGGAGCAACAGGCGGGTGGACTCATCGAGCTCCTGGGTCTGAGCGCGGTGGTCGCTCGCCGGGTGGCCGATCTTCCCTTCGGCGTGCAGAAGCGCGTCGAGCTGGCACGCGCACTTGCCAGTCAACCGAAGCTGTTGCTGCTGGACGAGCCGGCTTCCGGCCTCAACCACGAGGAGCTGGAGGGTCTGATGGCGCTGATCCAGCGCGTGCGCGACGAGCTGCGGGTGACCGTGCTGCTGGTCGAGCATCACATGAATCTCGTGATGCGCGTCTCCGACCGCGTGGTCGCGCTGGACTTCGGACGCAAGATCGCGGAGGGGACGCCGAGCGAGGTGCAGTGCAACCCAGAGCTGATCCGCGCCTACCTGGGGGTCGCCGGCTGATGGCTGCGCTGCTGGAAGTGAGGGAACTGAGCGCCGGCTACGGATCTACGCAAGTGCTGCACGGCGTGGGGCTTGAGGTCGCCCAAGGCGGGATCACCACGGTGCTAGGCGCCAATGGGGCAGGCAAGACCACCCTCCTGCGCGCCCTGTGCGGGATGATCAGGTCCGCCGGGCAGGTGCGCTTGCGCGGCGAGCTGATCAGCGGGCGGGCCACGGAAGACATCGTGCGTCAGGGTGTAGCACACGTTCCCGACGGACGCGGCACCTTCCTCGATCTGACTACCGAGGAGAATCTCAAGCTGGGCGCTTACACGCGCAAGGACAAAAAGCTCGTGGCCGAGGATTTCGAGCGTCTTTTCGGCTACTTCCCGCGGCTGCGCGAGCGGCGTCACCAGCAGGCGGGTACGCTTTCGGGCGGAGAGCAGCAGATGCTCGCCCTGTCGCGCGCGCTGATGCTGCGGCCGAGCCTGCTGCTGCTGGACGAGCCGTCCTTTGGCTTGGCGCCGCTGGTGGTGCAGGACATCTTCCGCATCATGCGTCGCATCAATCAGGAGGAGGGTGTCAGCATGTTGCTGGTGGAGCAGAACGCGACGCTGGCACTGGATCTGGCCGATCACGTGTACCTGCTGGAGACCGGGCGCGTGGTGGTATCCGGGCTCTCATCGGTGATCCGCAACGACGAAGCCGTAAGAAGGTCGTACCTTGGTTACTGATGAGTGAATGAGTGACGCGCGAAGGCAGAGGGCTCGCTCGATTACGCGTTTGATATGTTCAAGGAATACGACCAGTACGACGCGGTAGGCCTGGCGCAGCTGGTGCGCAAGGGCGAGGTGAGCCCCCAGCACCTGCTGGATGAGGCGATTGCGCGCGTGGAGCAACGCGACCCGACGCTCAACACGGTGGTCAATAAGCTCTATGACCTCGCCCGCAACGCGATCCGCGCTGGGCTCCCCGACGGACCGCTGCGTGGCGTGCCATTTCTGCTGAAAGATCTGCACGCGCTGTACAGCGGCGCGGTCACCAGCAACGGTAGCCGTTTCTTCAAGGACAATCTCGCCGACCACGATACCGAGCTGGTGTCGCGTTACAAGCGAGGCGGGCTGGTCATCTTCGGCAAGACCAATACGCCCGAGTTTGGCTTGACCATTACCACCGAGCCGGTTCTGTTCGGGCCGACGCGAAACCCGTGGAGCGGCACTCACACGGCAGGCGGCTCCAGCGGCGGCGCGGCCGCGGCAGTGGCCGCGGGGTTTGCACCGGCAGCCCATGCGTCGGATGGGGGCGGCTCGATCCGCATCCCCTCTTCCTGCTGCGGGGTGTTCGGGCTCAAGCCCACGCGCGGGCGCAATCCTCAGGGGCCCGACCGCGGCGAGGGCTGGTCAGGGATGAGCACCGAGCACGCGATCACGCGCAGCGTGCGCGACAGCGCCGCGCTGCTCGATCTCACCTGCGGCCCCGACCTGGGCGCGCCGTATTTCGCGACGCCCCCTCGCCAGCCGTATTCGAGCGAGGTAGGTGCCGATCCGGGACAGTTGCGTATTGCTTTCGCCACACACACCCCGGCCGGTGAGAAGGTCGCGCCCGAATGCCAGCAGGCGGTCGCCGAAACCGCGCGGCTGCTGGAGAGGATGGGGCACCGCATCGAGGAGGCGAAACCGGATTTCGTTCCCGAGGAGCTCGGGTCCGCGTTCCAGACGGTGATTGGCGGCAATACCCGCGTTGCGATAGACAACTACGCTGCCAAACTGGGGCGCCCGCCGTCGCCGGAGGTCTTCGAGAAGATTACTTGGATCATGTACGAGTCTGGCACCGCGGCGAGCGCGGCGGATTACGCGCGCGCCATACAGGTGCTGCATCGCACCGGCCGGATGGTGGCGCGCTTCTTCGAGCACCACGACCTGCTGCTGACACCCACGCTGCCACGCCCACCCGAGAAGCTGGGTGTGTTCGATATGAATACCGACGACGCCGAGGGCTACCGCGCCGCGGTGGCGTTGTTCACCGCGTTTACCGCGCCGTTCAACGCCAGCGGTAACCCGGCGATGTCGGTGCCTCTGCACTGGATTTCCGCCGGACTGCCGGTCGGGGTGCAGTTCGCGGCCCGCTACGGGGACGAGGCAACGCTGCTGCGTCTTGCCGCGCAGCTGGAGCGGGCACAGCCCTGGTTCAACCGACGGCCCTCGGTCAACACCGCGTGAACGATTAGAGTATGGAAGCGCTGCTGCATCAGATCTTGTCGGGCCTGGCCACGGGGGGCATCTACGCCAGTCTGGCGCTGGCCCTGGTGATGATCTACCAGTCGACCAACCACATCAATTTCGCCCAGGGCGAAATGGCGATGTTCTCGACCTATCTGGCATGGGCCATGATCAACGCGGGCATGCCGTACTGGGGGGCCTTCCTGCTCACCATCGCGGTCTCCTTCATTGCCGGGATCCTCATCGAGCGAATCATCATCCGTCCGGTGGAGAACGCGCCGGTGCTGTCAGTAGTGGTGGTATTCATCGCGCTGCTGGTGATCTTCAACAGCATCGCGGGCTGGATCTTCACCTACACCATCAAGACTTTTCCCAGCCCGTTCCCCGAGCAGCCGCTGTTTGGCAACCGCTTCATCTCATCCCACGAGCTGGGAGCCATCGGCATCACGCTGGCGGTGCTCGTGCTGCTGTACGCGTTCTTCCGTTTTACGCCGCTGGGTCTGGCCATGCGGGCAGCGGCCCAGAACCAGACGTCGAGCCGCCTGGTCGGAATCCGCGTTGGGTGGATGCTGGCGCTGGGTTGGGGGCTCGCGGCCTCGGTCGGCGCAGTCGCAGGCATGCTGGTGGCACCCATCATTTATCTGGAGCCCAATATGATGTCCGGGGTGCTCCTCTACGCGTTTGCGGCTGCGCTGGTCGGTGGTATCGACAATCCGTTCGGCGCGGTTCTAGGCGGATTCGCGGTCGGCGTGCTGGAGAACCTGATCGGCGCTTACGTGATTGGCACCGAGCTGAAGCTGACCGTGGCATTGGTGCTGATCATCGGTGTGCTGCTGGTCAAGCCCACAGGATTGTTCGGCAAGGTGTTCGTCACGCGGGTGTGAGGCATGTGATCGACGAGTCCGCGACCCAACACGAATGAATGACGCAGTAACAACGCCGATCATCAGCATGCCGCGCTACGCGGGGCTGTCTTTGCGAGCCTGGAAAACGATCGGGCTGGTCGCGCTCGGCGCCAGCGCCGTTGCCCTGCCGTTCCTGGTCAGCAACTACCGAGTGTTTCAGTTCAACATGGTGCTCGTGTACACCATCGTGTTGCTGGGCTTGAACATGCTGACCGGGTACAACGGTCAGATCTCGCTCGGGCACGGTGCCTTCTACGCGATCGGCGCCTATGTCGCCGCGATCCTCATGGACCGCTTCGGCTGGCCATACTGGGCTACACTGCCGGTGGCCGGCGTGGTTTGCTTCGTCTCCGGCTTCCTGTTCGGGCTCCCCGCGCTGCGGCTGCGCGGGCACTATCTTGCGCTTGCGACCTTTGCACTGGCCGTGGCCATGCCGCAGATTCTCAAGTACAAGCACATCGAGCATTGGACCGGAGGAGTGCAGGGCATTGTGATCATCAAGCCCGATCCGCCGTTTGGGCTGAAAGTCACGCCGGACCAGTGGCTCTACCTGTTCACGCTTGCAATACTGGTGGTGATGTTCGTGATCGGCTGGAACCTGCTGCGTGGCCGCGTGGGGCGCGCCATGGTGGCTATCCGCGACCATCCCATCGCGGCCGAGGCGATGGGCGTGAACAGTGCACTGTTCAAAACCCTGACCTTCGGGGTCAGCGCCCTGTATACCGGCGTCGCAGGCGCCCTCGGCGCAATCGTGGTGCAGTTCGTGGCGCCAGACAGCTTCACTGCCGGGTTGTCGATCAACTTTCTGGTCGGCATTGTCATCGGCGGCATTGCGTCGATCTCGGGTGCTTTCTACGGCGCGTTGTTCATTCAGTTCATCCCCAACTTTGCAGATCAGATCTCCAAGGCGGCACCTTGGGCCATCTACGGCGTGTTTCTCTTGGTGTTCATCTACGCAATGCCTACCGGTGTCGCCGGTTTCATGCGGATGCTCTTGGCGAAGCTGGCGCGCCGCTTTTCCCCTGCGTGACGGGGCGCTGCTGTTGTCGCATCCGGAGAACAAGACCATGACAGCGCGACACCTGGTTCTCATCGGGTTGGCCGCTGCGACGCTCGCGGTCGCCGGCTCCGCCGCTGGACAGAAGAAATACGACCTCGGTGCGAGCGACACCGAGATCAAGATCGGGCAGACCATGCCCTACAGCGGCCCGGCCTCGTCCTACGGCACCATCGGCCGCGCCGAGGCGGCGTATTTCCAGATGATCAACGAGCAGGGCGGGGTGAACGGACGCAGACTCACGTTGATCAGTCTGGATGATGGCTATAGTCCGCCCAAGACCGTAGAGCAGGTCCGCCGCTTGGTAGAAGATGATGGTGTGCTGTTCATCTTCCAGAGCCTCGGCACACCCACCAATACAGCGATCCAGAAATATCTCAATGCTCGCAAAGTTCCCCAGCTTTTCGTGGCAACCGGTGCCACCAAATGGGGCGATCCGCAGAACTTTGCCTGGACCATGGGCTGGCAGCCAAGCTATCAGTCGGAGAGCCGCATCTACGCGAAGTACCTGCTCCGCTACAAGCCCAACGCGAAGGTGGCTGTGCTGTACCAGAACGATGACGCCGGCAAGGATTATCTGAAAAGCCTCAGGGACGGCCTGGGCAGCAACGGCCCAATCATCGTCAAGGAGCAAAGCTACGAGGTCACGGACGCATCGGTGGAGTCCCAGATCGTGACGCTTCAGGCCTCGGGCGCGGACGTGTTCTTCATCGAGGCGGTACCCAAGTTCGCAGCGCAGGCCATTCGCAAGAGCTACGATATCGGCTGGCGGCCGCTCGGGCTATTGGTCAACGTGTCCGCCTCTGTCGCCTCGGTGCTGGAGCCGGCGGGTCTGGACAAGTCCGCTGGCTTGATCACCGCCCTGTACCTCAAGGATCCGACGGATCCCCAGTGGCAGAAAGACAAGACGTTCAAGGATTGGGTGGAGTGGATGAAGAAGTATTACCCGCAGGGCGATCTAACCGACAGCTTCAACGTCTACGGCTACAGCGCGGCTCAGACGCTGGTGCAGGTGCTCAGGCAGTGCGGGGATGATCTCACGCGCGAGAACGTGATGCGACAGGCGGCCAACCTCAAGAACCTTCGCCTACCGATGCTGCTCCCTGGGATCGAGGTCAACACTGCTGCTGACGACTTCTATCCCATCGAGCAGATGCAACTCGCCCGCTTCGATGGCAAGCGCTGGGTACTGTTCGGCGAAGTCATCACCGGGGAAAGCCGCTGAACGCAACGTGATCCGTGACTGGCTGGTGAGGACATCACGGCGCAAGAAACGCAAATCGCACGAGCCGCACATCAAGAGCGGACCCCATTATTGACCAGCAAGACACGAATCACGAATTTCGGATCGCGAATCACGAGGGCTAAATGGCTGACAAATTCTTGCAAGGACGAGTAGCCGTCATCACCGGGGCGAGCCGGGGCATCGGACGGGCGATCGCATTGGCGCTCGGAGGGGCGGGGGCAAGGCTGGCGCTCGTGGGCCGCGCGCAAGACAAACTGGCGGAGACGCAGAAGCTGGTGCGAGAGGCGGGTGCGGAGGCGCAAACGTTTATCTGCGACGTGCGGGAAGAGACACAAGTCAAGCTGCTCGCAGACGATGTCGTCAAGCGTTTCGGGGCCGTGCATATTCTGGTGAACAACGCCGGAACGGCGATTCGCAAGAAGATTCACGAGTTCAGTCTGGAAGAATGGCGCACCGTGATCGACACCAACCTGACCGGCGCGTGGCTCATGTGCCGCTATTTCATCCCGCACATGAAGGGTCGCGGCTATGGTCGCATCATCAACATCACCTCCATCATGGCGCACGTATCGAGCGAAGGACGCGGCATCTACTCGACTAGCAAGCACGGACTGCTGGGACTCACGCGCGGACTCGCGCTGGAACTGGCCGACGACGGGATCGCTGCTGTGGCAATCAGCCCCGGTTTCATCGCCACCGAGCTCACCGCGCCGTTGCGCGCGGATCCCGCCAAGAACGCCGCGCTCATGGCACAGACCCCGCTCAAGCGCTGGGGTCAGCCCGAGGAGATCGCGGCACTCGCTCTGTACATCTGCTCGGACGCCGCCGCGTTCATGACCGGCAACGACGTGCTCATCGACGGTGGATGGTGCGCGCAGTAGATGGGCTGCACGATTTCACTTTCCGTGAACACTGCCCGCCGGGCCTTGACCGACTACCTGACGCATAACGGCTTTCCGCTGCCCCTTCCGGTAGTCCTGGCCTAACCCGCATCCCTTTGCGGGGGAGCGAGTTCCTGCGGCTCATTGCATCCAACGCCGCCGGTCGACTTTCCCGTCGGCATAAAGCTTGCAGTTCCGTTCACCCGGAGGGTCTGTCGAAGAATTTCGAGACAGCTCTCCGTCAGGGGCCCGATGTCGGGCCCTCTGCGCAACGGAGCGGGACACGGTCCATGCAAGCCAACATTCAAGCCTGGCTCGACGAGCAGTGCCGGCAGATCAGCGGCGCCACTGGCGCCGTGGTTCTGGTCTTGCCCCGCAACAGCGTATCGCTGGTGCCGGCTGCGCACTGGCCGCCCGGTGGCCTGCCAGGCGAGGGATTGGCGGCTGCCGCGAAGGCCGCCTATGAGCGGCGACAGCCGCTGTCGCAGCCGCGCCTGAACGGCGCGGAGCGGCCGATTCCGCTCGGCTCGATGATTTCCTGCCCCATCGAGGTGAAAGGTCGCACCGTGGGAGCAGTGGCCGTGGGCTTCGACCCGGAAATTACGTTGCCGCCCCAAGCCGTGATAGACAGCATCAAGCGCGGGGCGGAAAGCTTCGAGAACTACATGCGGCAGACTCCGAAGGCGCGTAAGCCTGCAAGCGCGAGCACCGCCCAACCGGGCGCTGCGGGCTTCGTACCGAACGACATCACGCGCACGCAGCCGGGCCCGATGGCGGAGTCGAATGCGGTCGACCCGACGCGCACGCAGCCCGGCCCGATGGTGATCACTGCGGCCCCGACCGCGGCTTCGGTCGGTGGTAGCGCTTCAGGACAGATCCCAACGTTGCAAAACGAAGTGGGCGATCGAACGGTCGAGCTGCCGAGCTCGAACTCCGCGCGAATCCTGCAGCTGCTGGCCACGGTGGAGGCACATGAGCGCTTCACGGCAGCCGCCGTCGCATTCGCAACGGAATTGGCGGTCACATTTGGCTGTGAACGCGTGAGCATCGGTCTGTCCGGTCGCCGTCACGTCAAGGTCGAAGCGCTGTCGCACGCCACGGAGTTCCGCGCCAACCAGGGGCTGCTGCGCGACATCGGCGCCGCCATGGAAGAGGCCATCTGGCAGGGCGCGACCCTCATCTATCCGCTGCCCGAGGGCGCTCAACCGCGGGTGGACCGCGCGCACGCCGACCTGGCGCAGCGCCACGGTTCCGCCTGGATCAGCACCGTTCCGTTGGTCAAATCGGGCCGGCCCTGCGGCGCCATCACGCTCGAGCGCAACAGCTCGGAACCGATGGCGCGCGCCGAGCTCACGTTGTGCGAGAACATCGGGGCGCTGCTCGGCCCACTGCTCGAGATCAAGCGCACGGTGGACAAGCCCTGGCCTGCGAAGCTCGCTGGCGCACTGCACGAGGCCATCGCACCGTTATTCGGGCCGGGGCATCTCGCCATGAAAGCCGGTGCTGCCGCTGCCCTGGCGGTTCTCCTAGGTGCAACGTTCATCTCCACCGATTACCGGGTGAGTGCGCCGGCACGGCTGGAAGGTGCGGTCCAGCGCGTGCTCGCGGCGCCGGCTGAAGGCTATCTCAAGCATACCCACGTGCGTCCCGGCGACCGCATCAAGGAAGGGCAACTGGTCGCTGAGTTGGCGGATGAGGACCTCAAGCTCGAGGAGCGCAAGGCGCAGAGCGAGGTCTCACAGCTGGAGAATTCTTACGGCACGGCACTGGTGAAACAGGATCGAGCCGAGGTTGCCATCCTGGGCGCAAAGCTGGAGGAAACCAGGGCGCAGCTGGCACTCGTCCAGGCGAAGCTGCAACGCACTCAAGTGCAAGCGCCATTCGACGGCATCGTGATCACCGGTGATCTGACCCAGTCGCTCGGTGCTCCGGTCAAGAAGGGCGAAACGCTGATGACGGTTGCGCCGGAGCACGACTTCAGAGTCATTCTTGAAGTCGACGAGCGCGATATAGCCGACGTGAAGCTGGGGAAGGCCGGGTCATTGGCGTTGTCGGCGCTGCCCTCCGACACCTTCCCGCTGGAAATCAACCGCATCACGCCCGTCGCCACCGCCGGTCAGGGACGCAACTACTTCGAGGTCGAGGCGAAACTCAGAGGCAAGGCCGATCAATTGCGACCCGGTCTGCTGGGGGTTGGAAAAGTCGAGGCCGGCTCGCGCTCGCTGATCTGGATCTGGACACATCGCATTGCGGACTGGATGCGCCTGACCTTGTGGTCGTGGATCGGGTAGCGCCATGGACTCGTTGTTCAGCTCCCGCTGGTATCGCGTCGCGGGCCTGCACCCGCGGCTGCGGGGACACGTGCGTGTGTCGCGGCACGTCTATCGCGGCCAGGTCTGGTATCTGCTGCAGGACACGAGTTCGGGCCGTCACCACCGTGTCGACGAGAGCGCTTTCCACTTCATCGGACGGATGGACGGTCGGCGCTCGGTGGACGAAATCTGGCATGCGCTGCTGAACTCATTGGGCGAGCGGGCGCCCACGCAGGACGAAACCATCGAGATTCTGTGCCAGCTCAGCGACAGCGGCCTGCTCCAGTGCGAGATCACGCCGGACGTCGCAGAGCTGTTCCGCCGCAGCCTGGCCCGCGGCCAGAAACGGCGCATGTCGATGCTCAACCCGCTGTCATTCCGCGTGTCTCTGTTCGATCCCGACGCTCTGCTCGAACGCCTGGCGCCACTATCGCGTTTGCTATTCCAGCCCATGGTCGCTGTCGTCTGGGCGATCGTGGTACTGGCTGGCCTGCTGTCTGTGCTCGCCAACTGGGATCCGGTCCGGTCGTTCGCCGTCGTGCATATGCTCACGCCGCGCTATTTGTTGCTGTTGTGGTTGTGCTATCCGGTAGTCAAGGTCTTGCACGAGCTTGGCCACGGTCTGGCGGTAAAGGCCTGGGGCGGGGAAGTGCGAGAGATGGGCTTGAGCCTGCTGTTGCTGGTGCCGGTGCCGTTCGTCGATGCTTCGGCAGCGTCCGCTTTCCCGGAAAAGCACCGCCGCGTCGTCGTTGGCGCAGCGGGCATCATGGTAGAGCTGTTCCTAGCCGCGCTCGCGGCCTTTGTCTGGCTTCACGTCCAGGAGGGAACGGTGCGCGACATCGCGTTTGTCACGATGCTGATCGGCGGGATGTCCACCGTGCTGTTCAACGGCAATCCGCTGCTGCGCTTCGATGGCTACTACGTGCTTTCCGATCTGCTCGACGTTCCCAACCTCGGCTCCCGAGCCAATGCCTACGTCGGATACCTGGCGCAGCGCCGCTTGCTTGGGGTCAAGACCGCGTCGTCGCCGGTCACCGGTCCGGGTGAGGGGCCAGTGCTATTCGGCTATGCCGTGCTGGCTTACGCATATCGATGGTTCATCGCCGGCCTCATCATCCTTTGGGCCGGTCACTTCTCTTTGTGGACTGGTTTGCTGGCGGGCGCTGTGATTGCGGTGACGATGGTGTTCAAACCGCTGACCGGCCTGTGGCGGTTTTTGACCAGCGCACCGCAAATCGCACGTACTCGCACGCGCAGTATGACGGTGACCGGAGGCATCGCCGTCACTGTGCTGGTACTGGTGTGCTTGGTTCCGTTTCCGTTCGTGACCAGCGCTCAGGGCGTGGTATGGCTGCCCGAGCAGGCGCGCATCCGCGCCGGGACCGACGGCTTCGTGACCGAAGTGCTCGCGAAGGACGGCCAGGCGGTAAAGGTTGGCGATCCGATCCTGGTGCTGGCCGATCCGGACCTCTTGGTAGAGCGGCAGCGGCTGCAGGCGGCGGTTATGGGCCTGGCGGTGGAGTTCACGCGAGAGGTGGCCCGCAACACCGCCCGCGCCAAGTCGATCTCCGAAGATGCTGCCGCCAAGCGGGCTGAGTTGGCGCACATCGAGAAGCGGCTCGAGAGTCTACGCGTGGTGAGTCAGACTGAGGGCACTCTCGTGATGCCACGTGCGCAAGATCTGCCGGGGAGCTTCGTCGCCAAGGGCACCGTGCTCGCCAATGTGCTGCGTCCCGAAGAGATCAGCGTCAAGGCTGCGGTGCCGCAGGAAGACGCCGGATTGATCCGCAGCGACACACGAGCGGTGGAAGTGACGCTCGCAGACTTACCCGAGTCGACCTTGCAAGGCCGTCTCACCACGGAGGTTCCGGGTGCCACCAACCAGCTGCCCACCGCCGCGCTCGGGGACCGGGCTGGCGGACCATTTGTCACCGACCCGGCCGACAAGGAAGGCCTGAAGACGCTCGAGCCGGTATTCGTGCTGGACCTGAGACTCACGTCGAAGACGCTGGAGCGGGTGGGCGGACGCGCGTGGCTGCGCTTCGATCACGGCGCCAGGCCGCTCGCGTTCCAGTGGCAGCGCCGAATGCAGCAACTCTTCCTCAAACAGTTCAACCCGGAAGGCTAGTCCGTTTCGGGCATGCCGCTCACCATGAGATCCGGAGCCTTGTCAGTCCCGGGCATGACCTCAGGCCCCTACCCGGAGCGCGGAGATACACAGCGATCCGGGTTAGCGGCTGCGTGGTCGCTGCTGCAGGCTCCCGCGCGCGTTGAGCGGCGCCGGCAGGGCCGTTTCCTTGCACGCGTCCATGCGAACGACCAGGCGCTGAGGACGCTGTCCGACCACACCTGGCAAGCGCAGCTCAGAGAAGTACGGGCAAAACTCGCTGCGTCTGGATTCAGCGCGCCGACCACCGCCGAGGCCTTTGCGCTGGTGCGTGAGGCCACACGCCGGCAGCTCGGCATGCCTCACTACGACACACAGCTTCTCGCCGGACGCATCATGCTTGGAAACCGGTTGGCGGAGATGGCCACCGGCGAAGGCAAGACACTGGCCGCAGCGCTCACTGCCGCCACGGCTGCGCTGGCCGGCATTCCCGTGCACGTGATCACCGCCAACGACTATCTGGTTGCGCGCGATGCACACTCCCTCGGTCCTGTGTACAGGTATCTGGGTCTCAGCGTGGGTGCCGTGACCCAACCCATGGACCAGGCCGCACGGCGCGCGGCCTATGGCTGCCATATCACCTATTGCACAGCCAAGGAGCTGGTCTTCGACTACTTGCGCGACCGGCTCGTCCGGCGCGAAATGTCCAGCCATCTACACGAGCGGGTGCGTCAGCTCGACAGCAGCGCAGCGCAGCCTTCCACGCTGTTGCTGCGCGGATTGTGGATGGCAGTGGTAGACGAGGCAGACAGCATTCTGATTGACGAAGCGCGCACGCCTTTCATCCTGTCGCAGGCCCGGGTCAATGAACGGCAGCAGACCTACTTCAAGGAGGCACTGAAGCTCGCCATGCGACTGCGCCCGAGCGCCGACTTTAGTCTCGACTATGGTACGCGCCAGGTAACGCTTACCGACAGCGGACGTGAAGCGCTGGGCGCTACTGCAGCCTCGATTGGAGGGCTGTGGCAGGACCGCCGGCACCGTGAGGAGGTCATAGCGCTTGCGCTTGCAGCACAGCATCTTTACGCACGCGACCGCGACTATCTGGTGCGTGACGGGAAGCTCATGATGATTGACCAAATCACCGGCCGGGTTGCGCCAGGCCGCGTGTGGTCGAAAGGTTTACACCAGCTGCTGGAGGTCAAGGAAGGCTGCAAACCCACGGGCGAGATGGAGACCATCGCTCAGATCACATACCAGCGTTTCTTCCCGCGCTACCTGCGCCTGTGCGGGATGAGTGGAACGCTGACCGAGGCCGCCGACGAGTTGAGATCGCTGTACGGGCTCTCCATTGCCCGAGTGCCGTTGCGCAAGCCATCGAGACGCGTGGCCCTTCCGTTGCGAGTCTTCACTCGGCGTGAGGACAAGTGGCACGCGGTGAGCGAGCGCGTGCGGGCGTTGAGCTCCGAGGGCCGGCCGGTGCTCATCGGCACCGACTCAGTGATCGATACCGATCAGCTCAGCTATCGGCTCACCGCGCTCGGCTTGCAGCACGCTGTCCTCAATGCCCGTAACGATCGAGAGGAAGCCGAGATCGTCGCAGGCGCAGGCCAAGCAGGCCGCGTCACGGTAACGACCAACATGGCAGGCCGCGGCACTGACATCCAGTTAGGTTCGGGTGTGGCCGGACTCGGCGGTTTGCACGTCATCTGCTGCCAGCACAACGCCTCTCCCCGCGTCGACCGGCAGTTGCAGGGACGCTGTGCGCGCCAAGGCGATCCGGGCAGTGTAGAGACGATCCTCTCGCTGGAAGATCCCCTCATTGTTCAGTTCTGGCCGGCTTGGTTGCGCTCCGTGTTAAGCGCGCGCGCCTCAGACCGGACGAGGCTCCCAGGCTGGGTCGCCAGACTCGTCGCATGGGCGCCACAGACGCGCGAGGAGCGACGCCAACGCGCTGAGCGTAGGTTGCTGCTCCAACAAGACCGGCACCTCGACCGCCGGCTCTCCTTTGCGGGGCGCCGAGAATGAGACGACCCAAAGGCATGCGCGAAGCAGCAAAGCAAACCGCGCGACGAAACCGTGCTGCGGTTCGGGGCCGCCCGGTGGTAGAGGAGCTCGAGCCGCGGATTCTGTACTCGGCCGATTTCAGCCCGGCGCTGCTGGATCCCGCCGCCGTAGCGCCTGCCGCCGAACACCGCATTGTCGATGCGAGCGGCGAGTTTCTATCCCATGTCGCGCAAGCGCAGCAGGCGCGCTCACACGAAGTGGTGTTCGTCGACACCGCTACGCCAGACTACCAGTCACTGGTCGACGATATCCGCTCTCATTCCGGAGGCGAGCGTCAGGTCGAAGTCATCTTGCTGGACCACGGTGCGGACGGGATCCGTGAGATCACCGATGTGTTGTCGACGCGCAAGGACGTCAGCGCAGTTCATATCATTGGGCACGGTGCCGACGGCCAAGTGGAGCTGGGCAAAGACACGTTGAACTTCGAGTCCTTGCTCCAGAATGCAACGCAGATCAAAAGTTGGGGCAATGCGCTCGCGCCGGGAGCGGACCTGCTGATCTACGGCTGCGACGTCGCTCAGTACGCGGACGGACGATCGCTGGTAGACGCACTGGCCCGACTGACCGGTGCGGACGTGGCAGCCAGCGAGGATTTGACCGGTGCAGCGAACGAGAGTGGGGATTGGACGCTCGAGTATCAGGATGGTCGCATCGATACTCCGGTCGTGATCAGTGGGTCGAAGCAGGCTGTCTGGGGCGGGATTTTGGACGCGGCTTCAAGCGGTTCAGGAGAAGCCGGGCAGGCGGCTCTCGCGCATGTCAAGATCGCAAGCCAGAACGCCTCCCCAACAACCACTTCCACGGCCGACACGAACGCTGCACCCGCCGAGACTACTTCTGCGTCGGACGAGCAATCCGCGGCGACTGGGCAGGCGTCAATTGCCTCGACGCCACTGGCCTTCGAGCAAAACGTCGGGCAAGCCGACGCGCAAGTGGATTTTCTCGCGCGCGGCAGCGGCTACGCAGTGGGGTTGATCGGCGGGGATGCGGTTCTTGCGATGCAAGATGGCTCCTCCAGCCAGGTCCTGCGGCTCGACGTCGTGGGAAAGAACACGAGCACGACGCCAGCGGCGCAGGACCTGCTGCAATCGAAGTCCAACTATCTGGTCGGCAGGCAGGATCAGTGGCGGACCGACATCGCCAACTTTGGGACAGTGCGCTACGACAGCGTCTACGACGGCATCGACTTGCGCTACTACGGGAACCAGCGACAGCTAGAGTACGACTTCCTGGTCGATCCTGGTGCGGACGTCAGCACCATCAAGCTCAAATTCGAAGGCGTGCAGAATGTCTCGATCGCCGACAATGGCGATCTCGTGTTGACGCTCGACAATGCAGGCCACACTATTTCGTTTAAGGCGCCTGTAGCCTATCAGGACGGCCCGAATGGGCGTGAGGCCGTCTCTAGTCATTACACCATCGCAGCTGACGGTACAGTTGGGTTCGATGTAGGTTCGTACGATTCGAGCCGGCAGCTCGTCATCGACCCGGTTCTGTCCTATGGCACATATTTCGGTGGCAATGGGAGCGATTTGCCGAACGGCATAGCAGTCGATGCTGCCGGGAACGTCTACATAACTGGTTATACGTCATCCACGGGGCTCCTTGGCGGCTTGCTCGGCGTGGGAGGCGGTGGACAGGCGTATGTTGCCAAGTTCTCACCCAACCTCGGCTCGCTGATCTATTCCACCTACGTGGGTGGAAGCAACACCGATCAGGGCAATGCCATCGCGGTCGATAGCAGCGGAGACGTTTACGTCACCGGCTTAACCGCATCGATCGACTTCCCAACCACTGCGGGGGCCTTTCAGTCTGCCCTCGCGGGCGGGATCGGGGGGCAGGATGCGTTCGTCTTCAAGTTGAATCCGACCGGAAATACGCTCCTCTATTCAACCTATCTGGGTGGTACCGGTAGCAGTGATACGGGCTGGGCCATCGCGATAGACGGCGCTGGCAGCGCTTACGTGACTGGTGTAGCGAGCGGCGCCACCGTGAGTTCCAGCAATTTCCCGGTCTCCACGGGCTCTGCCGATACCACCTACGGTGGCAATACCGATGCATTTGTAGCCAAGTTGACTCCAGATGGAAGCAACTTGGTCTACTCCACCTTTATAGGAGGCTCCAGCGGCGAAACCGGCTTCGGGATCGCAGTTGATAACTTCGGCAATGCCGTGGTCGTAGGCGACACGGCTTCGAGCACGGGCATCGTGCCGACCGGCACGAACACGTTCCAGGGCGCTTATGGTGGAAGCACCGACGTCTTCGTCACCAAACTGAACAGCACGGGCACAGCGTTCCTCTACAGCACCTATCTCGGAGGCAGCGGGCTCGACATTGCCTACAACGTTACCCTTGACAGCGCGGGGAAGATCTATCTTACAGGCGAGACCTCGGCCTCATCGACCAACCTTGCTACGACGCCCGGCGCTCTCAAGACGTCCATCTCTGGTACAGACGCTTTCGTCTCGGTCATCGACCCGAGCACAAGCGGGTCCGGATCGCTGATCTACTCCACCTACTTGGGTGGAAACAAGAACACCGAAGCGGGGCTGGGCGTCGGTGTCGATGCCGGCGGGCGCGTCTACGTGGCTGGTGAGACCAATTCGACGAGCGGCTTCCCGGTAACCACCGGCGCCTACAAGACGACGAACCCGAGCAAGGAGGACGCCTTCCTGGTTGTGATCAATCCTCTGGGCACCGGAGCCAACGATCTCGTCTATGGCACCTATTTCGGTGGCAGCAATGACGACTACGGCACCGCTGGTGTGTTCAGCAATGGCAAGTTCTATTTGACGGGCTACACCTATTCCGGGTCCGGTATTGCAACTGCGGGAAGTTACGACACCGCGTACACCGGCCTCCCCAACGACGATGCCTTCGTCGCCGTCATTAGCATACCGCCTTCAGTCACCACCACCACAACGCCGCTGACGTATATAGAGAACTCTGGCGCACGCGTGCTCGACGCTGCGCTTACGGTATCCGATCCCGGCGTCGGCACCCTAGCTGGCGCTACGGTCCAGATCGCAAGCAACTATATCAACGGTGAGGATGTCCTCGCATTCAACAATGCCAACTCCTGGGGCATCACCGGCACCTGGAATCCAGTTACCGCTGTGCTGACGCTCACCGGCAACTCGAGCGTAGCCAACTATCAATCCGCTTTGTGCTCGGTGACCTACCAGAACACGAGTGAGAACCCGAGCACCGCCAGCCGTGCAGTCACCGTCACAGCTAGCGACGGGGTTCTGGTCAGTGCGCCATCGACGCGCCTGATCGCCGTGACTCCTGTAGACGATCCGCCGATCAACACCGCGCCTAGCGCTCAAAGCGTAAACGAGGACACGCCCCTGGTCTTCTCCTCCGCCAGCGGAAACCCGATCGCCATTAGCGACGTGGACGCGGGCACTGGCGCCATGCAAGTTTCGCTGAGCGTGACCAACGGCGTCCTGACCTTGGCTTCAACGAGTGGACTGACTTTCATCACCGGCAGCGGTACCGGGAACTCGGCGATGACGTTCACCGGCGCCGTATCCAACATCAACGCAGCGCTGAACGGTCTGCGTTTCGATCCGAGTGCCAATTTTAACGGCCCAGCCAGCTTACAGATCGTGACAAACGATCAGGGCAATACCGGCACGAGCGGGCCGCAGACGGCGACGAGCACCGTAGTCATCAATGTTGCGGCGGTCAACGATCCGCCGGTGAACAGTGTACCGGGACCACAGTCAACCCAGCAGAACACTGCGCTGGTATTTTCTAACGCCAATGGCAACGCAATTACCTTGAGCGACGTCGACGCCGGCACAGGGAATCTGCAGGTTACGTTGACGGCCCTCGACGGGGCTTTGACCCTTGGCTCGGTCTCGGGATTGACTGTGTCCGGCCAAGGTACGGGCTCGGTTGTCTTCTCTGGCACTCTGGCCAATCTTAACGCGGCGCTGGACGGTTTGACCTTCATGCCAGTCTCCGCCTTCACCGGTGGCACGAGCTTGGTTATCGCCACCGGCGATCTGGGCAACACAGGCCTTGGCGGGCCCCAGAACGCTACCACAACACTCGGTATCACTGTTTCACCGAACCTTGCACCGACGGTCACCACCACTGCGTCCACGCTCAGCTATACCGAAAAAGATCCAGCTACACCTGTCGACCCAAATCTGACAGTTACAGATTTGGATAGTCCAGTGCTCGATCACGCCGTCGTCAGGATCGCAGCCAACTACGTGAACGGCCAGGATGTGTTGGGCTTCACGAACCAGCTCGGGATCACAGGGAACTGGGACGCTGCCACAGGAACTCTGACGCTCGTCGGCGCCGCCAGTCAAGCCAACTATCAGACAGCGCTGCGCTCGGTCACATATCAGAACTTGAGCAACAACCCCAGCACAGCAATGCGCACCGTCACCTTCGTTGCCAATGATTCAATTGCTGACGGTGCGGTTGCCTCACGCTCGATCGCCGTGACCGCAATCAACGATCCACCGACCAACGCCGTGCCGACGACGCAGACCACCAATGAAGACACCGCTCTGGTGTTTTCCGTCGCCAATGGAAATGAGCTCAAGGTCGGCGATCCCGATGCGGGTAGCAACTCGATCCGAGTCGTGTTGAATGCTACCAATGGCACGTTGACGCTGGCTCAGGTCAGTGGCCTCGCCTTTGGCGCTGGCAGCAATGGCAGCAGCACCATGACCGTTACGGGGACGGTCGACGATATCAACGCGGCGTTGAACGGTTTGAGTTTCGCCCCCGTTGCCAACTATAGCGGGCCAGCAAATGTGCAGATCGTCACCGACGACCTCGGCAACAGTGGCTCGGGCTTAACGGTGCCTGCCATCGGCGCCGTTGCAGTAGCAGTGGTCCCGGTCAATGACCCCCCACAGGGAATCGATAACAGCGTCACCACCGCAGAAGATACGGCTTACATCTTTACCTTGGGCGACTTCGCGTTCAGCGATCCCGACGATAGCCCTGCTAACAATCTGCTTGCTGTGAGGATTGCCACCCTCCCGGCTGCCGGGTTGCTAACCGACAACGGCGTCGGGGTTACCGCGGGACAGTTTGTATCCGCCAGCGACATCGCCGCCGGC
>Ga0335084_10000284_pt1 | contig 40741 bp, 30 predicted proteins | sample Lox_Sample_44_FD_206721 | JGI IMG/M metagenome (GOLD analysis project Ga0335084, IMG submission 206721) | Soil microbial communities from Loxahatchee National Wildlife Refuge, Florida, United States - Lox_Sample_4.4 | ecosystem: Environmental > Terrestrial > Soil > Wetlands | place: USA...
TGAGCCACACCGCACGGACGCGCTCACGCCGGACGAGGTCCACCGCGGCGCGGATCGACCGCGGCGAGGAGAGCGAGAGATCGAGGCCCAGGACGTCGGCGGCACTCCCGGCCAGCGCGTCGGGCCGGGCGTCGAGCACCGGGTAGGCCACGCGGGTGCGGATCCCCTCGCGGGCGAGCGCGTTGGCCACCTCGGCGAACATCCGGCCGATGAAGGTCCAGGCGTACCCGGTGCTGGCCGGGAAGTTGGCGACGCAGAGCAGGGTGCCCACGGGCGGGCACCAACCTAGGGAGCCTGGGGCGTCCGTGCCGGGGCACGGTCCTCCGGCGGACAGCCCGGCCCCCGGGGCGGCTTGCCGCACGGCCCGGCGGACCTAGCTTCCCGGTACCGTGACGGGCGCGCTGACGGTCTGGTCGAGGGGCGTGAGGCAGCAGCATGGGCGGAAGCAGGCCTGGGTCCGTCACCAGGCGACCTCCTGGCTGCGCCGGCTCGGCCTCTACGCCGACCTCCAGACCTTCGATGCGAGCCGCGTGCTCCGCCTGGTGTTCGTCTGCGCCGGAAACGTCTGCCGGAGCCGCTACGCCGAGGCACGTGCCCGGGCGCTCGGGGTCGAGGCCGTCTCGTTCGGGCTGAGCGCGGACGGGCGCTCGCCGCCGGACGCCACGGCGGTCCGGGCGGCGCGTCGCCGGGGCATCGAGCTGCTCCCGCGCGCCTCGCGCCGCGCCAGGGACATCCGTCCGACGGCGGGCGACCTCCTGGTGGCCATGGAGCCGCACCAGGCCCGCGCCCTGAAGCGGGCGCATCCGCGGGCCCAGGTCACCTTGCTCGGGCTCTGGTGCCGCTCCCCGCGCCCGGTGCTCGCCGACCCCTATGGCCTGCCCGAGGCGTACTTCGACACCTGCTTCGGCTGCATCGACGAGGCGGTGGAAGCGCTGGTCCGGACGCTGGAGCGCCGGCGTGCGGAGGGTTGACCGCCGGAGCGTCCCGGTCCTGGTCCCGCAGGCGGGGTCGCTCGGCTCGCTCGGGGTCATCCGCTCGCTCGGGCGGGCCGGCTACCCGGTGCATGCCTGCGCCGAGTCCGCGGGCGCGCTCGGCCTGCACTCGCGCTTCGTCCGCACCGCCCGCGTCCAGCCGCCACCCGCCTCCGGGGAGTTCGTCCCCTGGGTCCGCGACACGGTGCGCACGCTCGGCATCCGGGCCATCGTGCCCTCCGAGCTCTTCCTCCTCGGGCTCCGTCCGGCGCTTGGCGAGTTCCGAGATCTCTTGCCGTTCTTCGACCCGTCGCTGCTCGAGCTGGCCTTCAGCAAGGCGGATCTGGTGTCGGCGCTGGAGGGTGACCCGCGCCTTCCGCCGAGCCAGGTGGTCGAGCGCGAGGTGCCGCCCGTGGAGCAGCTGGAGCGGCTCGGGCGGCCCCTGTGGCTGAAGGCCGACGGGGTGCACGGGCAGGCCGGCGCTCCGAGCCGGGTGCTCCGGGTCGACGGCGCCACCGAGGCCCGTGCCGAGCTCGGACGCTGGCTGCCGCATTACCGGAGGCTCCTGGTCCAGGGCCACGTGCCCGGGGTCGGGGTGGGGGTGTTCCTCCTCATGGTCAACGGGCACCCCCGTGCCCGGTTCGCGCACCGGCGGCTCCACGAGGTGCCGCACACCGGTGGGATGTCCTCGTTCCGCGAGAGCGTGCGCTTCCCCGAGATGGAGGCCCATGCCCTCTCGGTGCTCCGGCGGATCGGCTGGAACGGGGTGGCGATGCTCGAGTACCGCCGCGACCCGGCCAGCGGCGACTTCCGGCTGCTGGAGCTGAACGCGCGCTTCTGGGGCTCGCTGCACCTGGCGCTGGCCGCGGGGGTCGACTTCCCGCGACTCCTCGTCGACTCCTGGCTCGGGGCGCGCGAGCCCGAGCCGAGCTGGAGCGCCGGGGTGCGCTGCCGCCAGACCGTCCCCGGCGAGCTGATGCATCTGTGGAGCGTGATGCGGGATGTCAGGGTGTCACGCCGGGACAAGCTCCGGACGGTGGCGTGCTTCGCGGCGCTCTCGATCGACCCGCGCATCCACTCGGACCTCTGGTTCCCCGGAGACCGAGCGCTGGCGGTGCGGGAGACGGTGCGCTGGGCAGCCGAGACCGGGACCACGGTGGCCCGGCGGATGCGTCCCCGGCTCAAGCAGTCGCTCTACGCCGGGGCGCGGGCGACGGGGCTCTTCCGGCTGTCGCGCCTGCTGACACGGGACGCGCTGCGCATCGTCTGCTGGCACGGCACGTCGCTGGCCGGCGAGCAGCGGGTCTTCCCCGGGCTGTTCCTCTCCCCCGACGACCTCGAGCGCCGGCTCCTCGCGCTGCACCGGTATCCGGTCCTGCCGCTCGAGGAGGCCGTCCACAGGCTCCGCGCCGGCACCCTGCCGCCTGCCGCCGTCGCCCTCACCATCGACGACGGCTTCTTCGGCACGCTCCGCCACGGCTGGCCCGCGCTGCAGCGGCACGGCTTCCCGGCGACGCTCTACGCCACCACCTACCACGTGCAGAGCGGCACGCCGGTCTTCCGCCTCCTCGTCCAGTGGGCCTTCCAGCAGGGCAGGGAGCCGGTGCTGGAGCTGTCGCAGCTCGGGCTGGGAATGGTGGGGACGGTGCGGATGGTGCCCGGCCCGGAGCGCACCGAGGCGATGTGGCGGCTGATCCGCCACGCCGAGGAGCGGATGTCCGAGCCGGAGCGGCAGACGCTGGCCGACCGGGTGGCCGCCGCCCTGGGGGTGGACCTCGGGCCGGTCCGCGCGGGCCGCTGGCTGTCGCTGGCCAGCGCCGAGGAGCTGCGGGTCGCCGCGGGCGAGGGGCTGGACGTCCAGCTCCACACCCACCGGCACCGCTTCCCGGCGGCGCGCGAGCTGGCGCTCCGTGAGCTGCGGGACAACCGCGCGGTGCTGGAGCCGGTGACCGGGCGCGCGCTCCGGCACTTCTGCTACCCCAGCGGGTACTTCCGCGCCTCACACCTGCCGTGGCTCGAGGAGGCCCAGGTGGAGAGCGCGACGACCTGCGACCCGGGGATGAACCGGCGCGGGGACTCGCTCCTCACCCTGCGGCGCTTCCTCGACAGCTCCGAGAGGTCGCAGCTCGAGTTCGAGGCCGAGCTCTGCGGCTTCTCCGAGCTCCTGCGGAGAGCCCGGGCGCTCGCCCGGCGCACCCGTGGGCACGCGCTCCGGCCGGAGGTTCCCGCGCCACCGGGCTCGGAGGTTCCTGCCCCGAGCGAGCCGGCCCAGCGGCCTCCGGTGGGGGCGGTCGCCTGAGCGGGGCGCCGCCTCACCCCGTCGCGGGAACCTGGCTCGCCACGGGCGCCCGGGCCTCGGAGCGGATCCGGGCCAGCAGCAAGGTCGACACTGCGCCCACCGCGAGGCACGAGAGCCACAGCGCCCGCGCGCCGGCGGCACCGAGCACGCTCAGCCCGGCCCACGGCCCGACCGTGAACCCGATGCCGAAGGTCATCGAGTAGAAGCCCATGTACTCGCCCCGCCGCGCCGGCGGGGCGAGCTCCGAGACGTACGCCGCCATCGAGGGGAAGAGGATCATCTCCCCGAAGGTCCAGACCACCACCGTGGCCACGATTCCCCAGTAGCTGGTGAGGAACGCCAGGGCACCGAAGCCCACCGTGCACAGCGCCGAGCCCACCGAGAGTGCGCGGGCCGGGCTCCAGTGCGCGGTCACCGTGTTCAGCCGCACCTCGAGGAACACGATCAGCAAGGTGTTCAGGGTGAAGAGCAGGCCGAAGCTCCGGGTGGAGAGCCCGAGCTGGTCCACCATCCACACCGGCAGTGGCCCCTCGTGCTGGAAGAAGACCAGCAGCACGGGGAGCAGGCAGAGGACGACGTAGCGCAGGCGGCGATCGGCGATGGCCCCGAGCGACGGCGGCGCTCCGGCGTGTGCCTCGACCGAATGCACTCGCAGGGGGAACAGCAGCAGCACCAGCGCCGCGGCGATCGACGTCGCCCCGTCGACCCAGAACAGCATCTGGAACGAGTGGGCGGCGAGGACGCCTCCGAGCGCCGGACCGACGCTCATCCCGAGATTGATGGCCAGACGGTTGAGCGCGAAGGCCTGCCGGCGGTGCTCCGGCCGGGCCAGGTCGCTCACCAGCGCCAGGGTCGCCGGACGCATCGCCTCCGACACCGCCGAGAGCACCACCATCCCGGCCAGCACCTGGGGCAGTGTCCGGAGCAGCGGCAGGGCCCAGAACCCGAGCCCGCCGAGCGTCAGCGACAGGGTGAGGATGCGCTGGGCGCCGATCCGATCCGCGAGCCGCCCGGCGAAGGGTGAGGTGAGGAGCGAGACGATGCCGTACGCCGCCAGCGCCAGCCCCGCCTGGGCGGCCGAGAACCCGAGGTTCCGGGTGAAGTGGAGCGCCAGGAAAGGGATGACCATCGTCCCGGCGCGGTTCACCAGGGTGGCCAGGGCGAGCAGCCAGCTGTCTCGGGCAAGACCCGCCAGGCCAGACCAGGGATTGAGCGCGCGCCAGGTCATGCAGGAAGCCGGAGGGACCGGGGGTAACGTCGGGCCGACGTGATGTCGAGCGCCGCTCGCTGTGTTCCTCCCCCTGGGCAGCCCGTGTTTCGCTCCCGTGGGTGGGCGACCGCGGTGCTGCTCGCGGCGGCCACGGCATGCCACGAGGCGCCGCCACCCCCTCCGCCCCCGGCGCGGCCGCCGCCTCCGCTCGGGCCCGCCCAGGTCCGGGCCGCCTTCCCGGAGGGAGTGGGCGACCCGGACGGATGGGCGAAGGACACCCTCGCCGCCTTCGCCGACGCGGGTCTGGTCCCGGACGCGGTCCGGGTCTGCGGGGTGGTGGCGGTGCTGCAGCAGGAGTCAGGCTTCCAGGCCGACCCGCCGGTGGCGAACCTGGGCGCGCTGGTCCGGACCCGGTTGAAGGAGGAGGCGGAGCGCTTCGGCCCCCTCGGCCCCCCGGCGATGGAGCGGCTCCTCAAGGCCCGGGCAGCGGGCGACAAGCGCACGTTCGATCAGCGCATCCGGCGGCTACGGACCGAGCGTGAGCTGGATCTCCTGTTCCGAGACATGCTCGAGGCGGAGCGGCGCGAGCACCCGGCGATGCTCGCCACCGCCAACCTGCTCGACACGCTCTTCCGGGGCCGCCGGCTCGAGGACCTGAACCCCGTCACCACTGCGGGCTCGATGCAGGTGAGCGTCCGCTGGGCGGTGGACTACGCGCGGAGCCGCGGCTGGCCCGGCGAGGAGGAGGCGGTGCGCGATGCGCTCTACACCCGTGCCGGGGGGCTCCGCTTCGGGGTTCCCCGGCTCTGGGGCTACCCGCTGACCGACGGGGACGTGCTCTACCGGTTCGCCGACTACAACGCCGGCCAGTACGCCTCCCGCAACGCCGCGGTGCAGCGGGGGCTGGCCCAGCTCACCGGGCTTCCGCTCGCCACCGACGGGGACCTCCTGGCCTACGGCCCGGACGGGCGGCCCACGGCCGAGGACAGCGAGACGCTGCGGGCCTTCCGCGTCTTCCGCGAGCGCTTCGTCCCGGCGTTGCCCGAGGGGCGACTCCGGCAGGACCTCGAGAGGGGCAAGGAGCAGGGCTTCGAGGAGACCCCCAGCTACCTCGCGCTCCGGCGCATCCACCGCGAGCAGCTCGGCAGTCCCCTGCCCGCTGCCGCGGTCCCCGAGCTGCAGCTGAAGAGCCCCAAGTTGCGGCGGGGTTACAGCACCGGCGCCTACGCCCGCAGCGTTCTGCGGCATCACCGGGTGTGCCTGGAGCGGCTGCGACCCTCGGGCTGAGGGTGTTGGGGCGGGGGGGACCGTCGCCTCCGACACAGGACGGGCACCCGGAGTTCACCGGCCCGTGCGCGCCCCGTCGAGCGGGTCCGGTAGCCACGGAACATCTCTGCCCGTGCGGGGTTCAGAAGACGAGAGGCCCGGTCTGATGGCCGTCGCGAAGGAAGACTGGTCGAGGCCTGCCTTCGAGCCCGGTGGCGGGGACGCCTCGCTCTTCTACCTCGTCTTCGGAGCGCTCGGCCCGGTGCGGCTCCCGCCCACGCCCTCCGGCCTGTCGCTCACCGTGCACCCGCAGGGCGAGGCGCGGCAGTGGGTCGAGCCTCTGGTGGGAGCCACCGACGCCGGAGAGGACGGTCAGCCGGCGCTCGCCGCCCTGGTGCGGGGCGCGCCGGACTTCGCGGTGCTCCGCGGGCAGCGGGCCGATCCGCCCGACCTCGGTCATCTCCGCGACGCCGAGTCGGTGCTGGCCGCCCTGCTGGAGGCCGGCGCGGCGGCGGTGCTCGACGTCGAGGCGCAGCGCTGGTGGACTCCGGCCGGCTTCCGCGGCGAGGTCCTCACCGGGGTGCGTCCAGCGGTGCGGGCGCACGTCTCGGTGCGGGCCCGGAGCGGGCTGGTGGAGACGCGCGGGCTGCGGAAGTTCGGCCGGCCGGACCTGCGACTCCACCGGGTGCCCGCCGAGGCGGAGTCCGAGGCGGTCGGGCTGTGCTGGAGCGTGGTGGAGCGGCTCGCCCGCGGCGCCCGGCCCGGGCCCGGCTTCTCCGCCGGAGGGCTCCGGCTCCGTGCCTCCAGTGAACCGGGCCATCCGGCCCTCGAGGGGGAGTGGCCGGAGCCGCCGCTGCCGCGCGTCCGGAGCGTGCCTGAGCCCGCCTGACGACACCTCGACCTGGACCTCGACTGCGGCCGCCCTAGCTGGGTGCGGCCGCCCTGACCTACGGTACGGACGTCAGCTGCCCGCCCGCCACGTCGAAGGCCACGGTGTTGACCTTCGCCTGTAGCGCGGAGGCCGGTTGCTTCGAGTAGTCCACCGTCACCTCGCTCGCCGGGATGAGGCTGAACGTCGCCCGCGCCTTGCTCCCGTCGAACGCCAGGGTGAGGAAGCCGTGCGCGTCGGTGTTGACGAACTTGATCGCCCCACCGGTGCTCGCCTGAAGGAGCAGCGGGAGCCCACCCACCAGCGCGTTGTACACCGCACCGCCGGGCTGGAAGGCGGGGTCGGAGCTGAAGGTGGTCACCGCGCTGCCGACCTCCTCGCCCAGCGTCTGGGAGCTGATGGCCGGCGAGGTCAGCAGGGCGATCTTCGGCGCACTGGCCTTCTCGTTCCCGGCGAACGAGCCATGGATGTCACCCGAGAGCGCGATCAGGTTCTGCACCCCGGAGAGCTTCGCGTAGAGCTCGGCGCGCTTGTTGGGGAACCCGTCCCACTGGTCCACGTCGAAGTAGAAGTTCCGCGCGAACTGCACCGGCACCCCGGGCAGGTGGGTCAGGTCGAGCTGCATCGAGATGAGCGACACGCTGCTCACCAGCACCTTGTGGGTGGCGGTGGACCTGGTGAGCCGGTCGAGGATGAAGCCCTCCTGCTCGGTGCCGAACGCGTTCTCGCTTGCCTTCGCGGTCTTGGCATACAGCAGGGCGGTGTAGAGGTCGTAGCTGTCCTTCACCACCACGTAGCGCGCCCCGTACTGGCTGAAGAACGACTGCTTGCCGATCAGCGCGTAGAACAGACCGCGGGGCAGCCCGCTGGGGTCGATGGGCGCCTGGTTGAAGGCGGCGAGCATCTGGTTGATGACCAGCACTGCCAGGTTCCCGTGGATAACGCGCCGGGCCCACGCCGCGGCATCGGCCGGGGACAGGCCCGCCTGCACCGCGCCGGCCGCGGCCACGCCGAGCAGCGCCGACTTGAGCGCGTCCTGCGCCGGCTGATCCACGTCGAGGTACTCGGCGACGCCCACCGGGAAGCTGGCGTCGAATCGCGCCTGGCCGAGGAGGCCCACCAGCGTCGCCTGGTCGGCGACCACCGTCCCGGGGAACGCGTCCTCCGGGATGGGATGGTCCGGGCGGAAGCTGCGGAAGTCGGTCATCACCAGCTCGAGGTGCTTGCCGAAGGTGAACCTCCGCCACAGCTTCTGGTTCGGGTAGAGCTGCGCGCGCTCCGTCGTCACCACGTCGGCGCTCGGGTCGCTCCCCGGCGTGCCCTCGTCGACCGGCAGGTACTCGAAGAACGCCTGCTCGGCGTTGCGGCGCCGCTCGTCGTCGCGCTCGTTCTTCCGGCCGTTGAAGTAGGTGGCCACTGAGCCCCAGCAGTCGTCGGAGTACTCGTGGTCGTCCCAGGTGACGATGATCGGCCAGCGGGCGTGGACCTGCTGGAGCAGCGGGTCGCTGCGGTAGGTGCGGTAGAGGTCGCGGTAGTTCCCCACGCTCCTCGCCGCGAAGTTCCCGCTGCCGAGGTCGATCGCCTCGGAGGTGTTGCTGAAGGCCACCTTCCGACTCGAGGCGGGGCTCTGGAAGCTCGCCGCGGTGGTCTCGTAGATGTAGTCGCCGATGGAGAGGAAGAAGTCGAGGTGGTGTGGCGCGGTGGTGAGCAGCTGCTGGTAGCTGTTCCAGTACCGGCCCACGTAGTCCTGGCAGTTGGCGACGGCGAAGCGGACCTGGACGTCCGCCGAGGCCTCGGGCGCGGTCCGGGTCCGACCCGTCGTCGAGCGGTACCGCGTCTGGCCCATCACCACGCTGAACCGGTAGTAGTAGGTGGAGGCGGGCGAGAGGCGCTTCACGCGGACCTTGATGCACCCGTCGTGGGCCAGGGTTGCCGGAAGATCGTCCTTCTGCACCACCAGCTGGGTGAAGTCCGGGTCGACCGCCACCTCGAGCCGGAGCGGCAGGTCCACCGGGGTCCGCCCGGCGTTCACCACCCGGGTCCAGAGGACGACGGTGTTCTGCCGTGGATCTCCCGAGGCCACTCCCTGGGGAAAGCGCAGGGTGGCATCGGCCTCGGTGCCGATCTCCTCGCCCCCGTCGCCGCAGGCCGGAAAGGCCGAGGCGGCGGCCATCACCGCGATGCTCTTCAGGATCGTCCTGCGGTCGACGCGGTCCACGGTTTCCCCCTCCGGCGTGAAGAGGCCCGCATCGTCCCTCGGCTTGATTCGGATGTCAGCACCGGATTGGCTCGATGCACGCCGGTGGCAGCCGGGGTGATAGAGTCGTGGGCCTTCATGTCGAGCAGCGAGAGCGCCCCCCAGGCGTTCCGACCGGTGCCCCGCACCGGCGTCATCTTCGTCACCACCGAGGCCCAGAAGCGGGGCTTCGATCCGGCCAGCCCCGACTGGTGCAACCTCGGCCAGGGTCAGCCGGAGACCGGTGAGCTCCCCGGCGCGCCGCCCCGGATTCACGCCGTCGCGGTGGACCCGGCGGACCAGGAGTACGCGCCCGTCGCCGGCCTGTGGGAGCTCCGGGAAGCCATCGCCTCGCACTACAACCGGGCCTACCGGCGGGGGCTCCCCTCGCAGTACTCGGCGGAGAACGTCAGCGTGTCGGGGGGCGGGCGGACCTCGCTGACCCGTGCCGCGGCGAGCCTGGGGCCGATCAACCTCGGGCACTTCTTGCCCGACTACACCGCCTACGAGGAGCTGCTCGACGTCTTCAAGGCCTTCACCGCCATCCCCATCCTGCTCGACCCCGAACGGGGCTACGCCTTCGGTCCGGATGCGCTGAAGAAGGAGATCCTCGGACTGGGCCTCTCGGCAGTGCTGCTCTCCAACCCCTCCAACCCCACCGGCAAGGTGGTGCAGGGCGCGGAGATGGAGGCCTGGGTGGAGCTGGCCCGGGGCCTCGACTGCGCGCTGCTCATCGACGAGTTCTACTCCCACTACGTCTGGACCACCGACCCTGGGGCCCCGGCTCCGGTGAGCGCGGCGGCGCACGTGCGGGACGTGAACCGGGACCCGGTCGTCCTCTTCGATGGGCTCACCAAGAACTGGCGCTACCCGGGATGGCGGGTGACCTGGACGGTGGGGCCGCGTCCGGTCATCGACGCGCTGAGCAGCGCCGGCTCGTTCCTCGACGGCGGGGGGAGCAAGCCGCTCCAGCGGGCGGCGCTTCCGCTGTTCGAGCCGGGCCTGGTGCGCAGCGAGCTGCAGGCGATCCACGACGCCTTCCGTCCCAAGCGGGAGCGACTCCTGGAGGGCCTGCAGGCGCTCGGCATCCGGGTGGACCGCGCCCCGGAGGCGACGTTCTACGTCTGGGGCGATCTGGCGGACCTGCCACCGCCGCTCAACGACGGGATGGGATTGTTCCGTGCCGCGCTGGAGCAGCGGGTGATCACCGTGCCCGGAGAGTTCTTCGACATCAATCCCGGAAAGCGACGGCGCGGTCGGGCCTCGCGGTTCCGCGGGCACGCTCGGTTTTCTTTTGGCCCGTCGATGGAAGTCGTCGAGCGGGCCCTGGAGCGGCTGGGGAACGTGGTCCGGGCTCGGGCCGCCTGAAACCGGGACCGGCGTGCGCCGTTGACAGCGGCTTCTGGAGGGTGGGATGCCACGGGCCATGCGCGAGAACGAGATGCCGGTGACGGTGTCGGTCACGCGTGCGGATGGCACCGTCGAGCAGGTGCAGGTCGGAACCGCCGTGCGCCGCGGTGATGGCTTCAGCGTGCGTCTGACCGAGCTCACCATCGGTGGCGAGGGTGGGGTCCGTGCCGCTCCTTCGCGGCGTGCGCCTTCCGGGTCCCCGGGCGAACCGCCGACGGTCTTCCCACCGTACGGCCGCAGTCGCGGCATGCCCATCCAGGGAGCGAACGCTCAGGATCTCGAGTTCTACGCCACGGGAGCGCGCCGGACGCTGGCCGACCCGGGCAAGGCCCGCTTCCACGACAAGGAGCGGGCGCTGCTGGCGGCCATCGAGGCGGAGCAGGCCCGGCAGGGTGGGGAAGGCGGGACGGGGGAGGAGCCGCCCCCTCCCGAGGAAGAGCAGTTCTGACCCACCGGTGGTTACGTTGCCGATCCCATGTTCGACCTCGCACCCTTTCTGCGCCTCGACGGCTGGATCAGCTTGCTGACGCTCACCGCCCTCGAGGTGGTGCTGGGGATCGACAACCTGGTCTTCCTCTCGATCATGACCGCCAAGCTGCCGCCGGAGCGTCAGCCGCTGGCTCGCCGGCTGGGGCTCGGGCTGGCGCTCCTGATGCGGGTCCTGCTGCTGCTGGCGATGTCCTGGCTGGTGACCCTGCAGCGGGACCTGTTCACCGTCTTCGGCGAGGGCTTCAGCGGGCGCGACCTGATCCTCATCGGCGGCGGCCTGTTCCTGGTGGGGAAGGCGACCCACGAGATCTTCGACCGGATGGAGGTCGACCACTCGGGGCCCCGCCGGCCCATGCGGGTGGCCTTCGCCGCGGTGGTGACCCAGATCGTCCTGCTGGACCTGGTGTTCTCGATCGACTCGGTGATCACCGCGCTGGGAATGGCCCGGGCGCTGTCGATCATGGTCGCCGCGGTGGTCATCGCGGTGCTGGTGATGCTGGTCTTCGCCAGGTCGATCAGCGCCTTCGTCGAGCGGCACCCCAGTCTCAAGATCCTCGCCCTGTCGTTCCTGATCCTGATCGGCGTGGTGCTGGTGGCGGACGGAATGGGCCAGCACATCCCCAAGGGCTACGTGTACTTCGCGATGGCCTTCTCGCTCGGGGTGGAGCTGCTGAACCTCAAGCTCCGCGCGCGGCAGGCGCCGGTGAAGCTGCACGGGCCGTTCGAGGCGGAGCGCCCCGCGCCGGAGGGATGAGGCCCGGGCTACTTGGCGGCTAGTACGGGACGAAGGCCGGCCGCTTCCGTTCGACCCACTTCCGCACGCTCGGTCGTGACCAGACCGCGTCCACGAGGCGCTGCACCTTGTCCCCGAGCGGGTGACCGCTCTTCCCCAGCCGCTGGAGCATGAAGGTCAAATCGGCGTCGGCGATGGTGAACTTCCCGAACAGCGAGGTCGCCCCCGGGGCGAGGAGCGCGTCGGTGGCCGCGAGGAGCTTGGCCGCGGCCTGCTGCGCCTTGCTGGAGAGCGGCTCGGTGGCCGGGGCGTAGAACAGGGTCTCCGCGGAGCGCTCCTCGCGGATGGGCATCAGATCGCTCCGCACCCAGGCCATGACCTGCCGGGCGCGGGCCCGCTGCTGGAGGTCCTGGGGAAGCAGACGCGGCGAGCCGGGGAACGCCTCCTCCAGGTACTCGGCGATGGCGCTCGACTCGGAGAGGTGGAAGTCCCCGTGCCGGAGCATGGGGATCCGCGCGGTCAGCGACCGGCGGGCGTACTCGGGCGCGCGAGATTCCGCCCGGTGCATCGCCACCTCCTCCACGTCGAAGGCGAGCTTCTTCTCCTCCAGCGCCACGAAGGACGAGAAGGCGTAGGGACTGATCCAGAACGCGTCCACCCACAGGGTCAGGTCGGCCATGCGCCGACCGTCTCACGTCCCCGCGGGGCTGGCCATCACACTCAGGCGGCGATCCGCTCCGCGAGCTGTTCGGGAGCGGGGCTGGCCGCTGCCGGCTCGAGCTCGACCTCCGGCGCGAGCAGCTCGTAGACCACCGGGGTCACCAGCCGGGTGAGGAGGGTCGAGCTGAGCAGGCCGCCGATGATCACCCAGGCCAGCGGGGAGTAGAGCGACGAGTTCTCCAGCGCCAGCGGCAGGAGGCCTCCCAGCGCGGTGGCGGTGGTGAGGAGGATGGGGATGAAGCGCGTCTTCCCCGCTTGCTCGATGGCCTCGCGGAGTCCCGTGCCCTTCGCCCGGAGCTGGTTGGTGAAGTCCACCAGGAGAATGGAGTTCTTCACCTCGATGCCGATGAGGGCGATGAAGCCGATCGCCGCGGTGAAGCTCAGGGTGTTGCCGGTGAGCCCCAGGGCGAGTACCCCGCCGATGATGCCCAGGGGGATCACCGAGGCGACGATCGCCGTGCTCTTGAAGGTCCGGAACTCGAGCACCAGCACCGCCAGGACGCCGAACGCCGCGACGATGATCGCCGAGCCGAGCCCGCCGAAGCTCTCCTGCCGGCTCTCGTACTCGCCGGCGGGCACGATGCGGTACCCCGGCGGGAGCTTCAGGCTCGCCACCTTCGCCAGGACGCTCCGGGTCACCTTGTCGGTGTTGTACCCGGGGAGCACGTCCGAGGTGAGGGTGATGCTCCGCTCCTTGTTGTAGTGGTTGATGGTGGTGGGCGAGCCCTCGAGCTCGAGGTGGGAGAGCTGGCCCAGGGGGACCTGGCCACCCAGCGCGCTCGGGACGTAGACCCGGTCCAGCGCGTCGAGGCTGGGCCGCTCGTCGGCGCGGGGAAGCATCACGTTGATCTTGTACGCCTCGTCCACCTGGCCCTCGGCGCGGTAGCGGCCCACCTCGATCCCCGCCAGCCCCATCCGGACGCTCCGGTCGAGGTCGACCAGGGCCACGCCCTGCAGCCCGGCCTTCTCCCGATCGATGGCCACCCTGAGGTCTGCCTTTCGCTCGGTGCTGGGGTTCCGGACGTACGTCGTTCCCGGAGTCTCGAGGAGCAGCTTCTCCACCTCGGCCGCCAGCGGCTCGAGCACCTCGAAGCGCTCCCCGATGACCCGCACCGCGACCGGGGCGTCCAGCGGCGGCCCGTTCTCGAACTCCTTGAGCTCGATCTTCGCCCCGGGGTACCGGGAGAAGCGTCCGCGCAGCTCGGCGATGAACCGGGCCATCTCCGCCGGATGCAGGTCGGCGGTGGTGACGAACACCTCGGCGGTGTTCGCCTTCTGGTTCTTGGGAGAGACGTTGTAATAGATGCGCGGGTTGCCCTCGCCCACGTTGGCCATCACCGAGCGCACCTCCCGGCGGCCGGTGAGCTGGTCCTCCACGAAGCGCACCGCCTGGTCGGTCGCGCCCAGGTTGCTCCCGTCCGGGGTCTCCACCATCACCCTGAACTGCGGCAGCCCCGCCTTGGGGAAGAGGCTGAACCCGATGAGCGGGACCAGGGCCACGCTCCCGGCGAAGAGCGCCGCGGCGACGCCCACGGTGAGCCACGGGCGGGCCAGCGCCCGGTGCAGCACCCGCCGGTAGGAGAGGTCCACTGCCCGGTTCAGCGTGCGGAGGAACCAGTTCCCCTCCGGGTGCTCCTCCCGGCGGAGCATCAGGCTGGCGAGGAAGGGAATGATGGTCAGGGAGACGAAGAGCGAGGCCAGCACGGTGAACACCACCGCCATCGGCATGCTGCGGATGAAGAGCCCGGGCGCTCCGGGGAGGAAGAGCAGCGGGAGGAAGGCGAAGACCAGGGTCGCGGTGCAGCCGAGCACCGAGACGCCGATCTGCCGGGTGGCCTCCACCGCGGCCTCGGTCCGGGAGTGCCCCTCCCGGAGGAAGCGGGTGATGTTCTCCACCACCACGATCGAGTCGTCGACCAGCAGCCCGAGGGCAATGACGAAGCCCACGATGCTCAGCTGGTTGATGCTGAACCCGGTGAGGTGCAGCGCGGCGACGCCGATCGCCAGCGAGAGCGGGATGGAGATCATCACCACCAGCGCCGCCCGCCACCCCAGCGGCAGCAGGGTGAGCAGGACCAGGGCGATGGCCAGCCCGAAGTCGCGAACGAACCCGTCCAGCCGGTGGGCGACGTTGCGCGCCTGATCGAAGCCCACCTCCAGCCGCACCGAACCGGGGAGCTCGCTGCCGAAGTCGGCGAGCTGCTTCTCCAGCCCCTTCCGGGTCTGGAAGATGTTCTGACCGTCCCGCTGGGCGACGGTGACGAAGACCGCGCGCCGGCCGTCGAAGCGTCCGAGGTGGGTCGGTTCCGAGTCCCGGAGCTCCACCTGCGCCACGTCGCGCAGCCGGACCAGCGCCTCGCCCCGCGCCGCCACCACCGTGTCCTCCACCTGGGCGATGGAGGCGTAGTCCCCGCTGGTCTTCACGTTGAACTTGCGCTTGCCCACGTCGACGCTCCCCGCGGGGATGTTGGCGTTGGTCGCCTGGATGGCTCCGATGATCTGGAGGGGGGTGATGCCCAGCGCCGCGAGCCTTTCCAGATCCAGCGCCACGCGGACCTCTTGCACCGGGTACGCCCAGCGCGAGGCGTCCTTCGTCCCCGGCACCGTGTCCAGGCGCTTCTTCAGCCGGTCGGCCATCTCCTGGAGCTCGCGGTACGAGGCGGTGTCCGAGACCAGCGCGGCCTGGAGGATGTTCACGTTGGAGGCGTTGAACTTCTTGACCTCGATGCTCTGCAGATCGGCGGGGAGGGTGGGGCGGAGCGCGTTCAGCTCGCGCAGCACGTCGTCGTACTTGCGGTCGGGGTCGGTCCCGGCGTTGAACTCCAGATTCAGGACGGCGAGCCCATCGCTCATCTCCGCCTTCAGCGTCTTGACGTCCTCCAGCGCCTTGAGCTTGGCCTCGATGGGATCCACCACCAGCTTCTCGAGGTCGGTCGGCACCGCGCCGGGGTAGATGACGGCGATCGCGAAGTTGGGGTAGGGGAAGCTCGGATCCTCGGCCTTGGGAATGCTGAGCAGCGACGAGCCGCCCAGCGCGGCGAGCATCCCGAACACCACCACCGTGAACTGCCAGCGACGGACGGAGAACGCGGCGAGGTTCATGGCCGACCTCACTGGACCCGCGCCACGGGCAGGCCCGGGCGGAGATAGGGTGCACCGTCGGTCACCACCTCGGCGACCTGGTCGAGGCCCTCCAGCACCGCGACGCGCGGCCCCTCGATGAAGCCGATGGTGACCGGAACCCGGCGGGCCCGGTTGTCGCCCGCGGAGACGGTGTACACCGCCGCCGTCCGGCCACTGCCCTCGACCAGCGCCTCCACCGGCACCGCCCAGAGCTCGGGCGGCGCGCCGGGGACGATCTCCACCTTGGCCACCAGCCCCGAGAGGAGGTTGGCCCCCGCCGGATCCACCGCGACCTCCACCTCGAAGGTCCCGGTCTGCGGAGAGGCCCCGCCGGCGATCTCGGTCACCTTGGCGGAGAAGGTCCGGTCGGGGAAGGCGTCGAACCGCACCACCGCCGCATCGCCGAGCCGCACCTGGACGGCGTCGCGATCGCTGAGGCCCAGCTTCACCACCCAGCCGCGGGTCGCGCCGCGGACCAGCAGCACCGGCGTCCCCGCGCCCACCTGCTCATGTGCCTCGACCAGGCGCCGCTGCACCTGTCCGTCGTCGGGGGCTCGCAGCTCGGAGACCACCCGGGCGTGGCGCGCCTGGCGGAGCGCGGCGCGCGCCACCTCGAGCGAGGTCTCGGCGTCTTGCAGGCTGACCCGGGCGACGGCTCCCGCGGTCGCCAGCCGCTCGGTGCGCGCCCGATCTCGCTCTGCCTTGTCGTAGGCGGCGGTCGCCTGGACCAGGACAGCGTCGGCGTCCAGCGTGTCCAGCGTCGCCAGCACCTGTCCCTTGCGGACCGCCTGGCCCTCGCGGACCAGGATGCGGTCGACGGTGCCACCGCTCCGGAAGGCCAGGGCCATCTCCTGCTTGCCGCCGAGCCGCCCGGCGGCGCGGATGGGGCGGAGCACCTTCTCCCGGACGACCGGCACGGTGCGCACGGCGATGGGAGGGAGGGCGGTGGGTGCGGAGGCCGGCTTGGCGCAGCCGACCAGGAGCGAGACGAGACCGAGGACCAGCAGCGCGAGACGGCGGACGGACATGGCCGACCTCCTGATGTGGCTGGTGGTAACTCGGTGATGTAGTCAGTGGCAACTTTTTAGAGCACGAGGGGGTCCAGGGCGTCAGCCGCGGTCGGGACTGGCCGCGAACACTCGCAGGACGTGGAGCTCCAGGGTGTCCCGCGGACGCTCGACCAGGACCGTCTCGCCGGCGCGCCGTCCGAGCAGCGCCGCCCCCAGCGGCGAGTCGATGCGCACCCAGCCGCGCCCCGCGTCCGCCTCGTCTCCGCCCACGAGCCGCAGCGCGCGACGGGCGCCCTCGGCGTCCTCCACCTCGAGGAACGCGCCGAGCACCGCCCGCCCGTCGGCCCCGGCCTCGGGCGCCGCCGGAACCGCACGTTCCAGCAGCGCATCGAGCTCGCCCCGACGCTCCGCCGCACCCGGGTCGGCCGAACCCTCGAGAGCGGCACGCTCCCGGAGCAGCCGGGCGTGCCCGTCGGCGGTGAGCGGACGCGGCCCGGTCGGGACCCGGCGCACGGGTACCGGTGACGGAAGGGTGTCGTCCTCGCGGGTGAAGGCCTTGCTCATGGCCGCGTGGGGAACGGTGGGCATCCTCCTGCCGGCGAGTCAACCTCGGTTAGACTCTGCACGGGCGATTCATGACGCTGGATCCGATCGCGCTGGCCATTCCGGTCTTCTTCCTCCTCATCGGGCTGGAGCTGCTCGTCGCCCGTGCCCGTCGGCGACGGGTCTATCGCTTCACCGACAGCTTCGCCGACCTGGGCTGCGGCGTGACCCAGCGGGTGGTCCTCCTCCTCTTCGAGGCCTCCCTGCTGGCGCTCTACGGCTTCGTGTACGCCCACGCCCGGCTCTGGACCTTCGCCCCGGGCAGCGTCTGGCCGTGGGTCCTCGCCATCGTCGGGGTGGACCTCGCCTACTACTGGTGGCACCGGCTCTCCCACGAGGTGAACGTCCTCTGGGCCGTGCACGTCGTCCATCACCAGAGCGAGGACTACAACCTCGCGGTGGCGCTCCGGCAGGCGGTGCTCTCACCGGTGACGGTCATGCCGTTCTACCTGCCCCTGGCGGTGCTGGGCGTGCCGGTGCTGGTGTTCTTCATCGTCAACGCGCTGAGCACGCTGTACCAGTTCTGGATCCACACCGAGCTGGTGGATCGGGTGGGCTTCCTGGAGCAGGTGGTGAACACGCCCTCGCTGCACCGGGTGCACCACGGCGTCAACCCGGAGTACCTCGACCGCAACTACGCCGCGACCTTCATCTGCTGGGACCAGATGTTCGGCACGCTCCGCCGGGAGGGGGCTCCGGTGGTCTACGGGGTCAGCCATCCCCTCCGGAGCTTCGACCCGGTCTGGGCGCAGGTTCAGCCGCTCTGGGCGCTGGTGCAGGCGGTCCGGCGCGCGCCCTCGATGCGCGAGGCGGTCCGGTATCTGTTCGCTTCGCCGGCCTGGCATCCCCACTGGCTCGGCCCGGTTCCTCCGCGGCGCGGGGTGGATCCGGAGGCCCTCCCCAAGTTCGACGTGCACCCCGGCCCCCGCCGCGTCGGGTACGTCTTCGCCCAGCTGGTGCTGATCGTCCTCGTCTCCGTCGGGCTCCTCACCTGGCACCAGGCGCTCTCCATCCCCGCCCTGGCCACCGCGGTGGCCTGGGTGCTGGTCTCGCTGGTGGCCGGAGCGGCGCTCCTCGAGGGGCGGCGCTGGGCGGTGGGGCTGGAGGTGGCACGGATCGGGGTCCTCGCCGCCGCGCTCGCGGTGGTGATCTTCCTGCCCTCGCTCGGCCCGGTGCTGCTCGCCGCCCGCTGAAGCCCCGGGGGTGGGAATCCCAGCTCCTCACATCCCTGGGACCGTTGCCCCGGCAACCACCTGGCGCCGGACCGTGCCGGTCTTTCGTTGACACCGTCGTCCGCCTCCGGAACGCTTCCTTCGGCTTGCTGGACTCGCCACCCGGGGAGGTGCGACATGAGAAGCAGGCGGCAGTTTCTCAAGGAGCTGGCAGGGGGAGCAGCGCTGCTCGGATCCGGCGCCCTGCTGCCGCCGTCGCTGCGCGCCGCCGAGCCAGTCCCCGTCGGTCCGGTGGGCCTCCCGGAAGGGACGCTGGAGACCTCGTTCCTCGAGGCGCTCCCGGGCAAGCGTCCCCTGATCAAGCGAACCTACCGTCCGCCGAACTTCGAGACGCCCCTCGAGGTCTTCGAGCAGGTCTTCACCCCGAATGATGCCTTCTTCATCCGGTACCACCTGCCACAGATTCCCCAGGTGCCGGCTGCGGAGTGGAAGCTGCAAATCGGTGGGGACTCGGTCGAGAAGCCCTTCACCCTGGACCTGCCCGGGCTGCAGCGTGACTTCGAGCAGGTCGAGCTCGCCGCCGTGTGCCAGTGCTCGGGCAACCGCCGCGGGCTGTCCCAGCCGCACGTGGCGGGCGTGGAGTGGGGGATCGGGGCCATGGGGAACGCGCGCTGGAAGGGCGTGCGCCTCAAGGACGTGCTGGCCAGGGCCGGGGTGAAGAAGGAGGCCCTGGAGGTCGTGGCCAACGGCGCCGACCACGGCTCGCTGGAGGCGACTCCGGACTTCGTCAAGAGCATCCCGGTCTGGAAGGCCATGGACGAGAACACGCTGCTGGTCTGGCAGATGAACGGCGAGCCGCTGCCCCACTTCAACGGAGCGCCGGTGCGGATGATCGTCCCCGGATGGACTGCGACCTACTGGATGAAGCACATCGTCACGGTCCAGGTGGTGTCGCAGCCGTTCAAGAATTTCTGGATGTCCACCGCCTACCGGATCCCCAAGGGCAAGTTCCCGGTGGTGGACCGGTTCCTCTCGCAGGAGACCGAGGTCAACACGCCGATCACCGACATCGTGGTGAACTCGCTGCTCACCAGCCCGCGCGAGGGCCAGCGCCTTCGCCCTGGACAGCCGGTGGAGGTCAAGGGCATCGCCTGGGACAACGGGAGCGGCATCCAGGCAGTGGAGGTCTCCGCCGACGGCGGGCGTGGCTGGCAGACCGCGACGCTCGACCCGGACGTCGGCCGGTTCGGTTTCCGCGGCTTCCGCCACGGGTTCAAGGCCGGCGCCAAGGGCGAGGTGACCATCCTGGCCAAGGCCACCAACCGGATGGGCGCCTCGCAGGTTTCGGAGCTGATCTTCAACCCCGCCGGGTACCACAACAACGTCGTCTCCCGGGTCACGGTCCGGGTCGGATAGGGGCACGCCGATGAGCACGCTGATCGTCCTCGCCCTCCTCGCCGCCCCGGGGTACCCCGACGAGAACCGGGGCAAGCTCAAGGAGGGGCCGGCCCGGGACCTGGTCCTCGGCCGCTGCGCCGCCTGCCACAGCCAGGACTACATCCCGATGAACTCGCCATTCCTGGACCGCAAGGGCTGGGAGGCCGAGGTCAACAAGATGGTCAAGGCCTTCGGCGCTCCGATGGAGCCAGAGGAGATGACGAGGATTGTCGATTACCTCGCTACCAACTACGGGAAGAAGTAGCAGGCGCTGGCCGGGTTAGGTGACGCGGGTGAATGGGCGGTCGTTGCCGGGCCGCTGGTGGTCGCCTTCCTCGTCGCGCTGACCCGGTCGCGGGCGCGCGCCGGCGGCCGCGTGCCCCCCGAGGTTGGAATCGCTGTCACCGCTGCGCCGCGAGAAAGGTCCGCAGCTCGGCGGTGACCGCCTCCGGGGCGTCGATGGGTGACATGTGGCCGGCGCGGGGAATGCGCACCAGCCGCGCGCCGGGGACTCCCGCGGCGATCTCCGCCGCCCTGGCCGGCACGGTCGCCGTGTCCTCCTCGCCCACCATCACCAGGGTCGGGCAGCGGATGCGGGGAAGGAGCCGCTCGACGCCCTCGCGCCGGAGCACACCCTCCACCGCGCGTGGCATCGCCACCCGGTCGAGGGACAGCAGATGCTCGCGCCATCGGCGCAGGTCCGCGGCGCGGGCCGGATCGCGCCGGGCGCTCTCTCCGTGCATGATCGCCAGGACCCGGCCCACCACCGGCCGGACGCCGAGCCAGCGCGCCACCCACTCCATCCGGCGGTAGCGCGGCACCGTCTCCGGAGGTTCCGGTCGCGCCGAGGTGTCGACCAGCGCCAGCGACCGCACCAGCTCGGGGCGCCGCGCCGCCAGACGCATCCCCACGAATCCGCCCATCGACATCCCGACGAAGTGCACCGGGCCGGCCTGCAGCGAATCGATGAGCGCCACCACGTCGTCGGTCAGGGTGTCCATGTCCAGGCCGGCGGCGGGCGTCTCGCTCAGGCCTTGACCGCGGTGGTCGTAGGCGACGCAGCGGAAGGCAGTCCGCAGCGCGGCGATCTGCGCGTCCCACATCCGCATCGAGTAGAGCAGGCCGTGGGAGAACAGCACCGGTGGCCCGCGTCCACCCCAGTCCTCCACCGCGAGCTCGACGCCGTTGCAGCGGATGCGGGTCCCCATCGAGCGGTAGCCTAGTCCTTCGCCCAGCCCGTTCACGGGGGTGAATAGCGGGAGGCGGCGCGGCGTCTCGCCACAGGCAAGGAAGGACGGAGACCGACGATGCGCAGGATGCTCTTCATGGGATGCGCGGTGCTCGCCTCGGGCTGTGTGGTCCGAGAGTACCGCGAGCCGCCGCCCCCTCCCGTGGCGTACCGCCCGCCGCCACCGCCGCCGCCCGTGGTGGAGCAGGATTCCGGCTGGGTGGCCGTGTCCATCGAGCCTCCGCTGGAGCAGCCGGCGCCGGTGGCGATCCCCTGGGCTCCTCCGCCGATGCTCTGGGATCCGCCGCCTCCGCGGCCGTGGTTCGAGGCGGTGTGGGTCGGAGGCCACTGGAGCTGGTGGAACGGTGAGTGGGTCTGGGCCCGCGGGCACTGGGCGCGACCGCCCACGCCGGGGTGGGTCTACTCCGAGCCGTACTACGAGTACCGCGGCGACGCGGTGGTCTTCGTCGCCGGCTTCTGGCGACCCACGGTGCGGGTCTTCGTCCCACCGCCTCCCACGGTCTACGTCCCGCTCGTCCCGGTGAGGGTGGTGCACGTCGGCTACGCGCGGCCCATCGGCCCGCACGGTGTCTTCGTGCCGCCGCCGCCCGGCTCGCAGCCGGGGGTCATCGTGCCTGCGCCGGTGGGCACGCCGCCGGCGGTGGTGCTGAGCGCTCCGCCCGTCGTGCGGCCGGGGATGGTGGTCCGTCCCGTGTCGCGCGGCGGGGTGGTCGAGGTGGTCGCGCCGGCCGGGGTGACGCGTGAGGGGCGGCCAGTGACCGCCCAGGCGCCGGTCATCGCCCACGACGCGGCCTCGGTGCACCCGGTGGTCGTCGCGCCTCCGCCTCCCGTCCGGAACGCCTCCGTTCCCGCTGAGGTTCCGGCGCACGGGGTGAGCCAGCCCGCCACGGTCGGGGGTGAGCCGGTGGGCAGGCCCGTCCCGGTCCAGCCGGGCACGAGTACCGTCTCGGTGCGCCGGCTGCCGCCCCCCTCGCCCGGACAACCGGTGGTGCAGCCCGTACTCCGGCCCGAGGCGATGGGCAGCGACCAGGGCGGACCCCGCCCGTGGTCCAACGGCGCCGATCGATCGGGCAACGAGGGCCCTGTCCTTCGCCCCGTTCCGCGGGCCGAAGTCACCCCCCGCCCACCGGTCAGCGTGCCCGCGACCAGGCCCGCGGCACCTCCGGCGCCGCTTTCCGCCCAGAACGCCGCCCCTGCGGCACGGCCCACCGGAGCGCAGGCCCCACCGCGGGCCGAAGCCGCGTCGCCCCGCCCACGAGCTCCGGCGAAGGTCGATCCCGAGGAGCGCAAGGGGCACCCCGACCCACGCGAGCGCTGAGCGAACGGGGGCGGGAGGAAGTCCTGTAGACTCGCGCGTCCGAGCCCAAGTGTCTCGCGCCCGACCTGCCGCCATCGTCCTCGCCGCCTCTCCTCTCCGCGAGCGCCTCCAGCGCCTGTTCGCCGAGCTGGACGCCCTCCGTGACGAGGTGGCCCAGCTGGAGCTGGAGTGCGAGACGCTCCGGGGACAGCTGGCCGCCTTCGAGGTCCGGCACCGGGCCGAGCTCGCCGACGAGCAGCGTCTCTTTCACCGCATCGCCTCCGTCGTCCGCCAGCTCGAGCGCTGGGCGGAGATGCTGGTCGAGGCCGCGCCGGGCCAGCGCGCCGCCCGGGCCCGCCGCATCGAGCGGCAGCGCACCCGCGAGCTGCACCAGGAGTCGCGGGAGGCCGAGCTGGCCGACGAGGAGCCTGCCCCGGAGCCTGCCCCGGCGGCGGACCTCAAGTCCCTCTACCGGCGGCTGGCGCGTCGCTTCCATCCCGACCTGGCCCGGACCGAGGAGGAGCAGGTCCGTCACGCCGCGCTGATGGCCCGGATCAACGCACTGTACCGGGCGGGCGACCGCGCGGGGCTGGAGGCGCTGGCGGACCAGGCACTCGGCTCGGAGCTGCCCGAGCCCGCGGTGTCGCTCGAGGAGGAGGTCCGGCTGCTGGAGGAACGCCGGGCGCGGTTCGAGTCGGCGCGCGATGGCCTGCGGCTCGACCTCGCGTCGCTCCGCGGGTGCGCCACGGCCGAGCTCCTCCGCCGATCGCGCCTGCCGGGGGAGGACGGACGTGACTTCTTCGACGCGCTCCGCGCCGAGCTGGCCTCGCGGTGCGAGGTGGCGCTCGGCGACGTGCGCGATGCTGCGGGGGCGCTGGAGGATGCGGTGAGACGAGCAAACCGAAGGTCGCTGGCCACCGAGGGCAAGAGGTCGCTGGACCGGGCCTTCGACCCGCTCGGCCGCCAGCGGCTGGTCCGTCTCTCGCTCGAGGCCCTGGAGGCGACCCGGGCTGCTCCGGAGGCGAGGGCGGAGGCGGAGCGGATCGCTGCGCTGGCCCGGAGCTCGCCCGCGGCGGCGCGCCTGGTGCTCTTCGCCTACGCCAGCGAGCTGGTGCCACATCCTCTGGACGGGCTGCGGACCTACGAGGATCTCGCCCTCCGGTTCGAGCACCTGGGCACCCGCGACGAGAAGCCCCGGACGCTGGAGCGCGCACTGGTGGAGGCGGCGGACCTGGTCGAGTTCGGGGTCCGACGGGCCGGGGAGCGGCTGGTGCAGAGCGGGCTCCGCTTCCGGAGCGCGCTGCTGCGCGACGCCGTGCCGCTGACGCTCCGCACGCACGCGCTCCGGGTCGAGTTCCGGCGGGTGCTGTCCACCCTCGGCGAGCGCACCGGCTGTCCCGGGTGTCAGGAGGAGATCTTCGCCGTCCCGCTCTACCGCCTCCGCGGGCTGGACGACCTGCACGCCAGCTCCTGCCCTCGATGCGGCCACCTGGTCCGGAGCTACTTCCTGCCCCGGGGAGAGGACGTCCAGTCGGTGTTGAACACCGCCTTCCTAGATCTGGAATTGCTCTCCGAGTGGAGCTTTCGGATGGGCGCGGCATCGGTCTCGGTGCAGCTGCTCCCGGTGCAGCTGGAGCGAATGACGGTGGGCCAGCTCAAGCGCCGGTTCTGGGCCGACGTGCTCGAGCGGCACGGCATCCCGGTGCCACTGACGGCGGTGCGGCTCCAGCAGGCCCGGCGCCCGGTCCAGGAGCGGCGCAAGCTGGCCGACCTCGATCGGCACGAGTTCGTGGTGGCCTTCGGGGAGAAGGCTCGGGTGTCGGTCGCCGACGCCCTGGAGACGGTGAAGCACCGGATCCGCACCCGGTTCCGTCCGGAGGCCGCCGCCACCGGGCGCTGAACGAGGGCATCGACCTCGGGTGCGGGCCCCCGCGGACCTGGCGCCCACACCGCCGGCTCACCACCGGCCCGGTTCCCGCCGCTCCGCCTTGCGTCGTCCCAGCCGCTTCTTGGCCTCGAGCCGGCGCTCTTTCGCCCCGCGGGACGGCCGGGTGGGGCGCCTCGGCTTCTGCACCCGGGTGAGGGCGAACAGGGCGGCACGCAGTCGCTCGAGGGCCGTGCCGCGGTTCTGCGCCTGGCTGCGTCGCTCGGTCGCGGTGACGGTCACTCCGGTCGGAGGATGGACGAGGCGGACGGCAGAGGCAGTCTTGTTGCGATGCTGGCCCCCGGGGCCTCCGCCGACGAAGGTGGAGACCTCGCAGGCTCCGAGCAGCGCCTCGTCGTCCAGCGCGAGCGCGGCCCGGGCCGCCTCGCGACGGCCGTCCGGAGAAGGAGGCTCCATGTCCACCCTCCCTGTACACGGCCCGCGACTCATCCGCACCGGCGCGGGATGGACCAGGCAGTCCCTTGAGGGTGCGCGGTCGCCTGCCTGGTCGGGGACGGCGACGGCGATGGCTCTCGGGGGGTGCAGAGGGCCTGTGCTCCTGTTAGCACCGCCCCTCCCCGTCCATGCACCGGATCCATCTCGAGGGTGCCCGCACCCACAACCTGGCGGGCGTCAGCGTCGAGCTCGCCGCGGGCCAGCTCACCGCCGTCACCGGTGTCTCCGGTAGCGGCAAGAGCAGCCTCGCCGTGGATACGCTCTACGCCGAGGGCCAGCGGCGCTTCGTCGAGAGCTTCAGCCCCTACGCCCGGCAGTTCCTGGAACGGCTGGAGCGGCCCCCCATGGACCGCCTCGAGCCGGTGGCCGCGGGCATCGCCGTCGACCGGCGCACCAGCGTCAAGAGCTCGCGGTCCACCGTCGCCACCCTGGCCGACCTCGAGGCCTACTTCTCGGCGCTCTTCACCCGGGAGGCGCTCCCGCTCTGCCCCGACCACGCCGTGGAGGCAGTCCGCCGCGATCCGGACTCGGCCGCGGAGGCGCTGGTGAGCGAGCATGCCGGGGCCCCGGTGGTCCTGACCTTCCCGGTCCGGATGCCGGACACCGAGACCTTCCTCGGCGTCCGCGCGCGGCTCCTCAGGGATGGGTTCCGCCGCCTGCTCGTCGGCGGCGAGGTGCGCCCGCTCGAGGAGCTCCGTCCGGCGGAGGCGATGGGCGCCGCGGGCCAGGCGGACGTCGTCGTCGACCGGCTCACCCTGTCCAGGAAGGCCCGGGGCCGTCTGGCTGCCTCGCTCGAGCAGGCCTGGGCCGAGGGGCACGGCGAGGCGCACCTCTGGAACGCGGGGCAGCGGCGGGCGGTGAGGCAGGGGCTGGTGTGCCCCCTCTGCGCCCGCGGCTTCGAGCCTGCCCGTCCCGGGCTCTTCAGCTACCAGTCTGCGGTGGGCGCCTGTCCCGCCTGCCGCGGCTTCGGCCGCACCCTCGACATCGACTGGGCCAAGGTCATCCCCGACGAGGCGCTGAGCATCGAGGACGGAGCCCTCCGGCCGTGGAACGGGCGCTCGAGCGAGTGGGAGCGCAGCCAGCTGGTCCGCTACGCGAAAGCCAGCCGCATCCCGCTCGACGTCCCCTGGCGCGAGCTCCGGCCCGAGCAGCGCGAGGCGGTGCTCGAGGGCGAGGGCGACTACCGAGGCGGCCGGTACCCCGGTCTGCGGGCCTGGTTCCGCTGGATGGAGTCGCGCACCTACAAGATGCACGTGCGGGTGCTGCTCAGCCGCTACCGCGCGTACACGCTCTGCAGCACGTGCGGTGGCGCCCGCCTCAACCCCCAGGCGCTGCGCTACCGGGTGGGCGGGCTCGATCTCGCCGCTTGGCACCGGCTGGAGGTGGCGGAGGCGCACCGCCGCCTGGAGCTGCTCGCCGCCCGCAGCGGGCAGGGTGAGCTGGCCCGCCGCGAGCTGGTGAGTCGGCTGGGATGGCTGGCCCGGGTGGGCCTGGGCTACCTCGGCCTCGACCGCCAGAGCCGAACCCTCTCCGGAGGCGAGGCCCAGCGGGTCTCGCTGACCGCCGCGCTCGGCACCGGGTTGACCGGGGCGCTGTTCGTCCTCGACGAGCCGTCGGTCGGGCTGCACCCCTCGGACCTCCCGCCGCTCACCACCGCCCTGGGCGAGCTCGCCCGGCGGGGCAACGCGGTGCTGGTGCTGGAGCACGACCCGGCGCTGATCCGCGCCAGCGACCGCGTCCTCGAGCTCGGCCCCGGTGCCGGGCCGGAGGGTGGCCGGCTGTGCTTCGACGGCACCCCTGCCGCGCTCGCCCGGCGCAAGGACCTGCCCACCGGCCGGGTCCTCGCCGGCGGCCGCGCGCACGAGCGGCCCCGCCGCGCGCCGGCCGGGTGGATCGACGTCCGCGGCGCCACCGCCAACAACCTGGCCGAGGTGAACGTCCGGCTTCCGCTCGGCGTCCTCGCCGCGGTCTGTGGGCCGAGCGGCTCCGGGAAGAGCACCCTCGCCGAGGAGGTCGTCCACCGGAGCCTGGCTCGCGCCCTGGGCCAGGCCGGCCTCGAGCCGCCGGGGACGGTCCGCTCCGTGGTGCCGGGGCTGCCGCTGACCCGCGTGGTCCTGGTCGACCAGGCGCCGCTGGGCCGCACCTCGCGGGGGAACGCGGCGACGTACACCAAGGCCTGGGACGCGTTCCGGAAGCGCTTCGCCGCCGAGCCGGACGCGGTGCTCCGCGGCTTCGGTGCGGCCCACTTCTCCTTCAACGTCGACGGTGGTCGCTGCGAGGCGTGCTCCGGCGAGGGCAGCGAGACGGTGGAGATGCAGTTCCTCGCGGACGTGGCGCTCACCTGTCCGAGCTGCCGCGGTCGGCGCTTCAAGTCCGAGGTGCTCGAGGTCCGGCTGAGGGGCCACGCGGTCTCGGACGTGCTGGCGATGACCGTGGACCAGGCGCTGGAGGCCTTCTCCGACGACCGCGCCATCGCCGAGGCGCTCGGGCCCCTCCGGCGGCTGGGGCTCGGGTACCTCCCGATCGGCCAGCCGCTCTCGACCCTCTCCGGAGGCGAGGCCCAGCGGGTGAAGCTCGCCCGTGCGCTCGGCGGCGCGCAGGAGGGCGTCCTCTACGTGCTCGACGAGCCGAGCGCCGGGCTCCACGGCGAGGACGTGGCGCAGGTGCTCGAGGCGCTCCACGCTCTGGTGGACGCCGGCGCGAGCGTGCTGGCCGTCGACCACGACCTGGACCTCCTCCGCGCCTCGGACTGGCTGGTCGAGCTCGGCCCCGGGGGTGGACGGGAGGGTGGGAGGGTGGTGGCCGAAGGGCGGCCCGAGGACCTGGCCCGCGCCGCCACCCGCACCGGTGAGGCGCTCCGCGCCGCGGGGTCGGTCCACCCCGCGCCTTCGCCCACGGCGGCCGACGAGGGCGGGAAGTGGCTGGTGGTGGAGCACGCCCGCGAGCACAACCTCGCCGACGTCAGCTGCCGCCTCCCGCTCGGCAAGCTCGTCGTGCTCACCGGCCCGAGCGGCTCGGGCAAGTCCACGCTCGCCTTCGACGTGATCTTCGCCGAGGCGCAGCGCCGCTTCACCGAGACCCTCAGCCCGTACGCCCGGCAGTTCCTCCCCACCTTGCCCCGCCCGGACGTCGAGCGGATTCGCGGGTTGCCCCCGGCCGTGGCCCTCGAGCAGCGCACCGCCCGTGCCGGCGCCACCAGCACCGTCGCCACCGTGACCGAGGTGGCGCACTACCTCCGGCTGCTCTTCGCCAAGCTGGGGACGCCGCACTGCCCGAACGACGACACCGCCATCGCCCCGCGCTCCGCCGAGCAGCTCCTGGCCGAGGCCCGGGCACTGCGTGGTACCGTCGAGCTCCTCGCGCCGGTGGTGCGGGCGCGCAAGGGGACCTACCTCGACGTCTTCACCGCCGCGGCCCGTGCCGGGGTGAAGGAGGCCGTCTGCGACGGCGAGCGGGTCTCGACCGACGCCCCGCCCAGGCTGGCCAGGAGCCGCGAGCACACCATCGACCTCGTGGTGTGGGCCGGACCGGCGGTGGACATCCCGGAGGAGGCGTTCCGGCAGGCGCTCCGCTGGGGCCAGGGTGCGGTGAAGGTGCTGCGCGCGGTACGGGAGAAGCTGCTCTCGTCCGAGCGCAGCTGCCCCCGGTGCGGCACCGCCCTCCCCGAGCTCGACCCCCGCTGGTTCTCCTTCAACACCGCGCAGGGCCGCTGCGAGGCCTGTGAGGGCACGGGTCTCGAGGGCGCCGGGGTCGAGGGCGAGTCGACCGACCCTTGCCCGACCTGCGCGGGGACGCGGCTCCAGCCGGTGCCGCGGGCGGTGCGGCTCTTCGGGCGCCGCTATCCGGAGGTGGTGCAGCAGCCGGTGGTGCGGGCGCTGGAGGAGGTCCGCCGCTGGTCGCTCTCCGGTGACGCGGCCCGCATCGGGGGCGCGGCCCTGGGCGAGCTGGTGCGCCGGCTCGAGTTCCTGGAGCGGGTGGGCCTCGGGTACCTGTCGCTGGATCGAGCGGCCGCCACGCTCAGCGGGGGCGAGATGCAGCGGCTCCGGCTCTCGGCCCAGGCCGGCGCCGGGCTCACCGGGGCGCTCTACGTGCTCGACGAGCCGACCATCGGGCTCCACCCCCGCGACACCGGCCGGCTGCTGGAGAATCTCCGGATGCTGGTCGACACCGGGAGCACGGTGCTGGTCGTCGAGCACGACCTCGACACCCTGCGTGCCGCCGACCACCTGGTGGACCTCGGCCCCGGGGGAGGTCGTCTGGGAGGTCGCATCGTCGCCTCCGGTCCACCGCGGGAGGTGCTGGCCTCCGACGCCTCACCCACGGCCCGCGCGCTCCAGCTTCCGGTGCGTGGTCTCCGGCCAACGCGCCCGCAGGCGCGCGACTGGCTCAGGCTCGACGGGGCGCGGTGCCACAACCTGCGCGGGGTGGACCTCGCGCTCCCGCTGGGCCGGATGACGGTGGTGGCCGGCGTGTCCGGCTCCGGGAAGAGCACCCTGGTCCGCCGGGTCCTGTTCCCCGCGGTGCGCGAGGCGCTCGGCCGCACCACGCCGCCTCCCGGTCCGTTCCGGCGGCTGTCCGGGCTCGGCCCGCTCCGCCGGGTGCTGGCGGTGGATCAGTCACCCATCGGTCGCACTCCCCGGAGCGTCCCGGCCACCTTCCTCGGCATCTGGGACGAGCTGCGCCGGGTGTTCGCCGGCACGCCCGAGGCCCGGACGCGGGGCTTCGGTCCGGCTCGCTTCTCCTTCAACTCGGCCGGCGGTGGGCGCTGCCCGGCGTGCGCGGGGCAGGGGAGCATCAGCCACGAGATGTCGTTCCTCCCCGACGTCACCACGCCCTGCGAGGCCTGCGAGGGGGCGCGGTTCGAGCCGGCGACGCTGGAGGTGCGCTGGCGCGGGCTCAACGTGGGCGAGACGCTCCGCCTCACGGTGGACGAGGCGCTGGAGGCCTTCTCGGTCCTCCCCCGGGTGGCCGGGCCGCTGCGCTGCCTGTCGGAGCTCGGAGTGGGCTATCTCCAGCTCGGGCAGGGGAGCCACACGCTGTCCGGCGGCGAGGCGCAGCGGCTGAAGCTCGCCGCCGAGCTCACCGCCACCGCGCGGCACGAGCCCACGCTCTACGTGCTCGACGAGCCCACCACCGGGCTGCACCTCGCCGACGTGGCGAAGCTCCTCCGGGTCCTGGACCAGCTCGTCGCCCGCGGCGACACGTTGGTGGTCATCGAGCACCACCCGGTGGTGATCGCCGCGGCGGACCACGTGGTGGAGCTCGGGCCCGAGGGCGGCGAGGCCGGCGGACGGATCGTGGCCCAGGGCTCGCCGGCCGAGGTGGCCCGCACCGCCACCGCGACCGCGCCGATCCTCCGGGAGATCCTCGCCGCCGAGCCGCGGCAGCGCGCCGGCTAGAACGAGCCCGAGGAGCGGACGCCCGCGGGAGCCCGGTCCGTCGCCGAGGCGCTCCCGAGGACGAGCAAGGCGAGAACTGCTACGGGCCAGCGCTGATTCGCCGTCGGCCCAGCGGAGCCGCCTACTTCTTCTTCTTGGACGTGGCCTTCTTGCTCGAGGCCGTCGACTTCGTGGAGGTGGTGGTCGTCTTCTTCGCCGCGGCCTTCGGGTCGTCGACCTTCACCGGCTCGGCCTTCCGCTCCGCGAGCAGGGCCTTCTCCCGCTCGAGGTCGCGAACCTTCATCTCCAGCGCGGCCTGGGTCTTGGCCAGGTCCTTGACCTTGCCCTCGAGCGCCGCGGACCGCTCGCTCTCCTTCTTGAGCGCGGCCTCGGCCTCGTCCTTCGCGCCCTTGAGGGTGCAGGAGCTCCAGCCGCCCACGACCACTGCGGCGACCAGGAGGATCCACGGGAGCTTGGAGGGTCGAGAGCGGCGCCACTCCGCCTCGAACTCGGCAGTTGTCGACACGGGGTCACCACCTTAGCAGGCCAGTCCCTCCGTGCTAGTTCCGGGGGCGCCATGGCCACCCTCGCGCACACCGAGTTGACCGGCGGTCCGCGCGCCCCGGAGCGCTGGGTGCTGTTCCTCCATGGCCTCCTCGGGCGGGGCGGAAACTGGCGCTCCTTCGGCAGGAGGTGGGTGGAGACGCACCCGACCTGGGGCGCGGTGCTGGTGGATCTGCGTCTCCATGGCGACTCCCGCGCCGGCTTCGCTCCGCCCCACACGGTTGCCGCTGCCGCCGGCGACGTGCTGGCGCTCGTCCCCGCGCTCCCCGGGCCGGTGGAGGCGGTGGTGGGACACTCGCTCGGCGGCAAGGTGGTCCTCGCCGCCCAGCGCGCCAGCGGGCAGCGGTTTCCGGGCGCGGTGGTGCTCGATGCCTCCCCCGCGGCGCGCCCCGACGGGCTCGGGTCCGAGCAGAGCCGGGACGTGCTGGCGCTCCTCGCCCGGCTCCCCCGCGAGTACGCGACGCGGGGCGAGTTCGTGAACGCGGTCGAGGCCGGGGGGCAGTCCCGGGCCATCGCCCAGTGGCTGGCGATGGCGCTCCAGCCCGGGGGGCGTGGCTTCGTGCTCCCGCTGGACCTGCCGGGGCTCACCTCGCTCTTCCGGAGCGTGCTCGCCGAGGACGACTGGGACGTCGTCGGCTCGGTCCCGCCGGGACACCGGCTGGGGTTCGTGGTGGGTGGCCGCTCGGGCGTGGTCCAACCCGCGGCGCGGGAGCGACTCGCGGCGCTCGCCCCTGCGGTGACGCTGGAGGAGATCCCCGACGCTGGCCACTGGCTCCACGTCGACGCCCCGGAGGCGACCTTCGCCGCCGTCGAGCGCGCGATTCTCTAGCGAGGCGCCCAGCCGAAGAAGAGGTGGCAGAGGGCGGTGGCGGCCACGTAACCGGCGAGGTCCGCGGCGAGGCAGGCCACGAGGGTGTGCCGCAGCACCCGGACCTGGACGCTGCCGAAGTACACCGCGAGAACGTAGAACGTCGTGTCGGTCCCGGCATTGAGGAGACAGACCAGGTATCCGATGAACGAGTCGGGTCCGTACGTCTTCATCGTCTCGCTCATCACCCCGAGCGCGCCGGTGCCGGACAGGGGTTTGATGAGGGCCATCGGGAGCGCCTCGACGGGAAAGCCGATCCGGGCGGTGACCGGCCCCAGGACCCGGGCGAGCGCGTCCATCGCTCCCGAGGCGCGGAACATGGCGATGCCGACCAGGATGGCGACGAGGAAGGGAATGATGGTGACGGCGATCTGGAAGCCCTCCTTCGCCGCCACGACGAAGACCTCGTAGATCTTCACCTTCCGCGCGATCCCGAAGAGCACGATGATCAGCATGAGGAACGGCAGGAGCCACTCGCTCATGAATGACCGGAAGACCTCGAATCCGGTATGCGTCTCGACGAGTCCCCGGGCTGCCCGCACCACCGCCACCACGAACGCCACGAGTACCAGCAGTGCGAACAGCCGCCGGGTCGGCGTCGCCGGGGCGTGCGCCTGGGCGAGCTTCTCGGCCGCCGCGAGGGCGGCCGCGTCGGGCTCCTTTCGGGCAACGGGGTCCTGTGCGGCGGGCGGCGAGTAACGCTCCGGGGCAAAGCGCGGCCTGCGCTCGAGCAGCTTGGCCACCACCACGGCGGTCGCTGCCGCGGAGAAGGTGGAGAGGAAGGAGGGAAGGACGATGCCGGCGGGGTCTTTGGAGCCCAGCGCTGCGCGCACTGCCACCGCTCCGAGAGGAAGGATGGCCACCCCCGCCGCGTTCAGCGACAGGAACAGCGCCATCGGGTTGGTGGCCACCCCGGGGTGGCGGTTGAGCGTGTTCAGCTCGGCCATCGCCTTCAGCCCGAAGGGCGTGGCGGCATTCCCCAGTCCGAGCATGTTCGCCGCCAGGTTGAGGATCATCGGCCCCATCGCCGGATGGTCCTCCGGCACCTCGGGGAAGAGCCGTCGCATCAGGGGGCGGAGGCCCCGCGCGATGGAGCGCATCAGTCCGCCCTCGCGGACGATTCCGAAGAAGCCGAGCCAGAGCGCCATCTGGCCAATGAGGCCGAGCGCGAGCTCGACGGCACCGCGCGCCGCGGCGAGAGAGGCCTCGGTGACCCGGGGCATCGTGCCGTTGAAGGCGGCGGTGAGGACGGAGCCCGCGATGAGGACGAAGAAGATGCCGTTGAGCACGGGGGGCCTGCACCCTAGCAGCGGTCCCGGACGCACCGGACCTTCCGCCCGGGGTGCAGGGAATGCAGCGAGCCGGCCCGATCCGGTCGTCGGACGGTGAACGGCCCGGTTTGCCGCTCCCGAGGGGGGCGAGTTACAGTTTTGCCGGCCGTTTCCTCCGGGAGACAGCAATGGCTCGAGAGGCCCCGCCAGGAGAGGTGTATCGCCAGGCGTCCGTCGACGGACGCACGGCGAGCGCCACGCCTGACGACGGGGTAGGTGGTCCGGTCCCGCGCCTCCCACGCGGGGCCACCCTCGGTCGCTACGTCGTCCTGGACTGTCTGGGAAGCGGGGGCATGGGCGTCGTCTACCGGGCGCACGACTTCGCGCTGGACCGGCGCGTCTCGCTGAAGCTCCTTCGCCCCTCGGGGAAGGACACCGACTCCCGGCGCGAGCGGCTCGTCTCCGAGGCCCAGGCGCTGGCCCGCGTGTCCCATCCCAACGTGCTGGCAGTGCACGACGTCGGCACCTGGGAGGAGGAGGTCTACGTCGCGCTGGAGCACGTGGAGGGCGAGACCCTCCGCAGCTGGCTCGATCGCGCGCCCCGAAGTCCGTCGGAGATCCGCGGGATGTTCCTCCAGGCCGCGCGCGGGCTGCAGGCCATCCACGATGCCGGCCTGGTGCACCGGGACGTCAAGCCGGAGAACCTCCTGGTGGGCCGCGACGGGCGACTCCGGGTGGCGGACCTCGGTCTGGCCATCACCGCCGGGAGCGCCGGGGCCGAGGCCGCACGCGAGACGCTCCAGCCAGGCACGCCCGGGTACATGCCGCTGGAGCAGCACCGGGGCGAGCCCCTGGACGCCCGGGCCGACCAGTTCAGCCTCGCGGTGGCGCTCCACGAGGCGCTGGTGGGGCACCGCCCGTACGGAAGCCGCGGAGCCTCGCGCGAGGCGCTCGAGGAGCGGCTGGCCCGCGGGCCGGGGGCGGAGGTGCCGCGGTCGGCGGCCATTGCGCCGCGGCTCCGGCGGGCCCTCACCGCGTCCTTGAGCCCGGAGCGCGGGCAGCGTCCGGCCTCGCTCGCCTCCCTCATCGACGCCCTCGCCTCGCCGGGAGTGCAGGCCAGGGGCACGCTGGGTGGAGTCGGCGCCGTGGCCGCCTCGATGGGGGTCCTGCTCCTGGCGATGATCCGGGCAGGCGCAGCGCCAGTTGCCACCGCGGAGGCGGCCATCTGGCTTCCGCCGGCGTACGAGTTCCAGGCCGATGGGCTGGATCCCGCCGACCGGGTGGGGCTGGTGAGCACCGCGGCCCCGCAGTCCGGGCCGGCCGGGGTGCCGAGCCGCGAGGCCTGGACAGGGCGGACCGGAGCGTCGGTCGCCCCCGTCGTGACCCCTTCCACGACGCCGCCACGCGGTCCGGAGGTGCTCACCATCGGCCGCCGGCCCCCCGAGTCCGGTGTGGCCGCTGCGCCGGCGCACGCACCTGGGCTCGAGCTCGACCGGCTCGCCGAGCTGCGCGGCCTGGTCCAGGCGCTGTACCGGGCGCTCACCGAGCCGCGGGAAGGTGGCACCCAGGCGCCGCTCCTGGCCCTCTCGCCGGCTCCCGGGGCCGGGGCGAGGGTCCCGTCCGCGGGCGCCGTCGCTTCGGCGTCCTCTCCGCTGCAGGTCGCGTCGATCGCTCCTTCGGGTGGCTCGGGGCTGGACTACGTGGATCCCTCGGGACAGGCCATCGCCACGATCGAGCGGCGGCTGGATCAGCAGATCCGCAACAACCGGAGCCCGCCGGAGATCGCGCAGACCCGGTTCGCGCTCGCCCAGGCGATCTGGAACTCCAGCGACGCCACCGAGGCGCAGACCCGTGCGCTGTCCCTGGCGCGCCAGAGCAAGGCTGCGCTCGACGCGGTGGTCGATCAGGACTCGACCGTCGTCGAGCTCCGGGAGGCGGTGAACGACTGGATCTCGGTGCGCGAGGGGCCGATCAACAAGCCCCGTGGCAACCTCCTCGACACGCGGCGGGACGAGCTGAGGATGGCGCCGATGGAAAACATGGGGCTCAGCGACATCGGCTTCTGACGTGTCCCGCTCCAACGCAACCAGGTCCGAGACCGATGGCCGGCCGTCGTCCCGCCCTGCGCGGACCAGCCAGCTCGTGCTGGCGCTCTGCTGTGACCGGCCGTTCGAGGCGCCGCGCGCAGCCGATCTGACCGGTGCCTCCGAGGTGTGGCTGGGCCGGACGCCACCCGAGGCGCCTCCGGGCGTGGTCCGCCTCAGCTTCGCGGACGATCGGATGTCGGCGCTCCACGCCCGGCTGCGGCGGGTGCTCGGGCGGTGGGTCGTCGAGGATGCGGGGAGCAAGAATGGCCTGCGCGTCCAGGGAACGCAGCAGCGCCGGGCAGTCCTCAACCCCGGGGACGCCATCGAGTGCGGGCAGACCTTCCTGGTGTTCGAGGAGCACGCCGCGGCCGACGAGCCCCCTCCGTCGCTCCCGCCCGGAGCCGCGGAGCTGGGCTGTCAGAGCTTCCACCCGGACCTGCTCGCTGCCTGGTCGGCGCTGGCGCGGGTCGCCCCCACCCGGGTGCCGGTGATGCTGCAGGGCGAGACCGGCACCGGGAAGGAGCTCGCCGCCCGCGCGCTCCACGTCTGGTCCGGACGCTCCGGGCCGTTCGTGGCGGTGAACTGCGGCGCGCTCCCGGAGCAGCTGGCCGAGAGCGAGCTGTTCGGTGTGCGGCGAGGCGCCTTCACCGGTGCGGTGGAGGACCGGCCAGGCCTGATCCGTGCCTCGAGCGGGGGCACGCTCCTGCTCGACGAGGTGGGCGAGCTGCCGGCGGGGCTGCAAGTGAAGCTGCTCCGGGTGCTCCAGGAGAACGAGGTGCAGCCGGTGGGCGCGGCGCAGCCGGTCCGGGTGGATCTGCGAGTGGTCACGGCCACCCACCGGGACCTGTCGGCGCTGGTGGAGGAGGGCATCTTCCGCGGTGACCTCTTCGCTCGGCTCACCGGGCTGGAGGTGGAGCTGCCGCCGCTGCGGGACCGACGGGCGGACCTGGGCCTGCTCATCCCCACCTTGCTGCGCAGGGCCGGGGCCGACCCCGGCGTGCGCTTCTCGCGCGAGGCAGCTCGGGCGCTGTTCCGCTGGAGCTGGCCGCACAACGTCCGCGAGCTGGAGAAGGCGCTGGCCCTGGCGGTGGCGCTGGCCGGGCACGGACGCATCGAGCTCATCCACCTGCCCGAACCGGTGCGTACGGCCCCGGAGGCCCGCCCGGATCCGATGGCCGGTCGAACGACGCGCCCGCTGAGCGAGGCGGACGTGACGCGGCGGACCGAGCTCATCGAGCTGCTTCGCGCCCATCGCGGGAACGTCAGCGCGGTTGCGCGGCAGATGGGCGTGGCGCGGATGCAGATCCAGCGGTGGTGCCGGCGGTTCCATCTGGACCCGGCGAGCTTCCGCGCCGGCTGACCTCCCGGGTGCAACACCGGGGGTGCAACACCGGGGGGTGCAACACCTGCCCGGGGTGCAACGTGTTGCATCCGGGCCTGCTGGTGCCGTTGTCCCAGGCAAATCGCCGCCCCTGACCCGGCATGCCGGCTGCACTGGCCTGCGTGCGAGGTCGAGGCGGCCTGCGGTCCTGGGGCCACGGGGCGCCGTGGGTTCACTCTCCCCTCCCCACGGCGCCTCGTTTTTTTTCAGTAGCTGTCGCTGGAGCCGCCGCCTCCGCCCTCGCCCCCGCCGCCTCCGCCGAAGCCGCTGCCGCCTCCCCCTCCGTCCCAGCCGCCTCCGCCGCCGCCGCCTCCGCCGCCCCAGCCGCCTCCACCGATCCACGGGGGGCCGCCCCAGTACGTCCGTCGCCGCGGATGACGGCTGGCGCGAAGGAGCAGCATCACCACCACGAAGAGGATGAAGCCCCAGAAGCAGAGGTCGAACCAGTGTGGCAGCACGACGGGCGGTTGCTGCCAGTCGGCCGGCCGCCGCTGCCCGGGTTGCCGGGGCGTGGTGGCCGTGCCCGAGAGCGCCTCGGCGATGCCGTCGATGCCGGCCGCGATGGCGTCGTGGACCCGGCCCTCGCGCATCAGCGGGGCGATGCGCCGCCGGATGATGTCGTTGGACTGGAGATCGGTCAGATCGCCGCCGACGCCCTTGCCGGTCTCGATGCGGATGCGCCGCTCACCGGTGGCGATGACCAGGACCACCCCGTTGTCCTTGCCCTTCTGGCCGGGATGCCAGGTCTGGATGAGCTGGTAGCCCACGTCCTCGATCTGCTCGCCCTCGAGCGAAGGGGTCACCAGGACGAAGATCTGATTGGTGGTCCTCCGCTCGTAGTCGCCGAGTCGGTTGTTCAGGTCGGCCAGCTCCGCCGGGCTGAGCACTCCGGCGGTGTCGGTGACGTAGTCGGTCTGCTTCGGGACGTTGAACGCCCGGGCTGGACCGGCGAGGAGGAGGAGCAGGGTCGCAACGAGCGGGCCCCAGGCCCGCGCCCGCATCAGAAGGTCACCTTGGGCGCCTGCTGCGCGTCCGATGAAGCCTGGAAGTACACCCGCGGCTTGAACGTGCCACCGGTCGCCCGCTTGACCACCGCACCCCGGATCTTCCCGAGCTCGGTGTTGTAGTCCCGCACGGCCTCATTGTACTGCTCGCGCGAGCGGAGGATGCGGTTCTCGGTCCCCTCCAGCTGGACCTGGAGGTCGTGGAACTGCGCGTTGGCCTTGAGGTCGGGGTATGCCTCGTTGGCCACGAGCAGCCGGGAAAGCGCACCCTTGAGCTGATCCTGAGCCTTCTGGAAGGCGGCGACCTTCTCCGGGTCCTGAAGGTCCTCGGCACTGAGGGTGATGCCGGTGGCGCGTGCCCGCGCCTCGGTCACCTCGGCGAGCGTCTTCTCCTCGTGCTGGGCCGAGGCCTTCACCGTGGCAACCAGGTTCGGCACCAGGTCGGCCCGGCGCTGCAGCTGTGCCTGGTAGTCCGCCCACCTGGCGTCGCAGACCTGGTCCTTGGCGATCAGCTGGTCGTACTGGTTGCAGCCGGCCAGGGCGAACAGTCCCACGGCGGCCATGAGGGCGATGGGGGCGCGGGTCGTCATGGCGACACCCTAACGCCCACCATGTGCGCACGCGCAAGCGAACTTTCGGACGGGAGTGTGCCTCCGGAGCGGGAGGGCAGGCAGACGCAAGTCCTGTCAGGACATTAGGATTCCACCTCGTACCCGCTTCCGATGCGACCTGCCCCTTCCACGCCGACCAGCTCAGCGTGGGCGCGCACACCCGTGCCGCGTCCGCCCCGTGCCCGGCGGCGTGCGCGCCGTCGCCGCTGGCTGCAGCGGGCGGCGGTGGTGGCGCTCGCGCTGCTCAGCGCGATCACCATTCTCCACTCGGTCCTCAACTCGACCATGGTGCGCTCGCGCCTTCGGGACCGGGTCGAGGCCGCGCTCGCCGCGCGGCTCGGAGGGGTGGAGCTGGGTAGCCACAGCGACGTGGACTGGGGGTTGCGTCTCAGCTTCGGGCCGGTGCGCATCTCGCCCGAGCCGGGGGCCCCGGTGGTGCTGGAGATGGAGCGGGTACGGGTGCGGCCGCGGTGGACGGCGCTGCTCGCCGGCCGGCTCGAGCCGGGCCTGGTCCAGATGCGCACGGTGGTGGTGCGCCCGGGGACCCAGCTCGAGGGCCTCCGCGCCCTCGCCAGGCGGCTGCAATCGAAGGCTCCTCCTCCTTCCGGGGACGTGCCTGCGCCGGCCTCGGTCGGCTCGCGTCTGCCGCGTCTCGAGGTGCAGGACCTCCGCGTCGAGCTGGTCTCCAGCCAGGACGGACACCCGCTGGACCTCGGCGCCTGGGACGCGCAGGTGGAGATCTCGGGCGCCGCGTCGGGGCGGGTGCTGGAGGTGGCGGTCCAGCGCGACGGCGGCGGCGAGGCACGCTCGATCGTGCGCTGGGCCCGCGAGCAGCCGTTTCAGGTCGAGGCCGGGCTGGAGGGGATGCCACTGCGGCCCCTCATCGAGCTGCTCGGGCAACGGGTGGGAGTGCGGGCCACCGCAGGCTCGGTCACCGCGCGCATCAACGGGCTGCTTCCAGCGGACCTCAAGCGTGGGGAGCTGGAGGTCTCCGGCCGGATCGACGGTCTCTTCCTCGAGGGGAGCCGGCTGGCCTCCGAGCCGGTCGGGCCCTGGCGCCTGTCGGGCGCGGGAACGGTGGACTGGGACCGCGGCGCCCGCGAGGTGCGGCTCCGCGACGGCCACATCGGCTTCGGCGAGAACGACTCGCTGCGGGTCAACCTCGAGGGCGTGTACGAGGGCACGCGGGCACCCCGGTTCCGTGCCGAGGCGCGGGTGGACCAGCTCCGGTACCAGGACGCGGTCGACGCCCTGCCTCCACAGTTCAGCCTCGGAGACGAGGCGCCGCGGATCCCCGGGCTGCTCGACGCGCGGGTCCGGGTGTCGGGCCCGGTGCGCGATCCCGAGCAGTGGCTCCTCGACGTCAAGCTGGATCTGACGGGCCTCCGTGCCGCCTCCAAGGCGACGCCGTTCTTCCTCCGTGGCCCCTTCATCTACCGGCCGGTGGACGCGGCCGGGCACAGCCGGGAGATCTGGGTGGGGCCGCAGAACCCGAACTTCGTCCCGATCTCGGACCTGCCCCGGTACGTCTCGCGGGCGGTGACCACCAGCGAGGACGCCGGCTTCTGGTTCCACTCCGGCTTCGACTTCGACGAGATGAAGGAGAGCATCATCGACGCCGCCGAGGGCAGCCGGGTGCGCGGGGCGTCCACCCTGACCCAGCAGCTGGCGAAGAACCTCTTCCTCTCCCGCGAGCGCACCTTCGCCCGGAAGGTCCGGGAGGCGCTGTTCACGGTGGCGCTGGAGGCCTCGCTGCCCAAGGCGCGGCTGATGGAGATCTACCTGAACATCATCGAGTGGGGCCCCGGGCTGTACGGTCTCGGCGAGGCCTCGCGGCACTACTTCGGAGTGAACCCGCGGAACCTCGGCGTGCAGCAGGCCGCGTTCCTGGCGACCATCATCCCCAATCCGGTGAGGTACCACGGGATGTACGAGCGGGGCCGGCTCACGCCCGCGTGGCAGCACAAGGTGCGCAACCTCATCCGGAAGCTCGAGTCCAACGGGATCATCGACTCGACGCAGGCGTTCCAGGCGGAGTTCACGCCGATGAGGTTCCGGCGCGATTGAGCCCCGAGCCCGGGGTGCTGCGCAGGGCGCGGCGCCGACCGACCCCTGAATCGGCCCCACCTGGAACTCGAATCCTTCCGTCGGCTTGCGCGCCCCCGCGCCTGCGTTACGTACAGCTCTCATGTTGAATGGCACCTTCGATCGTCAGGAAGAGACCGCCGACTTCACCCTTCCGACCGGCTGTCCGCTGTGCGGTGGGGAGCTGGCCGTGCGGATGACTCCTGGCACCAGCTACAGCTACTGCGCGCACTGCCACTGGCTGTCGCGTTCGCACGTCGCTGTGGGGCCGAACAGCGTGCGCGTCGGGCACCCGCCCGGCGGGCTCGGCTGACGGCGCTCGTTCAGGCCCCGAGCAGGGATGGAAGCAGCGTCCCGCTCGGGCCTTCCCGGACGTGGTCGAACCGGCCGGCGTTGTCCGCCGGCTCGGCGTTCACCAGCCAGGTCTCCGCACCCCGGGATCGGGCGAGGTCCACGAATCCGGCCGCCGGCCACACCGCCCCCGACGTCCCCGCGGCGAGGAAGACCAGACGCCGTCCGCCCCAGCGCTCGAGGAACGCGTCCACCGCGTCGAGGTGCGTCGGATCCAGCGCCTCGCCGAACCACACCACCGCCGGACGGAGCGGCCCGCCGCAGCGCTCGCACCCGGGCACCGTTCCCTCCGGGTAGGCCGTCTCGTCCGGCGTCTCCGGCCGGGCGCACCGGGAGCAGCGGGTGCCGAGCAGCCGGCCGTGGATCTCCAGCAGTCGCTCGCTGCCCGCGCGCCGGTGCAGTCCATCCACGTTCTGCGTCACCAGCAGGAAGCGCTCGCCCATCCGCCGCTCCACCTCTGCGAGCGCGCGGTGCCCCGCGTTGGGCCGAGCCTTCAGGGCGACCTCCCGCCGCTCCGAGTAGAAGCGCCACACCAGCGCCGGGTCGGCGTGGAAGCCCTCGGGCGAGGCGAGCCGCTCGAAGGCGTGCGAGCGCCACAGCCCTCCCGAGCCCCGGTAGGTGGGCAGCCCGCTCTCGGCCGACACGCC
>Ga0335084_10000287_pt1 | contig 40633 bp, 42 predicted proteins | sample Lox_Sample_44_FD_206721 | JGI IMG/M metagenome (GOLD analysis project Ga0335084, IMG submission 206721) | Soil microbial communities from Loxahatchee National Wildlife Refuge, Florida, United States - Lox_Sample_4.4 | ecosystem: Environmental > Terrestrial > Soil > Wetlands | place: USA...
CGGCGGCGCGCAAGCGCGCGATCGACCTGCTGGGCGAGGTCGGCATCCCGGCCCCCGAGCGGCGCATCGACCATTACCCGCACCAGTTCTCGGGCGGCATGCGCCAGCGCGTGGTGATCGCGTTGGCGCTGTGCGCGAGCCCGACGCTCATCATCGCCGACGAGCCCACCACGGCGCTCGACGTCTCGATCCAGGCGCAGGTCATCACGCTGCTGAAGAAGCTCTGCCGCGAGAACGGCACGGCCATCATGCTGGTGACGCACGACATGGGCGTGATCGCCGAGACGGCCGACCGCGTCGCGGTGATGTACGCGGGGCGCATCGTGGAGATCGGCCCGGTGCAGGAGGTGATTCACAACCCGCAGCACCCGTACACCACGGGGCTGATGGGCTCGATTCCCGCGGTGGGACAGGAGCTGGAGCGCCTGCCGCAGATCGAGGGCTCGATGCCGCGCCTCAATGCGATCCCGCAGGGCTGCCCCTTCAACCCGCGCTGCCCGCGTGTGTTCGACCGCTGCAAGGTCGATCGCCCGAACCTGATGGCCGCGGACAAATCGCTCGCCGCCTGCTGGCTGCACGACCCGCATCGCGCCTCGCCCAGGGCCGCGCCCGACTGGAGCGACGGAGCCGTGCATGCGTAAGGGAGGGTCAGAGCCCTTTTCGGCGAAAAAGGGATCTGACCCCTTTCCCCTCCTCCAGGTCGAGGGGCTATCGAAGGACTTCGACGTCTCGCGCCCGTGGCTGAACCGCGTGCTCGAGGGCTCGTCGCGCCAGCTGCTGCGGGCCGTGGACAACATCTCGTTCACGATCAATCGCGGGGAAACGCTCTCGCTCGTCGGCGAATCCGGATGCGGCAAGTCCACCGTGGCGCGCCTCATCTGCGGCCTCTACACGCCGACGCAGGGCTCCATCCTCTTCGACGGCGTGGACCTCGCGAAGATCGGGAGCCGCTCGAAGATGCTCACGATGCGCCGGCGCTTCCAGATGATCTTCCAGGATCCGTACGCGAGCCTCAATCCGCGCTGGCGCGTGCGCCAGATCGTCGCGGAGCCGATCCTCTCGCACCGCTTGCTGCCCGGCGGTGCGGCGCTGGAGACGCGCGTGGGCGAGCTGCTCACCGACGTGGGCCTCTCGCCGCTCGACGGCGAGAAGTACCCGCACGAGTTCTCCGGGGGGCAGCGGCAGCGAATCTCCATCGCGCGGGCGCTTTCGTCGAACCCCGAGTTCCTCGTCTGCGACGAGCCCACCAGCGCGCTCGACGTCTCGGTGCAGGCGCAGATCCTGAACCTCATGGTGGACCTGCAGCGCGAGCATGGCCTCACCTACCTCTTCATCTCGCACAACCTCGCCGTGGTCTCGCACATCTCCACGCGGGTGGGCGTGATGTACCTGGGCCGCATCGTGGAGATCGCCGACACGAAGACGCTCTTCGGGCGCCCGCTGCATCCCTACACGATGATGCTGCAAAGCGCGATCCCGGACATCACCATGTCGGGCAAGCCGCGCACGCCGGTGGCGGGCGAGGTGCCGAACCCGCTGGATCCCCCGCCGGGCTGCACGTTCAACCCGCGCTGCCCGCACGCGAGGGACAAGTGCCGCGAGGTGCGCCCCGAGCTGCTGCCGTTCGAAGGCGCGAAGGTGGCGTGCCACGGAATCCACGACGGGTGGATCCCCATCGCGCAGAAAGCGGCCTAAGGCGCGGGCGCGACCTTCTTCTCGGCCTTGAACGGGAACGCGCTGCCGTAGTTGCCCTGGCAGTTGACGCCGCCGCAGTCGAGCAGGCCGTTCAGGAACGTGCGCGCGCTGAAACCCACGACGGGCAGCCCCGAGTACAGGTGCGCGCCGGTGGTGACCGCGCCGGTGTTGAGGTCGACGCGCGTGGAGGATCCGAGGCTTCGCATCGTCGCGCTGGGCGACTTCGGCGCGAAGGAGATCCAGCCGCTCACGTTGTCGTTGGTGGCGGTGATCTGGCCGGCGGGAAAGCCGCGGTTGATCGAGCCGAACACGGCCGTTTCCGATGTGGCCGCCGTGACCGACGTGTTGATGACGTCGCCCACCGATGAGGCGGCGCAACGGTAGTTCGTATAAGGCGGCGGGTTGGGCGCGCCGCTGATTCCCCCGGGACCCGTGACGAGCTCTTCGCGGGTGTATTGGACGATGGTCATCGGCTCGCCGGCGATGTCATCCCAGCTGTATTCGGTGGCGCAAGCCGTCGCGAAGGGCGCGCTGAAAGAAGTCCCGGTCGAATAGAACTGCCGCGTCGGATAGGTCACGACGATATCGGTGCTCGAGTGCGTGGCCGTGTCGACGACGTGCTCCACCATCCAGCGCGAACGCATCAGCACCGCGCTCACCGCATCGGCGCCGCGGTTCCAGGTCGAGCGCCAGACCGCGTTGCCCGAGACCACCACGCTCACGGGCGTGACCTCGACCGCGTTGAAATCCGGGTACGAATCGGTCACCGGGCGGTAGAACGCCGAGGTGGAGAGGTTCGCGAGCGCGACGGCATTGACGCTGAAATCCAGGCCGTTGGCGACGTTGATCACCGTGAGCGTTCCCGACAGGCCGCCCGTGGGCGCCGCGACCTGGATGTTCGCCGCATCGACCACCGAGCAATCCTTGGGCACCTGCTGAGAAGTGTGGGTAATGCCATCCGCGGTCGCGCCCGTGAGCGTCGACATCTCGATCGCCTCGATCCACCCCTCGCGCAGGCGCCCCACGTCGTTGCCATAGTTGTCGGCGAACGAGCCCGTGTAGAAGTTGTTGCTGAAAGCGAGCGACCCGCCCACCGGAATCTGCGGCCGCGTGCAGCTCTTGTCCGCGGTGATGAGCTCGGCCCCGTCGCCGGTCGCCACGACCGCCGCGGTCCAGATGTCGTTCGGGCTCAGGTACACGTTCACCTGCGCAACCTGCCGGCTGTTGCGGCCCTCGCGAAAGCGCAGCCGCACCGCCTTGGCGTCGGTCGTGTGGTTCACGATCGAGATGAACGTGTTCTGCGCGTTGCCGCCGGCCGCCTGGACCGTGTAGTACGGGTAGATGAGGGCCTGCCCGGTGTTGTCGTCGCCCAGCTGGACGGCGTGGGCCGGGACGGCGATGGCCAGGAAGGCCACGGCCAGTAGGATGCGGTGCATCGACATGATTGTACGTGCCCGGGTGCTGCCTAGCGCAGGCCCAGCAGCAGCTCCGCGACCTGCCGCGGCGCGGTGACCATCGCGTCGTGGCCGGTGGACAGCTCGTGATAGTCGTCGATGCCCTGCGCCTGGCTGGATCTCGGCCCGCCGGGGGTGCTGCGGCCGATGCAATTGATGTAGGTTCGTGGCGCGGCGAATCCCGCGGGCGCGCGCAGCTTCACGGGCTCGACGAACGTCCGGTACGGATGGGGCACCAGCCTCGCCATCACCCACGCGATGTCGTCCTCGAGCTCGAGGCCCAGCCGGTCCGCCGTCGCGGGAGGAATGAGCCAGCCGTCGCCCTGCGTCTTCACCAGGCCCTCGATGCGCTCCCTGAAAGCGGCGCCCGCGCAGTCGAAGAGGCACTGGCCGGATTTCGGCACGATCGCGTCCAGGTAGACGAGTCGCGAGATGATCCGGGGAACGCGATCCGCGACCGCCGTCACCACCGTGCCCGCGTAGCTGTGGCCCACGAGGATCACGTCGCTGAGGCGCTCGCTTTCCAGCAGCCCGAGCACGTCCTGGACGTGCGTCTCGATCCCCACGTCGCGTGAGGTGAGATGCGCGCGCTCGCCGAGCCCGGTCAACGTCGGCGCGTGGACCTCCGCCCCCGCGGCCCGGAGCGCGGGCAGGACTCGCTTCCAGCACCATCCGCCGTGCCATGCGCCGTGCACCAGGACATATGTCGCCATCGCGATTCTTCCGAGGCAGGACGGAAGATCATTGTACTCATTGCTACAATAGCGCCCGTGAATCGCCGGGCCAGCTCATTCCTCGTGGCGGGCGCGATGGCGCTCTCGGCCTGGCTCCTCGTTGCGCGGCTCGGTGCGCCCGTCGCCTTCGACGGGAAGAATTTCTACCTCCCCATGGCGCGCGAGGTGCTCGACCACGGGTGGGCCTATCTCTCCAACCCGGACTCGGTGCACTACGCGCCGCTCGCATTCCTGTGGCCCGCGCTGCTGGGCGCCCGTGAAGCGCTGGTGCGCGAGGCGAACATCGCCCTCTATTGCATGGCCATTGCGTTCGCGTACGTGGCGCTTCGCAAGGCGCACTCGGAGCGCGCCGGCGTCATCGCGGCGGTCCTCCTCGCGATCTGCCCCACGGTGCGGCCGTTCGTCGCCGACGTCCTCACGGAGTCGCCCTTCATCTTCCTCACCGCGGCCTGGGCGCTTTGCGTGGCGCAGGTCGAGGCCGGCGGGAAGCGGGGATGGGCCGTCGCGGGCGGCATCGCGCTCGCCGCGGCGGCGCTCGTCCGGCCGGCCGTGATGTACTTCGCCCCGCTCGCGTTCGCCTATTTCGCGTGGAAGCGGCGCTGGCCGCTCGCCACGCTGCACGGCATCGCGACGGCCGGCATCGCCCTGTGGGTGATCCGCAATGCGATCGTGTTCGGCTTCCCCGCCATTTCGGCGGGCGCGGGCGGCGCGCTCTACTTCGGCGTGAACCCGCTCGTGGACGGCTTCGATCCGCCCTACTACGGCATGGGTTTCGATTCGGGCCTCGCGCAGGACAGCCTCAACCACCTCTCGATCCACTCGGACCGCGTGCTGCGCGGCATCGGCACGCTCGAGCTGCTCGACACGCCGCTCTCCTACCTGCTGCCGATGTTCGTGCACAAGGCGTTCGCCTTCGTCTTCGTGAGCTCGATGGAGCCGTCGGGCGAGCCGATCGCATTGCTGCGCGGCTGGCGCGTCGCGGTGGCCGTGCTCGCCGTGGCGGGCTACGGGTGGAACCGAACATCGGCGCTCGCCACGATGCTCGCGGCGTTCGTGGCCTACATGGTCATCGTCCACGTCCCGCTGCTCTATACGCATCGCTACAGCGTGGCGCTCGACTTGCCGCTCGCCCTGCTCGCCGCGTTGGGCATCGCCGAGGCCTGGCGATCCGCCTCGCGGGCGGCGGCCGCGCTCGTGGCCGTCGGCCTCGCGCTCGGCGCGGGCCTCGCCAACGCGACGCCCGGGCCGGGCAGCCCGATGCCCGAGCGCATCCCGAACGAAGTCGTGTGGTTGGGGCGCGTGGACGGCTCGACCGTGGTCTTTCGGGGCGACCCCATCGACGTGCAGGTGAGCCGCACCGCGGGCACGCCGCCGTGGGACCTCTCGATGCTGCAGTTCGACCTCGCGGTGGATCCCACGCGGCCGGGCGCATGCAGCGCGGTCACGGTCCGCTTCAAGCGCCCGAGCGAGCCGGCGTTCGTGCCCTGGCGCGCGGTTCGCGTGCCGCTGGATCGCTCGCCGGGGCCGCATCGCTACACGGTGGGTTCCACCGTGCCCCTCATCCTCGACGGCTCGGGAACCCTGCGCTTCCAGCTCGATTGCACCGACGCCGCGCGCGTGTCGATGGGGACGATCGCGGTGATCACGCCGAAACGGGAGGTCTACTATCGGGACCTTTATCGCGCGCGGATGGCGGGGAAAGGGGAGTAGGTGCTTTTCAATTCGTACGAGTTCCTGCTGTTCTTCCTGCCGGTCGTCACCGCCGGGTATTTCCTCGCGCACGGGCTGGATTCCCGCCTTCGCGGCAATGACTCGAGGCCCCTCTTCCCGAACCTCTGGCTCGTCGCCGCCTCGTTCTTCTTCTACGCGTGGTGGCGGGCCGAATATCTCTGGCTCCTGGTGGTGAGCATCACGGTCAACTTCTTCGTCGGGCGCGCGATCGTGCACCGGTGGGCGCAGGGATTGAATTCGAGGGGGCTGCTCGTCGCGGGGATCGCCTTCGACCTGCTGCTGCTGGGCTACTTCAAGTACGCCAACTTCTTCATCGCGAACGTCTCGCAGCTCCTGGGCGTGGCGCCGTTGCACCTCGACGTGATCCTGCCCATCGGGATCAGCTTCTTCACGTTCACGCAGATCGCGTTCCTGGTCGATGCGAGCAAGGGCAAGGCGCAGGAGCCCGACGCGGTGAACTACTCGCTCTTCGTCACGTACTTCCCGCATCTCCTCGCGGGCCCGATCCTGCACCACCGCGAGATGATGCCGCAGTTCGCCGACCCCACGAACAAGCGCGTCGACTGGGACAACGTCGCGCGCGGCCTGCTGCTGCTCGCGATCGGCCTGGGCAAGAAGGTGCTCGTCGCGGACACGCTCGCGCAGCAGGTGGCGCAAGGCTTCGAATCGTTCTATCCGCTCGGCTTCGCCGACGCGTGGCTCGTGATCCTCTGCTACACGATGCAGATCTACTTCGACTTCAGCGGCTACACCGACATGGCGCTCGGCATGGCGCTCATGATGAACATCCGGCTGCCGAGGAACTTCGATTCCCCGTACCGCCAGCGCAACCTCCAGGAATTCTGGCGCCACTGGCACATGACGCTCACGCGGTTCCTGCGCGACTACGTGTACATCCCGCTGGGCGGCAACCGGCGCGGCGAGGCATGGACCGCGTGCGCGATCGTCATCACGTTCCTGCTGGGCGGCCTGTGGCATGGCGCCAACTGGACGTTCGTGGCGTGGGGCCTCATGAACGGCGTGGGCCTCGCCCTCCTGCGATTCTGGCCGCGCGCAGGGATCAGGCTGCCCGCGTTCGTCGCCTGGGCGATCACCTTCGCCTTCGTGAACCTCGCCTGGGTGCTCTTCCGCGCGCCGGACCTCTCCACGGCAGGCTGGTTCTTCAAGTCGCTCACCGGCGGCCGCGGCTTCCAGGGGCCGCGGCTCGACTGGCCCTACTACACGCTCGCGGTCCTCGGCATCGCGTGCGTCCTCGCCGCGTTGCCGCGCAACTCCAACCGGATCGCGGCCGAGACGAAGCTCGCCTGGCCCTGGCAGGTGGCCACGGCGCTGCTCCTCGCGGGCGGCATCCTCTCGCTCGGCAACCCGACCGAGTTCCTCTACTTCAACTTCTGACCGTGGCGCCCCGCTTCGTCATCGCCTCGCTCGCCGGCCTCGCGCTGCTGCTCGCGACGACGGCGGCGATCAACGCGGCGGTCGACCCGTTCCAGCAATACCGCATTCCTTCCTACCCGGCCCGCTTCTACCACGCCTACCAGCGCTACGAGAACCCGGGCATCGCGCGCCACTACGCCTTCGACCGCGCGATCGTCGCCTCTTCGTTCTTCGAGAACATTTCCGGCAGCGAGGTCGATCGCGCGTTCGGCCGCGGCAAGACGATGAACCTGTGCGAGTCGGCAATGTCCCCCTATGACGCGCGCATGCTCATCGACACCGCGCTGGAGGGGGGCCGCGTGAAGGAAGTCATCTACGGCGTCGACTACCCCGCCTTCGCGATCGACGCCGACCGGCCGGGGGTCGGGGAGTCCCTGCCGCTCTTCATGTACGACACCCGGCGCTGGAACGACTATCCGTACCTCCTCTCGCTGGTCACGCTGCACCGCTCGCTCGAGATCATCGCGGGCTGGGCGGGCGAGGGCTACCGCACCGACCCGGATTCGCCGTGGTATTGGGCCGACGGCGTCGAGTTCTCCGCGCGACGCGTCCTGGACGGGCTCGACCCCGACAACATCAACTTCCGCTACCAGCAGGTGCAGCGCAACGTGCCCGCGATGATGGCGAGCTTCGAGGCCAACGTGGTCCCCGTCGCGCGCGACCATCCCGGCACGCAGTTCATCTTCGTCTGGCCGCCCTACTCGGTGGTCGCCTGGATCGACCTCGTGCAGCGCGACCAGCTCGACGTGAGCCTCGAATTCAAGAAGCGCTTCGTCGAGGCGATGTCGAGGTACCCCAACGTCCGCATCTACGACTTCCAGGAGCGCACGGACTGGATCGGGGACCTGGACAACTACCGCGACATCTACCACTTCTCGCCGGCGATCTCCTCGCAGCTGGTGAGGGACATCGCGGCCGGCCGCGACCGGCTCACCCCGGAAAACGTGGACGCGCGCAACGCCGAGATGCGCCGCATCGCGACCACGGCCGACCTCGCCCGGATCATGGCCGAGGCGCGGGCGAAGCCCCGATGACGGCGCCCGCGCGCTTCGTCGGCTTCTCGCTCGCCGGCGCGCTCGCCCTGCTCGCCATCGCGGGCGGCATCGTGTTCGCCGTGGATCCCTTCCAGCAATACCGCGTGCCCTCGCGCTTCGAGGCGCGCTTCTACCGGCCCTACCAGCGCTACGAGAACCCGGGCGTGGCGCGCAACTACGACTACGACCGCGCGATCGTGGCCTCCTCCTTCTTCGAGAACATCTCGGGCAGCGAAGTGGACCGCGCCTTCGGCTACGGCCGGACGATGAACCTCTGCACCTCCGCGATGACGGGCTACGACGCCCGCAAGCTCCTCGAGACGGCGCTTCGAACCGGCAAGGTGAAGGAGGTGATCTACAACGTGGACTACAACTCGTTCAGCGGGCCGCCCGACCGCGTGGGCTACGGCGACAAGCTGCCGCTCTACCTCTACGACGACGCGCACTGGAACGACTACCCGTACGTCCTCTCGCTCGTGGCGCTGCGCAAGTCCTTCGACATCGTCTTCCACCGCCAGGACATCGGCTACCGCAGCGACCGCGACACGCCCTGGTACTGGGCCGACACGGCGGTGTTCGGCGCGCGCCACGTGGTGGACGGCCTCGACCCCGGGGACATCAACCACCGCTTCCCGCAGCCGATGCGCACCATGGACGGGATGATGGCGAGCTTCGAGGCGAACGTGGTCCCGGTCGTGCGCGACCACCCGGAGACGAAGTTCATCTTCGTGTGGCCGCCCTACTCGATCATCGTGTGGGTGGACTTCGTGCAGCGCCGCCAGCTGGAATTGAGCCTCGACTTCCGCAAGCGCTTCGTCGAGATCCTCTCGAAATACCCGAACGTGCGGATCCACGACTTCCACGAGCGCACCGACTGGATCACGGACCTGGACAACTACCGCGACATCTACCACTTCTCGCCGAAGATCTCGTCGCAGATGGTGCGCGACATCGCGGCCGGTCGCGACCGCATCACGCCGGCCAACGTGGACGAGAGGAACGAGGAGCTGCGGCGGATCGCGACCGGCGCGAACCTCGGGCAAATCATCGAAGAGGCGAAGGCGAGGCCCGGGCCGAGCTAGAATCGAAGCAATGGCCATCGAGTCGATCAACCACTACAACCTGCGCGCCGCCATGCCGGTGCTGGAAAGCATGCGCGACTGGTACCTGCGCACGGTGGGGCTCGAGGTGGGCAAGCGCCCGCCGTTCAGCCATCGCGGCTTCTGGCTCTACGGCGGCGGCCGGCCGCTGCTGCACCTGTCCGAGGAGAGCCGCGGGGAATCCCATCCCGTCCCCGGCAGCGGCACGTTCGACCACGTCGCCTTCACCTGTACCGACTACGACGCCATGCGCGCGAGGCTCGACGCGCTCGGAGAGGCCTATCAGACCGCCGACGTGCCCGCCACCCGCACGCGGCAGATCTTCCTGCGCGACCCCGGCGGCAACGGGGTCGAGCTCAACTTCGAGATGACCTGATGGCCGCGACTCCCCTGCCCTCGCTCATGTGGATCGGCATCGGCGCGCTGGTCCTCTGGCGCCTTTATTCGCGCATCCGGCGCATGGTGGGCCGCCAGCGCTCGAAGCTCACGCGCCACTGGATCCAGGCGGTCCTGTTTCCCCTGGTGACGGCGATGCTCGCGTTGAGTGCCCTGGCGAGCCCCACGGCCGAAGGCGCGCTGGCGATCGGCCTCGCGGTGGGCATCGGGCTCGCGACCTACGGCCTGCGCCTCACGAAATTCGAAGTGCTGCCGCAGGGGCACTACTACACGCCCAACGCGCACCTGGGCATCGCGCTCTCGCTGCTCTTCATCGCGCGCATCGGCTGGCGCTTCTACGAGGTCTCGCGGATGACCGCGGCGATGAAGGGCACGCAGATGCAGGATTTCGGCCGCAGTCCCCTGACGCTCCTCGTGTTCGGGATGCTCGCCGCCTACTACACCACTTACGCGATCGGGCTCATCCGCTGGCGCCGCGCCAATCCCTGGCCGGCCGCCATGGCAGCGCCCCTCGAGGAGCCCAGGCCGTGAACGACGAACGCATCAAGGTGAAGACCGAGAACGGGCAGGTCCTCGACGTGGTGGTGCTCACCAAGCGCCCCGAGTCCATAACGGTCGTCCTCGGCGAAGGCGTGCACAGCGTGAAGTGCACGCTCTCGCCCACGCGCAACGCGCTCGCCTACGTGGGCAGCGTCATGGGCCGCGAGATCGTCTACGAGCGAAGCCGCGACCAGGTGAAGGCCGACATCGATCGCCTCAACCCGAACGTGAAGGGCTCGAGCCGCCGCTAGCGCAGCAACCCCCGCGACATGATCACCGCGAACGCGGGGATCAGCGCGGCGAGGTGCAGCTCCAGCATGATGAAGCGGCGCACGCGGCGCTGCTCGTTCGCCGGGACCTGCCAGGCGGGATCGTGGTCCAGCATCCTGCGCCAGCGCACGAACGCGAGCGTGGGTCCCGCGGAGATCATCGCGATCAGCACGAACGTGATGAGCTTCGCGTAGATCGGCCACCACGAGAGATAGTAGTCCGAGCCCTTCGCGCCGAAGGACAGGCGCAGCAGGCCCGTCGCGAGCACCGCCATCGCCGCGCCGAAGTAGAACATGTCGATGCGGCCCAGGCGGCGGATGGATTCCGCGCTCAGCGTTCCCCTGATGAGGATCGCCTCGGTGATGAGGTAGCCGAACAGCACGAAGATCGCCGAGAAGTGCAGGTAGGCGAGGAAAGCGTCGAGCGCCACGTCAGCGTGCCAGGAGTTTGCCCATGCGCGCGGCGGCCTCCTCGAGCCGGGCGACGGGTTGCGTGTAGGCGATGCGGATGTGCTTCTGCGGCTCGTGGTGGCCGAAATCCTTGCCGGGAGTCACCGCCACGCCGGCCTCGGTGAGGATGCGCCGCGCGAGCTGGAAGCTGTCCGGCGCGAGCGCCGAGGAATCCGCGTAGATGTAGAACGCGCCCTGCGGCACGACGGGCACCTTGAAGCCCAGCGACTCGAGCGCGGGAATGAGGAACTTGCGGCGCGCATCGAGCTCTGCGCGGCGCTGCTCGACGATCTCGATCGTCGCGGGCTCGAAGCACGCGAGCGCCGCATGCTGCGCGACGGTGGTCGGCGAGATGTAGAGGTTCTGCGCGAGCTTCTCCACTTCCCGCACGTAGCCGGGCGGCGCGACCATCCAGCCCAGGCGCCATCCCGTCATCTGGAAGTACTTCGAGAAACTGTTGATCACGAAGACGTCGTCGCCCGCGGCGGCGGCCGTGTGCGGCGCGGCCCCGTCATACACGAGGCCGTGGTAGATCTCGTCCACCAGCAGCGTGGCGCCCTTCTCGCGCGTGAGCGTGGCAAGCTCGGCCACCTCCGCGGCCGTGACCATCGTGCCCGTGGGATTCGACGGCGTGGCCACCATGGCGATGCGCGTGCGCCCGCTCCACTGGCGGCGCGCGAGCGCCGCGTTGATCTGGTAGCGGCTTTCGGGCCCGACGGGAATCAATCTCGGCGCGCCGCCCAGCGCCCCCACGATGTGGCGGTTGCACGGATAGCCCGGGTCCGTGAGCAGCACTTCGTCGCCCGCATCCAGCAGCACGCCGCAGGCGAGCAGCAGCGCGGCACTCGATCCGGCGGTCACGACGATGCGGCTCGCGGGGACCTGGACGCCGTAGCGCGCCGCGTAGAACCGCGAGATCGCCTCGCGCAGCTCGATCAGGCCGAGCGCAGACGTGTAGAACATGGGCTTGTCGAGGAGCGCGCGGCGCGCGGCCTCGACGATCGGCGCCGGCGTGCGGAAATCGGGCTCGCCGATCTCCAGGTGGATCACGTCGCGGCCCTGCGCCTCCACTTCGCGCGCGAGGGTCTGGATCTCCATCACCTCGAACGGCTCGATGAAAGCCATCCGGGCGGCGAGGTGGGGAAGGCGGCGGGCGTCGTTCACTTGGACGCCCATTCTATCTACTCGGCGATCTCCTGGATCGTGCAGCGCGGCCAGGCGCGCGCCTCGGGATCGGGACGGTGCTCCGCGAGGAATCGCCAGGCCTCCTCGGCGCGCTCGTCGATGCGCAGGCCCGCGAAATGCCCCAGCGCGCCGTCGGGCGTGGTCCAAAGCGCCGTGACGATGCAATGCTCCACCTCGCGCGGCGGTGCGTCCTTGGCAAGGAAGGCGAGCCGGTAGCGGCCCGGATGCAGCGGCTCGCTGGGATCGACCAGCACGCGCATTCCCTCGGCGTTGGATTCGAGCACGAGCGCGCCGCGCGCGTGGGCCGCGTCCTCGGGCTTGAAGACCCAGACGCGCTGGCGCTCCTTGTCCGTGGGAACGAGGAAGAACTCGGTCCGGGCGTGCCGGCGCCGTTCAGCGGGCTGGTCCACGAGGGGCTCCCGGGATGGGAAAAGACTCCTCGATATCGCAGCCGCGTGACAACGCGGTGACAGGGGCGCCTTAGCGCACGTTCTCGTCCCAGAATCGCTGCAGGCGCTTGGCCGAGACGGGGAACGGCGTGCGCAGCTCCTGCGCGAAAAGCGAGATGCGCAGCTCCTCGATGAGCCAGCGGAATTCCTCGAGCTTCGCATCGTGGATTCCCGCCTCGCGATCGGTCTTGGCGCGCGCCTCGTACTGCGCCCACAGGCCCGCGACCGTGCCCGCGTGCTTCTGGTCGCGCTCGGGGTTCGTGCGGTACTTCTGCAGGCGCAACGCGTAGCCCTTGAGGTAGCGGGGCAGGTGCTCGAGGCGCTCCCAGGGCGTGCGCGCGATGAAGCCGGGATAGACCAGCCGCTCGCGATTCGATTTCGCGTCCTGCGCGACCCGCCCGAGCGAGCCCGACTGCGAGATCGCCTGCATGGCCTGCTGGTTCGCTTCGGCGATGGCCGCCGCGTAGCGCGAAACGCCTTCCGTGACGGCGGGCAGGCGCGCCTTGGCGCGCTTCTTCTGCTCCTCGAAGGCCTTCGCCGTGCGCGGCGGCTCGTCCTCGCCGATGAACGCCCGGTCGACGATCGCCTCGATGAGGTCGGCCTTGAGCTTGTCGGCCGTGACGACGGCGTTCAGCTTGAGCGCGAGCGCGTTGAAGCCGGGAAGCGAGCGGTCGAGGCTGCGCACCGGATCCTTGAGGTCGAGCGCCATCAGGCGCTTCACGCCGCCGCGATGCGCCTCGCCGGCCTTGTCCTTCGTGTCCAGGAGGCGGATCGAGACGCTCGCCCCCTCGTCCACGAGCGCGGGATAACCCGTGAGCGTCTGGTGGCCGCGCGTGAACGTGACTTGCGGGGGAAGGTCGCCAAAGTCCCACGCGGTGATGTTCTCGCGCTCCATGCCCGGCTTCGCCTTGGCGAGCGTGAGGCTCGCCGCCTCGCCCAGCCGCTTGCGAAGCTCGCCGATGTCGCGGCCCATGGCGAGCTCGCGCTTCGCGTCGTCCACGACGCGGATGTTCATGAGCAGGTGCGGCGGCGGATCGTCCCTGGACCAGACGGAGTCGTCGAGGCGCTCGCCGACCAGGCGCGATGCGTAGTCGAGCACCGCGCCTTTCACCGTGGGCCTGGATCCCCGATCATTGCCGCGTTGCGGCGCCGGGGACGACAGCAGGTTGGTCGTGTGCTCGGGCACGGGCACGAGCTGCGAGCGGATGCGCTTCGGGAGCGCCTTGAAGGTCCAGCCCACCTTCTCGCGGATCATGCCGGGGACGAGCCAGTCGATGGCCGCGTCGTCCACCTGGTTGAGCAGGGCGAGCGGCACGGTCATGGTCACGCCGTCGAGCGGGTGTCCCGGCTCGAAGCGGTAGCCCAGCGGGAACGTGGCCTCGCCCATCTTCAGCTCGCGCGGGAAGAGCTCCTCGGTGACCGACTCGGCGCCGTGGCGCATCAGGTCTTCGCGCGTGAGGAAGAGCAGCTTCGCGTCCTTCGCCGCCGCCGTGCGGCACCAGGCCTCGAAGGAGCGCGAATCGCGCACGTCCTTCGGAACGCGCTTGTCGTAGAAGGCGAAGAGCGCGGCGTCCTCGATCAGCACGTCGGGACGGCGCGCGCGGTGCTCCAGCTCCTCGATCTCGGCGATGAGCTTGCGGTTGTGCGCCCAGAAGGGCTGCTTCGACTCGAACTCGCCCGCCACCAGCGCGCCCTCGACGAAGATCTCGTGGGCGCGGTGCGGGTCGATGCGCCCGTACGAGACCTTGCGCCGGGCCACGAGCGTGAGGCCATGGAGCGACACGTTCTCGTAGGCGACCACCTCGCCGCGCGCCGCGTCCCAGTGCGGCTCCACGTGCGTGCGTTCCACGAGGTGGGCCGCGGCCTTCTCGATCCAGTCCGGCTCGACCCGCGCCACGTTGCGCGCGAAGACGCGCGAGGTTTCCTGCAGCTCGCCCGCCATCGCCCAGCGCGGGCGGTTCTTCTTCAGGCCCGACCCCGGCCACACGTGGAACTGCAGCCCCCGCGGGCCGTTGTAGTGGTCGCCGTCCAGCGCCTTCATGCCCACGTTGCCGATGAGGCCCGTGAGCAGCGCCCGGTGCACCTGCTCGTAGGTGGCGGGCGTGGCGTTGTCGCGGATGCCGAGCTCGGAAGCCATCTCGCGCAGCTGGCCCGCGAGGTCGCGCCATTCGCGCATGCGCACGTAAGAGAGGAAATGCTCGCGGCACGTCTCGTAGAGCTTGCGGTTCGACTTCTTGTGGACGAACTCGGCGTCGAAGAACTTCCAGAGGTTCAATAGCTGCATGAAGTCGGACGCCTCGTCGCGGAACTCCTCGTGCGCGCGGTCCACCTGCTCGCGAAGGGCCTGGGGCCGGTCGCGCGGGTCCGGGATCGAGAGCGCCGCGGCGAGGATCACCATCTCGGCGAGGCAATGGTATTCGCGCGCGGCGAGCAGGAGGCGCCCGATGCGCGGATCGACGGGCAGCTTCGCGAGCTCGCGGCCCAGGCGCGTGAGGCGGCGCGAATCGTCGATGGCGCCCAGCTCGAAGAGCTGGCGGTAGCCGTCGTCGACCTGGCGCGGCGTGGGCGGCTCGAGGAACGGGAACTCGGCGATATGCCCAAGCTCGAGCGCGGCCATGCGCAGGATCACCGAGGCGAGCGACGTGCGCAGGATCTCCGGCGTGGTGAACTCCGGCCGCTCGTTGAAGTCCTCCTCGGAGTAGAGGCGGATCGCCACACCGCTCGCCACGCGGCCGCAGCGGCCCGCACGCTGCCGCGCCGCCGCCTGCGAGATGGGCTCGATGCGCAGCTGGTCGATCTTCTGGCGCGGCGAGTAGCGCTTCACCCGCGCAAGGCCCGTGTCGACCACGAAGTGCACGCCGGGCACGGTGAGCGACGTCTCGGCCACGTTGGTCGCGAGCACGATGCGCCGGTGCGCGCTTCGCTCGAAGACGCGGTCCTGCTCCTCGGCGGTGAGCCGCGCGTAAAGCGGCAGGATCTCGGGGTGGTGCTTCTGCCCCGCGGGCAACGGCATCTTGCGCAATACCTCGGCCGCCTCGCGGATCTCGCGCTCGCCGGGGAGGAACACCAGCACGTCGCCCGTGCGGCTCACCCGCCCGATCTCATCCACCGCTTTCGCGATCGCCTCGTTCATGTCCACGGGCTCGTCGTCTTCCTCCTCCACCTCGAAGAATTCGGGCCGGTAGCGCACCTCGACGGGATAGGTGCGGCCCGAGACCTCGATCACGGGCGCGCCGCCGAAGAAATCCGAGAAGCGCCGGGTGTCGATGGTGGCGGAGGTCACGACGACCTTGAGCTCGCGGCGCACCACGAGGAGGCGCTTGAGGTACCCGAGGAGGAAATCCACGTTGAGGCTTCGCTCGTGGGCCTCGTCCACGACGATCGTGTCGTAGGCCGAGAGCGAGCGATCCGAATGCGTCTCGGCGAGCAGGATGCCGTCGGTCATCACCTTGATGACGGTCTCGGCGCGGGTGTTGTCCTGGAAGCGCACCTTGTGGCCCACGAAGCCCTTGGGCGCGCCGGGCAGCTCCTGCGCGAGGCGGTGCGCGAGGCTGCGCGCCGCGATGCGGCGCGGCTGCGTGCAGCCGATCAGCCCCTCGGTTCCCCGCCCCAGCGAGAGGCAGATCTTGGGGATCTGCGTGGTCTTTCCCGAGCCCGTCTCGCCGCACACGATGGTGACGGGATGCTCGCGCACGAGCGCACCGATGCGCTCGCGGTGCTGCGCGATCGGCAGGTCCTCGGGAAACGAGAGGCGCGGAAAGTTTTCGGGGGAGGCGCGGCTCATCTGGCGCGCGGGACTCGGCCCGCAGGCGCCATTCTAGGCCACGATGACCGGGATCCCGGTGAGGGTCACGCCGAAGCCGTGCGGCTCGCCCTCGCCGTCGGGCAGCGGCGTGAAGCTCGCGCGGCAGGACACGCGCGTGCCGTCGCGCCCGCGCGCCTCGACCTCGAAGACCTCGGCGTGGGCCGCCGAGGCGAGCGACTTCATGTCGGACTCGGGCAGCGCCAGCAGCGCGGTGAGCGAAACGCCCACGAGCTCGTCGCGGCGCAGCCCGAAGAGCCGCTCGGCGGCGGGATTCGAGGCCACGACGCTGCCGGCGGCGTCGCACTCGACCTGCGGCAGCGCCGAGCGCTGGAAGAGCGCCTCGAGGCGCTCCGCGCGGCCGCGCGCGCTCTCGACCGAGACGCCGCGCACCGCGGCGCGATGGGCGAGGTCGCGGTTCTCGCGCGCGAGCTTCTCGTTCAGCATCCCGGTGAGCGTGAGGAGGTCGTCGCGCTCGATCTGCAGGCGGAAGCCCTCCTCCAGGTGGCGGTGGAGCTTGCGCGAGTAGTAGAGCACCGCGAAGGAGAAGAAGAGCGCCATCACGCCCGCGTACCAGTGCGCGCCGTCGCGCAGGAAGAAGAGGTACACGGCGGTGGGGATCGTCGCGGGCAGCGAGAGCGCGTCGTGCGCGCCCTTCACCGCCGACCACGCGGTGACCGATCCGGCCACGTAGCAGACGATCACCATCAGCGTGAAGAGCTGCAGGAAGACCGGGCCGCTGGGGAAGAGCAGCGTGCCCAGCACGCCCCATTGCACGCCGGAAAGGAAGTTGCCCGCCACCATCAGGCGGCCCCAGTACTGCGCGTCGGACCCGAGCGTGCGGCGGCGATAGGCCACGATGCAGGTGGAGCGGTAGAACGTGACCGCGGTGGCCCACAGGAACCACACGGCGCCGCGGCCGATGTCGCCGCTCTCGATGAGCACGCCCAGGGTGAGCAGGGCGCCGAAATAGGAGTAGCCGGTCGCCATCGGCGCGAACCGGTATACCTCCTCCACTTCCATGGCGCGCAGGCGCGGCTCGGGCCAGGGCCCGCGGGAAGCGGTGGCTTGTCTGCTGTTATCGGGCATCGGCGGCACTGCGCAAGACTGTGTTGCAGGGTAGTGCCACTTGCACCCGCCCCGCAATGCGGCGGCCCACCGGCCCGCGTTACAACCGAAACCTACTGCTCGATCTGGTGGTAGACCGAGTTCGCGACGCGCGCGAGGGTGGGCTTGTCGACCTCGCCGGACAGCGCGTAGCCGCAATCGTCGTCGATCCAGTAGAAGACCGAAACGCCGTTGTCCTGCGCGAAACGGAACGCCGTGACCTTGTCGCCCGCATGCGGCCGCGAGACGTAGAGCGTGAGGCGCTTGCCGGAGGCGTCCTGGTACATGAACTGCGCCACGGGGCCGTCCGGCCCGGGCAGCAGGCGCCCGCCCAGCAGCTCGAATCCCTCGGTGGCGAGCACCGGCACCTTGAGCGGCAGGCCCAGGCGCTTGGAGAGCCATTTCACGAGATGGTCCTGGTCCTTCGCGTCCACCTCGACCGGGTGGCGAACCTCCGGCGAATACACCAGGTGCGCGCGCGCGGCGCGGATGGGCAGCGGCGCGGCCGTGGCGACCGTCACCCCCTGCGCAGGGCGCAGCAGGGGAAGGGCGAGCCCGATGGCGATGCCCGCCACCAGCAGCCCCGCGGCGCGCGCGTAGCCGTGCCAGGCCGGGCGCCGCATGTACATGCGCGCCGGGAGGGGCTCCGTGAGCACCGGATCGAACAGCCGGTGCAGGGCCGCGTTCTGGTCCGCGTACTGGGCGCGGTCTTCGGCTTCGGTCACTGGACGATCCTGAGCGACGGGTTGGTGCGCGTCACGTCGCCCGCCATGAACTTGCGCAGCTTCTCGCGCCCGCGCGAAAGCCGCGACATCACCGTGCCGATGGGAATGCCCAGCGCCCGGCTCACGTCGGCATAGCTCATGTCCTCGAGGGCCACCAGCAGCACCACCTCGCGCTGCTCCGGGACGAGCGCCTGGAGGCCCCGCTGCATGTCGAGGACGTCCACGCTGGTCGCCGTGGGAATCGGCGCGGCCACCATGTTCTCGTCGATCTCGACGTGGGTGCCCGTCTTGCGGCCCTTCAGCTGGTTCACGAAGACATTGTGCATGATGGAGAAGAGCCAGGCCCGCAGGTCGCCGGGGCGCCACAGGTGGAACTTGCGCACCGCGCGCTCGAGCGTGTCCTGCACCAGGTCGTCGGCCGCGTCGCGGTCGCCCACCAGCGCGCGCGCGTAGCGGCGCAGGTTGGGGATGAACGGCACGATCTGGTTGTAATCCAACGGCCCCCTGCCCTCTTTATCAGTGGTTGCTTATACTCACGCTAACAACCGCCCGCGGCGGCTATTCCGCCCCCCAAATCGTACGTTCTCCCCCGGGCGTCGAAAAGCGGGCTTCCAGGGCGCCTTTTTCGTGCTTGAAACCGGCCAGCCGGCACCCGGATTCGGCCATCGAGTCCGCCGGGTGCGCTCCGTCCCACTGGATGAGCGTCGGCAGCGTGCCTCGGGCCGGGAACGAGCCATCGGGCATGAGCGCCATGCGCCAGCGGAAGGCTCCCCGCGAGAACGGCCGGATCTCGAGGCCGGCGGGATAGGCGCCCACCGCCGCCTGCAGGTCATCGGTGCGCTCGACCCAATGGACCAACGCCGCGCCCCCGGCGAGACGCGCCTGCATGGCCGGCGTGTCCAGCTCGAACCAGCGGGGATGCGCGGGGCCGGCGGCTTGCGGGTCGATGGCGATCACCTCGAGGAAGCGCCCCGGCCCCAGCGACATCAGCCGGTTGTGCGTGCCCATCTCGGCGTGCTTGCCGCCCGGCCCGGGCGCCACGCCCAGGCGCGCCGCGACCCACGCCGCGCCTTCTTCGAGCGAGCGCGCCGCTACCACGAGGTGGTCGAATTCCTGCGCCATGGCCCCGCATTATGCCGGGGCCGCGCTCACGGCATGGCGACGTGCCAGGCGCCGTTGAGGAAGCCGTCGCCCGTCTTGTCGCCGGGCTTCTGGTCGCGCGACCAGGCGTAAAGCGGCTTGCCCTTGTACGCCCACTGCTTCGTGCCGTCCTCGCGGGAGACGACGGTGTAGTCGCCCGTGGGCATGGCGTCCGCGGGAGCCGCGAGCGGCGGCCAGTTCTTCGCGCACGGGCCGTTGCACGCGCTCTTGCCGCCGGCGTCCTTGTCGAACGTGTAGAGCGTCATGCCGCTCTCGTTGGTGAGCACGCCGCCGTCGGTGTGCGTGGGAACCTGCGCGCAAGCGGCAGCACCCAGGGCAGCCGCGGCGAGCGCGGCAAAGGCGATGCGGTTCATCGATGCGTTCTCCTCGTGATTGAAATGGCAACACGCAGGAGAACAGGGCGCCGCGCCGGAAATTCCGGCGCGCTCGCCGATCAGTCGAGCGTGATGCCCTCGTCGGCCATGACCTTCTTCACCGCCGCTCGCGCGAGCACCTTGTCCATGAGCGCCGTGTAGTTGCGCAGGGACTTCACCGGGAACTGGTTGCGGTTGCCCCAGCGGTAGAACACCAGCAGGTACGCGTCCACGACCGAGTAAGACGTGCCGATGCACCACTGGCGCCCCGCGAGCAGGCGGTCGATCTCCTCGAGCTGGGCACCGTACATCGTGCGTGCCTTCGCCTTCACGGCCTCCTGGTGCCCCTCGCCGTCCACGTAACGCTGCGGGCGCAAAAGGTGCCCGTAGGTGGCGTGCACGGTGTTGGAAAGCCACGCCATGGTGGAAAGGGCTTTCGCCTGGTGCCACGTGTCCTTCGGCCAGATGCCGGCGCGCGGGTAGCCGCCCGCGAAGTACGCCATGATCCCCACGTTCTCGGTGAGGATCTCGCCGCCCACGATCACGGTGGGCACGCGCCCGCGCGGGTTCAGGGCGAGGTACTCGGGCTTCGTCTGGTCGCCCGCCTGCAGGTTCAGGCGCACCGTCTCGTACGGCAGCCCGACCTCTTCCAGCGCGATGTGGGAAGCGAGCGAGCAGGCGCCGGGCGCGTAGTAGAGCTTGATCGACATGTCTAGAGCCTCGTGATGAGCGAAGAGGTGTCCCAGCGGTTGCCGCCGGACTTCGAGATCTCGTCGTAATAGCCGAGCACGACCTGCGTGACGGGCAGCTTCGAGCCGTTGCGCTTCGCCTCGTCCAGGCAGATGCCGAGGTCCTTGCGCATCCAGTCCACCGCAAAGCCGAAGTTGAACTTGCGCTCGGCCATGGTCTTGCCGCGGTTTTCCATCTGCCACGATTGCGCGGCGCCCTTGGAGATCACGTCGAGGACGAGCAGCGGGTCGAGCTTCGCCTTCTCGGCGAACGCGATCCCCTCGGAGAGCGCCTGCACGAGCCCGGCGATGCAGATCTGGTTCACCATCTTGGTGAGCTGGCCCGATCCGGCCGGGCCCATGAGCGTGACCGCGCGGCCGTACGAATCCATCACCGGCTTGGCGCGCCCGAACGGCGCGGCATCGCCGCCGCACATCACCGTGAGCTTGCCGTTCTCGGCGCCCGCCTGGCCCCCCGAGACCGGCGCGTCGATGAAGTCCACGCCCTTCTCCTTCGCCGCGGCGGCGACCTTGCGCGCGGCGTCCGCCGAAGCGGTCGTGTGGTCCACGAGGATCGCGCCCTTCTTCATGCCCGGGAGCGCTCCCTCCTTGCCCATGGCCACCTCGTAGAGGTCGTTGTCGTTGCCGACCATCAGCATCACGAAATCGGCGTCCTTCGCCGCGGCGGCGGGCGTGGGCGCCGACCTGCCGCCGTGCTTGGCGACCCAGGCCTCGGCCTTCGCGCCCGTGCGGTTGTAGACCGTGACGTCGTAGCCCTTCGCCTTGAGGTGGCCGGCCATGGGAAAGCCCATGACGCCGAGGCCGATGAATGCAACCTTGCCTGACATTGCGTTCGCTCCCGTAGATGTCATTCCCGCGAAGGCGGGAATCCAGCCGACGGTTAATTTACCGGATTCGGCGGCTCCCGCCCTTCGAGCACCGCGGTCATGTTGGCCGCCGCGGTGTTGCACATCAGGACGCGCGTGGCGCGCGAGGCGCTGCCGATGTGGGGCGTGAGGACCACGTTCGGAAGGCTCGCGTACGCGGCGTCGAGCTTCGGCTCCCCTTCGAACACGTCGAGCCCGGCGCCGGCGATGCGCTTCGCCCGCAGCGCCTCGACCAGGGCCGCGTCGTCGACCACGCCGCCGCGCGCGCTGTTCACGAGGATCGCCGTGGGCTTCATCTTCGCGAGCTCCGCCGCGCCGATCAGGTGGTGCGTGGCCTGCGAGTAGGGAACCATCGGGACCACGAAGTCGGCCTGCGCGAGGAGCGCGTCGCGCTCGACCCACCGGACGCCGAGGCGTTGCTCCTCGGCGGCCTCGAGCGGCTTGCGGTTGTGGTAGATCACGCGCATGTCGAAGCCGCGCGCGCGCCGCGCGACCGCCTGCCCGATGCGGCCCATGCCGATGATGCCGAGCGTGGCGTGGTGGATGTCCTGGCCGAGGAAGAACTGCACGCCGAAGGCGACCTTCCATTCGCCGCGGCGCACGAAGGCATCGCCCTCGGCGATGCGGCGCGCGGCCGCCATGAGCAACGACCACGTGAGGTCGGCCGTCGTGTCGTCGAGAACCCCGGGCGTGTTGGTCACGCGGATGCCGCGCCGGGTGCACGCGGCCACGTCGATGTTGTTGTAGCCCACGGCGATGTTGGAGATCACGCGCAGCCCCGGGCACTGCGCGAGGATCGGCTCGTCGATGCGGTCCATGATCGTGGACATCGCGCCCTCCTTGCCCGCAAGCCGGCGCGCCAGCTCCTCGGGCGGCCAGGGCCGGTCCTCGGCGTTGTGCTCGACCTCGAACCTCCCCGAGAGCGCGGCGACGATCTCGGGGAAGATGCCGCGGGTGACGAGGACCTTCTTCATGCCCGCATTCACGGGAACGGCGTCATCCCCCGTAGAGGTAATTCGGCAGCCACAGCGTCATGCCCGGCCAGAGATACATGATCACCATGCAGATGATCACGATCAGCATGTACGGCATCATCCCGCTGAAGATCTGGTTCAAGGTCACGTGCGACGGCGACACCCCCTTCAGGTAGAACGCCGACATCGCCACCGGCGGCGACAGGAACGCCGCCTGCAGGTTCACGAACACCAGCGTGCCCCACAGGATCGGGTCGATGTTGAAGTGCTTGAGCAGCGGCAGGAAGATGGGCACGAAGATCACGATGATCTCGGTCCATTCGAGCGGCCACCCGAGCACGAAGATGATCGCCTGCGAGAGCAGCATGAACTGCACCGGCGTCATGTTGAGCGACAGCACCCACCGCTCGACGAGCTGCTGGCCGCCGAGGATCGCGAACACCGCCGAGAAGAGGGCCGAACCCACGAAGAGCCAGCACACCATCGCAGTCGTCTTCGCGGTGAGGAACACCGATTCCTTCACGCGCTTCCAGTCGAGGGTGCCCGCCTGGATCGCGAGGATGTAGGCGCCCGCCGCCCCCACCGCCGCCGACTCGGTCGCCGTCGTGATGCCGAAGAGGATCACCGCGAGCACGATCACCGTGAGGATGCCCAGCGGCATCACGGACGAGGTGAGCAGCTTCAATATCTCGAACTGCTCGGCCTGCATCTTCCGGTAGTACCAGGCGAGCGTGACGACGCTCGCCGCGGCGAGACCCCAGAACCACCAGTAGAACTGCGGGTCGGGGCCCTGCTCCGCGGCGGTGAGCGGGCCCTGGGCGAGCTCGGGCGTGCCCAGCTCCTCGAGGGGCTCGTCCTTCGACGGCGCGTTCGCCGACGACCGCTCGGTGCTGCCGGCGCCCAGCTCCTCGAGCTTCTCTTCAGGCGGGGCGCCAGGCGCCACGGCGGCGCCGGTCGCCTTCGCGGGTGCGGTGGCCGCGGCCTTCGCCTTCTGCGGCGTGTCCACGTCGACGGTGGCTTGCTGGTGGATCACCACGTACCACCAGATGAGGTAGAAAGTCGCGACCGTCATCACGGCCGGGAAGATCGCCGCGGTGAAGTTCTTCACGATGGAACCGTACGTCACGCCGCCCGCGGCAAGCCCCTTGCCCGGGGAGAAGAGCGCCTTGGTGAGCGTGACCAGCATGTTGGGCGAGTAGGCCCGCTGCATCTTCGCGACCCACTCGGTGACCGGCACCTTGGTCTCTTCCTCCGGCAGCGGCGGGGCGATCTTCGGGTTGATCATCGCCCAGCCCACGATGTAGAGCAGGTAGAGGAACGACAGGAAGAATCCCGGGAACATCGCCGAGGCGTAGAGCTTCACGACCGACTGGCCCGCGACCGCTGCGTACACGATGATCATCACCGAGGGCGGGATGAGGATGCCCAGCGTGCCGCCGGCCGTGATCACGCCCGAGGCGAGGCGCACGTCGTAGCCCGCGCGCAGCATCGGGTTGAACGCGATCACCCCCATCAGCACCACCACCGCGCCCACCAGGCCGCTCGCGATGCCCCAGAAGGTGCAGATCACGAGCGTGGCCACGGCAAGCGAGGCGGGAACCCTGCGGAACGCGAGCTGGACGCTGTAGAACATCTTGTCCACCAGCGCCCCGCGCTCCATCACGTACCCCATCAGCACGAACAGCGGGATCGAGATCAGCGTGTCGTTGGTCATCGCGCCGTAGGTGCGCTGGACGATCAGGTCGAAGATGTGGTTCTGGGTCCACGGCTGCGTCGGGTCGTGCAGCGCGAAGAAGCCGAAGAACATGCCCAGGCCCATCAGCGTGAAGGCCGTCGGGAAGCCCATCATGATCACGACCACGATGAGCGCCAGCATGGTGAGGCCGAGTGCCGGATCGCTCATAGCGGGCCCTCCGAACGTTCCGCGCCCTGCGTGGTGGAGCGCTGCCGCGCCGCCTCGTCGATGTCGTGCACGCTCGCGATGGCGCGCTGGCGCGATTCCTCGTCCACGTACTGGCTGTGGGCGAGCTGCTCCTCGACCACGTCGATCTCCTCGGCGTCCTTCAGGCGCGCGGGCCACTCGCCCGTCTTCAGGCACACGATGCAGCGCACGATCTCGGCGATTCCCTGGATCAGTACCAGCGTGCCGGCGATCGGGATGATCGCCTTGAAGTGGTACACGGGCGGGCCGTCGGCGGCGTCGTTCACGTGCTCGTCGATCGCCCAGGAAGCGTGCGCGAAGTCCCACCCCGCGTAGGCGAGCGCCGCGATGCCCGGGAGGAAGAAGACGATGTAGAGCACGAGGTCGAGGGAGGCCTGCGTGCGCGGCTTCATCGAGCTATACAGGAAGTCGCCGCGCACGTGCCCGTCCTGCGACAGGGTATACGCGCCGCACATCATGAAGAGCGTGCCGTAGAGCATGTAGTCGAGGTCGAAGGACCACGCGGTCGGGGCGTTGAGCGCGTAGCGCTTCACCACCTCGAAGCACACGGCCGTGGTGAGGACGAGGATCAGCCAGGAGGTGGCCTTGCCGCTCCAGGTGCTGATGTTGTCGACGAAAAGCAGGAGGCGTTGCAGCTTCATTTCGGTCCTTCTCGCAAGTTCGGATTCAGCTTCGCGGGTGCGCCAAAAAAACCACCCCGCGGAGAGGCGGGGTGGCTTGTGGAGCTTCGGCGGCGCTTATGCCTTCTTGCCTGCGAAGTAGTGGTCCCATGCGATCTTGGAATCCACCATCTGGTCGTACTGCCAGCGCCCCACGCGCTCGGCATAGGCCTTCTGCGAGTCGAGCACCTTCTTGAACCACGGGTTCTCGCCCGCCTTCTTGGCGATGGTCTCGTCCCAGACCTTGAGCTGGTCTTGCAGCACGGAGTCCGGGGTCTTGTAGACCTTCACCTTGTCCTTGGCCTGGATCTCGATGTAGTCCTGCGAGTAGCGGTCGTAAGCCTTCCACACCATGTCGGAGGACGCCGCCTCGACGGCGTTGGCGATGATGCTCTTCATCTTGTCCGGCAGCACGTCGTACTTCTTCTTGTTGAAGAGGATCTCCAGCGTTTCCGCCGACTGGTGGAAGCTCTTCATCATGTAGACCTTGGAGACGTCGGGGAAGCCCAGCGCCTTGTCCGAGGACGGGTTGTTGAACTCCGCCGCGTCGATGAGGCCGCGGTCGAGCGCCGGGACGATGTCCGGGCCGGCCAGCGCGTTCACCGCCGCGCCCATCGCCGTGAACATCTCGATGCCCAGGCCCACGGTGCGGAACTTCAGGCCCTTGAAGTCGGCGACGCTGCGGATCGGCTTCTTGTACCAGCCCAGCGGCTCGGTGGGCATCGGCCCGTACGGGAACGAGACCACGTCCATCCCGATCGCCTTGTAGATGTCGGCGAGGATCTCCTTGCCGCCGCCGTACTTGTGCCACGAGAGCAGCGTGTTCGCGTCCATGCCGAAGGCCGGCCCCGACCCCCACAGCGCGAGGGCGGAGTTCTTGCCGTACCAGTACACGAGCACGCCATGGCCGCCGTCGAGGGTGCCCTTGGAAACGGCATCCAGCAGGTCGAAGGCCTTCACGACGGCGCCGGCGGGCAGGACCTCGATCTTGAGGTCGCCGCCGGTCATGTCGTTCACCTTCTTCGCGAAGTCGAGCGCGTACTCGTGGAAGATGTCCTTGGTGGGCCAGGTCGATTGCCAGCGCCAGGTGATCGGCCCCGCCTGCCCCTTGGAGATCATCGGGAATGCGAGCGCGCCCGCGCCGGCCGCGCCCGCGAGGAACTTGCGGCGGGTAGGGCTTGGGGTCCGGGCGGAATTCGTCGTCTTGTCGGTCATGCTTTTCCTCCTCGTGGTTTTATTTCGCTCAGGGCGTGACGGAGCGGGGACTGCCGGAACCGCCAAATCCTAGTCTCGGGGGAGGGGCAAAGCAATAGACCGGGGTCAATCCCGATATCAAGCGCGCATACCGCGATGCTAAGGGGAGCGCTCGTGCTGCGCCGCAGCGGACGGGTTTGCCCGCCCGCGCGGCGGATCGGGGTGCCAGCCGAGCACCGCCAGCATCACGAAGAAGCCGATCACGTAGGCGGCCGCCACGTGCCAGCCGCCGCGCAGCCACGTCAGCACCGAACGCGATTCGGGGAACATGCTCGAGAGGGCTACGCCGGCCGAGGAGCCGAACCAGATCATGGAGCCGCCGAAGCCCACCGCGTAGGCGAGGAAGCCCCAGTCGTAGCCACCCTGGTGCAGGGCGAGCGCTGTGAGCGGGATGTTGTCGAACACTGCCGAGAGGAATCCCAGCCCGAACGCGGTCTGCCAGGACGCGGCCGGCAGCTTCTCCACCGGCATCATCGCCGCCGTGGTCACCAGGGCGAGCAGGAAGATCGTGCCGCGGAACGCGGGGCCAAGGAGCGGCCAATCGGGCTGGCGCAGCGGCGCGGCCACGAGGATCGCCGCCCAGATCGCGAGCCCGATCACCGGATAGCGGTCGAGCAGCTCCGGGTGGCTCACGTTCGCCCACACGTTGGCGACGACCGCGGCGCCCAGGATGAAGGCCACGATCGCCACGCGCGCCCAGTCCACCCTCGTGCCGCGCGGCGGATCCTTCATGATCGGCGAGAACGCCTGCTGCTGGCGCGCGGCGATCACCCCGAAGATCGCCAGCGCCGTCCCGGCGGCAACGAAGGCTTCCAGGACGTCGAGGGGGTTCACGCCGTCGATCCACATCATCGTCGTGGTCGTGTCGCCGACCACGCTGCCCGAGCCGCCGGCGTTTGAGGCCGCCACGATCGCGGCCAGGTAGCCGATGTGCAGCTTGTCGCGATAGACGACCCGCGCCATCGTGCCGCCGATCAGTGCCGCGGCGATGTTGTCGAGGAAGGACGAGATCACGAAGACCATGGCGAGCAGCATGAATCCGCCCTTCCAGTCGTCGGGAAGGATCTTCGGCAGCTCGAGCGGCACGTGCGAATCCTCGAAGTGCTTCGACAACAGGGCGAAGCCCATCAACAGGAGGAACAGGTTGGCGAGGATCACCCACTCGTGCCCCAGCGTGGCCACCAGGCCCGCGAGGCCCGGACCGTGGCGAAAACCGGTGAACGCGAGCTTGTAGGCGATGACCGCCGCGAGCCCGGTCAAGGCGACCTGCAGCGTGTGGCGCTGGAAGACGGCGATGCCCACGAGGACCAGCGCGAACAGAATGAAATCGACCGGGACTGGGCCCAGCATCACGGGTTGGTACGCCGCCATGCCCGCGATTCTAGACCGACACGAGCCAGATCACCCCTTTGCGGCGCTTCAGGTTCTCCGAGGGCACGCCCGTGATCGCGTACGTGCGCTCGCAATCCTGGATCGACGGGCCGCGCAGGTTGCCCTCGGTGTACGCGAGCCCCGGGCAGCGCGAGCAGCTGCCGCCGTGCACGCACGTGGAGCATCCCTCGACGTCGGCGAGGCTGATGGAGCGCACCTCCCGCAATTGCGGCGAGTTGCGCCAGATCTCGGCGAAGGGCTTCTCGCGGACGTTGCCGCAGGCGTAGGGGAACTGGACGCAGGGAAAGACCTCGCCGTAGGGCGAGATGTACGCGAGCGTGTGGCCGGCGCTGCAGGGAACGGAATCGAGCGCTTCCTCGCGCGGCATGGGGCCCCCGGGCGCGGCGCGCGAGACCGCGGCGCCTCTCGTGAGCTCCTCGTCCGCGTACACGGCCGCGAGGCGCGCCTCGTCGATGTTGAGCGCGAGCACCCCGCGGCCGCCGTCCATCATCGGGGTGATGGTGGGATCGACCTTGTACTCGACGCCCATTGCGAGGGCGAGCGCCCTCACCTCGCGATAATCGTCGGCGTTGTCCTTCATGAGCACGTTGGCGAAGCTCACCTTCACGCCGCATTCGCGCAGCAGCCGCGCGCCCTCGATCGTCCGCCCGAACGAGCCGGGAAGCTTCGTGATCCGGTCGTGCACGTCCGCGCGGTGCGAATAGAGGCTCACCTGCACCGATTCCACGCCGAGCCCGGCGACGCGCTCGGCCTTGGCGCGCGTGACCATCACCGCGTTGGTCTTGACCTTCACGGCGAAGAGCTTCGCGCGCGCGTGCTCGAGGATCTCGAAGAAGTCGCGCCGCATGAAGACCTCGCCGCCGGAGAGCGTGAGGAAGAACACGCCCGAATCGGCGAGCTCGTCCAGCACGCGCACGATCTCGGCCGTGGTCATCTCGCCGCGGTCCTCGTGGTCGAGGTAGCAGTGCACGCAGCGCTCGTTGCAGCGGTACGTGAGGTCGAGGTGGACGGAGAGCGGGATGCCGAGCGCGAGCGCCCGGGCTCCCATCTCGTGCATGAGGCTCGTCATCGGCGGATCGGCGCGTCGGAGACGATGAGGATGCCGTGCGCCGCGAGCTCGTCGGCGAGCGCCTGCGCGTCGGCGAGCGCCTCCTCGGGATCGACGTCGAATTCGGCGCAGATGTGGCGCTCGACGATCTCGGCGAGCGGGGTGGTGCCGTCGGCCAGGTCCCAGAGCGCCGCGGCGGTCTCGTTCAGGCTGAAGAGCGACGAGTCGCGCCCCGACATGATCATCAGCTCGTCGCCGATGGTGCGCGCGGCCACGTCGGGCGCCCGTGCGATGTAGCGATCGGTCATATGAGATCCCAGGCGCCCGCTTCGGGCACGAACGTGAGGCGGCGCACCGGCATGCGTTCCACGAGCTCGAGCGCCGATGCGAACACCTGCCGGACCAGCGCCGGGTCCTCGGCGAAGAAGAGGATGGTTGAGAGCAGCGCACGCGCGGCCTGCGCCGGCTCCAGCGCCGCGACGCGATTCTCGCGGCCGTGCTTCAGCATGTAGATCGCCTCGACCGGGGCGCTCACGTTCGCGCCCGGGCGCGCCAGCTCACCGGCGAACGGCGTGCCATGCGCGACGTAGCCGCGGCCCTCGCGGCGCAGGCAGGAGACCTCGTCGGTCATCACGAGGGCATCGGGCGGCGCCAGGCGCGCCATCGTGGTCTTGCCCGCGCCGGAGACGCCGGCGAAGACGTGGGCGCGCCCATGGCGCACCGCGCTCGAGGCGTGCAGGAGGAAGCCGCCCTGCGGCGCGAGTGCGAGCGTGTGCACGATGCGCAGGAGCGAGTCGACCGAATAGGGGTTGGCATCCTGCCGTATGCGGCCGCGCCGCGACACCGGGTCCAGCGCCGCCTCGAAGTCGCCGCGCTCGATGCGCCAGTGGCCGCCCTCGCGGTACACGCGCACGTCGCGATCCGGCGCGTCCTCGCGCGGCTCGACGAGCTCCACCTCGAATTCGTAGTCGGGGCGCGACGACGGCTCGATGTAGCCCGCGAACCGCTCGTGAAGCAGGTCCACGTAACGCGCGCTCGAGGTGCGCAGCCCGATGCATACGCCGCCGACGTTCACGGCCGTGGTGGTCGTCGTCATCGTTCCCGCAACGCCTCGAGACGCGTGAAAAGGCGGCCGGCGAGCGGCGAAGCCGCGAAGAGGCGCGCGGCGGCACGCTGCAGCGCGCCCCGGGAATGCCCAGGGTGGATCTCGCGCCCGCGCCGCTCGATGGCGACGACGCGGCCGAGCACCTGGCCGGCCTCGACCGGCGCGTCGTCCGCATCGAGGGTGTCGCCGCGCAGCGCGAGCGATGGCGGGCCGCGCCGCACGGCGCGGTGGGCGAAGAGCCTTTCGCCGCGCCGGTACAGGACCACTTCGCCGGGAGACAACGCGCCCGCATCGCAGCGCTCCACGCGCAGCACGTCGCCGGGACGGATCGCGGGCAGCATGGACGAGCCCGTGACCCGAAGGCGCAGCCGCCCGGTGCGGGCGAGGGAGGCCGCGGCCAGGTCGATCACGCTACGAATTGCGCCGGTTGGCCCTGCAGCTCGCCTGCGTGCCGCTGATCTTGCCGCAGGCAAGCGCCATGGTCTCGAACACCTTCTCGTAGCGGAAGGCGGGCTTCTGGTACGCCTTCTTCGCGCGAGGCGCGCCGTCTTCGTCGCGCGTCTCGGGGGTCTTGGAATCTCGCTCGCTCATCGTCAGTTGAGGCCGGCCTGGCTTGCCTGGACGGCCACCCCGGGGCTGGTCAAAGTCGAATAGTAGACCTGCGAAGCCCCGGTTGACGAAGAGATGTTGTCGATGATGATGCCGCCCGTGCCGCCCGCCGCGGCGAGGCCCGCGGCCGCGGCCACGCCCGTGCCCCACGCGCCGGCGGTCGACAGGTCGTAGACGTAGACGCACGAGCCCGCGCAGCCGGTGTCGTTGCCGTTCGCGGGCACGCTCACGTACAGGTAGTCGTGCGTGCCGTTCGCCACCTCGGTGATCGGGGAGCATTCCAGCGTGTCGGTGTTGCTCACGATCTGCGGGCCGACGACCGGCGCGCCCATCACGTTGTTCGTGATCGGGATCCTCCACAGCGTGGGGCGCCGCGAGCTGGTGCCGTCGGCGAGGCTGCCGCACACGTAGAGCGCGCCCGTGGGGCTCGCCGGCGTGCTCAGCCAGTAGGCATTGTCGAAGGCCCCCGCGAAGAGGATGCGGTCGTAGAACTGGCCGCGGCCGACCTGCGCCACGGCGGGCGCCTGCGTGCTGAGCGCGCCATTGGTGGCCGGATTGCTCTTGAACTGGTAGACGCCCTGGCATTGCACGCCGCCGCAGTTGGTCGAGCTGTCGCTGCCGACGAAAGCGTAGATGCGCTGCGCGAAGGAATCGAGGATCGGCGCGTCGGCCACTCCCGTGCTGCCGGCCGGCTGGCCCGCCTCGGGGTCTCCGCCGATCTGCACGCTGGAATCGAGCACGCCCGCCGGGCTCACCGAATGCAGCCGCCCGCCCACCGTGCCGGCGTCGCGGTTGCTGCCCACGTACACGTAGCCCGTGGATTGGTCGTACACCGGCGGCGAGAGGAGGAACCCCGCGGCCACCGTCACCGGCCACGGCGCGCCCGACTCGGCGACCGTTCCGGTGAAGACGCCGGTGAACTTGTGCAGCTTGCCGTCGTCGCTGCCGACGAAGAGCGTGTCGCCCGTGTAGTCGTAGTACGGGGCCGAGCGCGTGTCGTTGGCGCCCAGCGCCATCTTGAACATGCAGGGCGCGGTGCAGGTCTTGTACGCCGCGGCCGAGGCGGCCGTCGCGGGCGTGGTCGGCACGCCGATGGTGCCCGGGGCGCTCGAGCTCCACTTGAGCAGCACCAGGCTCGCCGCCGTGCCGGTGCGCTCGATGAACGCGACCTGCGTGCCGTCGAGCGAGATCACCGGCGAGAGCTCGGCGAACGCGGCGGCGCCGGTCGAGTACGACCAGTACGTCGCGGGCACCGGCTGCGTGGAGCCCGCCACGTTGTTGCACGACGAGTAGAGCTGGTTGAACGCGACGATGGTGGGCTGCGCCGCCGTCCCGCTGCCGCCGGAGAGCGTGGTGCCCGCCCACGAGAAGCCGCCGAGGCCTTCGGCGAGCGCGATGCTGTTGGCTCCCGTGCCCTTGGTGATCGCCTTGACCGTGACGACGGCGGCCGCCGCCGTCGCGGTGACGCCCACCGTGCCGCCGTTGCGGTTGATCGCCGCGGCGAGGTTGGTCGCCTTGGTGGCGGCCGTGGCGCCGTTGGGCGCGAGGAAGTTCAGGCCCGTGTTGGAGCTGCTGCTCGCCGTGATCGTGAGGACCTGCGTGCCGTTGGTGATGGTCACCGTGTTGCCCACGCCCGCGTTGGCGGCGGTCATCGTGCCGTTGCGGCTCGCCAACACGCCGCCGCCCGGATCGAGCACGCCGGAGGACGCCGTCACGTAGACGAGGAAATCGCTCGTGCAGCTGGGCGTGGCGTTGATGTCGAACGAATACTTGGCGGGATAGGCGCCCTTGAAGCCCACGCCCGAGACGCCGCCCAGCACGTTGGACCAGTCGCGGTGAACGAGCTTGCCGCCCTGCTTGCCCGGCTTGGCGGCGGGCGGCAGCGCCGGTCCCTTGCCGTTGGCGGTGGGTTCCTTGAGGAGGGACTTGGCCACGCCCGTGGCAGCGCTGTCGATGGCGGCCTGCTGGTCCATGCGCGCATCCATCTTGCGCAGGAGCTGCGAGACGAAGCGCGGATCGGCCGACTTCTGCAGCCACTCGTCGTAGCGCCCGTTGGCGATCGCCTCCTCGGCGGTCTCGGGGTTGTAGATCACGTGACGGTGGCTCCAGTCCCACGGCAGGCCGGCGCGCGGCTCCTCCGCCGCGACCCATTGGGCGCCCGCGAGCCAGGCCAGCAAGACTACCGATGTAACCCTCATGGGGTACTCCACCAACGATGACCGTCCCACGATACAACAGGCCGCGCGCCGAGAATATGCCGCAGGTCACATGGAATCCTTACGAGTGCAGTCAACGGGTTAGGATGCTCTCCTAATTACCCCAGGGAGGGGGCTCGGAATGCCTGTGATCACCTGCGTGGAGGACCTGCGGCGGCTGGCGAAGCGCCGGGTGCCTCGCATGTTCTACGACTACGCCGATTCGGGGTCCTGGACCGAGTCCACGTACCGGGCCAACGAGGCCGATTTCGCGGCGATCCAGCTGCGCCAGCGCGTGGCGGTGGACATCGAGCACCGCAACGTCGCCACCACCATGGCCGGATTCGACGTGGCGATGCCGGTGGCGCTCGCGCCCGTCGGGCTCACCGGCATGCAGCATCCCGACGGGGAGATCGCCGCCGCGCGCGCGGCGGCGAGGTTCGGCGTACCGTTCATCCTGTCCACCATGAGCATCTGCTCGATCGAGGATGTCGCGGCCAACACCGACAAGCCGTTCTGGTTCCAGCTCTACGTGATGCGCGACCGCGAATTCTCCGGCGCGCTCATCGACCGCGCGAAGGCGGCCGGCTGCTCGGCCCTGGTGCTCACGCTCGACCTGCAGATCATCGGGCAGCGCCACAAGGACCTGATCAACGGCATGACGGCCCCGCCCCGGCCCACCCTCGCGAACATCGTGAACCTGATGACCAAGCCGCGCTGGTGCTGGGGCATGCTCGGGACCGGGCGGCACACCTTCCGCAACATCGTCGGCCACGCGAAGAACGTGACCGACATGACCACGCTCGCCACCTGGTCGAAGGAGAACTTCGACCCGACGCTCAACTGGAAGGACATCGACTGGATCCGCAAGCGCTGGGGCGGCAAGCTGATCCTCAAGGGCATCATGGACGTCGATGACGCGCGCATCGCGGCCGACAGCGGGGCCGACGCGATCATCGTCTCCAACCATGGCGGGCGCCAGCTCGACGGCGCGCCCTCGTCGATCCGCGTGCTGCCCTCGATCGCCGAGGCGGTGGGCTCGCGCGTCGAGGTCTGGATGGACGGCGGCATCCGCACCGGCCAGGACGTGCTCAAGGCGGTGGCCCTCGGCGCGAAGGGAACGCTGATCGGCCGCGCCTACGTGTACGCCCTGGGCGCCCTGGGCGAGGCCGGCGTGACCAAGTGCCTGGAGCTGATCCGCAACGAGCTCGACCTCACCATGGCCTTCTGCGGGCGCACCGACATCCGCAAGGTGGACCGCTCGATCCTGCTGCCCGGGACCTACCCGGCGTAGCGGGAATATCAAGACCTTGGATGGGGGCGGCGCGCGCGGCGTGGGCGAAGCGCCTATGCTGGTCCGCAAGGAGGTGATCTCATGACACGCAAGATCCTCATCCTGGGCGCTTCCTACGGTTCGCTGCTGGGCGTGAAGCTCGCCCTCGCGGGCCACGACCTCACGCTCGTCTGCCTGCCGCAGGAAGCGGCGCTCATCAACGCGAAGGGCGCGATCGTGCGCCTGCCGGTGAAGGGGCGCGAAGGGCTGGTCGAGATCAACTCGAAGGACACGCCGGGGAAGCTGCGCGCCGCGGGCACCGACGTGGACCCCGCGGGCTACGACCTCGTGGGCCTCGCCATGCAGGAGCCGCAGTACGGCTCGCCCGGCGTTCGCGAGCTGCTCGACCGCGTGGCGAAGTCGAAGGTGCCCTGCATGTCCATCATGAACATGCCGCCGCTGCCTTACCTCGCGCGCATTCCCGGCATCGACCCGAAGAAATGCGCCGAGAGCTTCACCGATCCCGCGGTGTGGGCGGGCTTCGATCCGAAGCTGGTCACCCTCTGCAGCCCCGACCCGCAGGCCTTCCGACCGCCCGATGAGGAAGTGAACGTCCTGCAGGTGCGCCTGCCCACCAACTTCAAGGCCGCGCGCTTCGATTCCGACGCCCATACGCGGATGCTGCGCGAGCTGGCCGATGGCATCGAGGCGATCCGCTACGACGCGGGTGGCGGGAAGATCGAGCTGCCCGTGAAGCTCAAGGTGCACGACTCGGTGTTCGTGCCGCTCGCCAAGTGGGCGATGCTGATCGCGGGCAACTACCGCTGCGTGAAGGCCGACACCGTGATCCCCATCAAGGAGGCGGTGCACGGCGACGTCGCCAGGTCCCGCGCGATCTACGAGTGGGTCGTGGACCTGTGCGTGTCGCTGGGCGCGAGCCGCGATGACATGGTGCCCTTCGAGAAATACGCCGCCGCGGCGCAGTCGCTGGGCAGCCCCTCTTCGGCGGCGCGCGCGCTCGCGGCCGGCGCCCCGCGCATCGAGCGCGTGGACCGGCTCGTGCAATCGGTGGCCGCGCAGCGCGGCATGCGCCTCGCCGAGGTCGACGAGATCGTGACGCTCGTGGACGGCTGGCTCGTGCGCAACCGCCGCAAGGGATGACGCGCATGCTGCCCCTCATTCCCACCACCATCGCGGGGAGCCTGCCCAAGCCCTCGTGGCTCGCCGACACCGGCAAGCTCTGGGCGCCCTGGAAGCTCGAGGGCGCCGCCCTCGCCGAAGGCAAGCGCGACGCCGTGCGCCTCGTGCTGGCCCTGCAGGAGAAAGCCGGCATCGACATCGTGAGCGACGGCGAACAGACGCGCCGCCACTTCGTGAACGGCTACATGGAGAAGCTGCAGGGCATCGACTTCAAGAACCTGAAGACCGTGCGCATCCGCAACCGCTACGACGCCAACGTGCCGCGCGTGGTGGGCCCGGTGGCGCGGCCGTTTCCCGTGCATTCCGAGGACGTGAAGTTCATGCGCGCGAACACCTCGCACGCCATCAAGTTCACGCTGCCCGGCCCGATGACCATGGTGGACACGCTCGCCGACGAGCACTACGGCTCGCGCGAGAAGCTCGCGCTTGCGTTCGCCGAGATCCTGAACCAGGAGGCGAAGGAGATCGCCGCGCTGGGCGTGGACGTGGTGCAGTTCGACGAGCCGGCGTTCAACGTGTACTTCGACGAGGTGCGCGACTGGGGCGTGGCGGCCCTCGAGCGCGCGCGCAAGGACGTGCCCACCAAGTGCGCCGTGCACATCTGCTACGGCTACGGCATCGAGGCCAACATCAAGTGGAAGGAGACGCTGGGCAGCGAATGGCGCCAGTACGAGCAGACCTTCCCGCTGCTCGCGAAATCCACCATCGACCAGGTTTCGCTCGAATGCGCCAACTCCCACGTCCCCATCGACCTCATCGCGCTGCTGGAGGGCAAGGACGTGCTGGTGGGCGCCATCGACGTGGCCAACCCGCGCGTGGAGACGCCCGAGGACGTGGCGAAGGTCCTGCGCGAGGCCCTGAAGCACGTGCCGCGCGAGCGCCTCTACGCGTGCACCAACTGCGGGATGGTCCCCCTCACGCGGGACGTGGCCGCCGGGAAGCTCGCAGCGCTCGGGGCGGGCGCGGCACTTGTGCGCGCGGAGCTTGTCGAAGCGTAAGGAGGTCCGCCCATGAGCCCTACCGTGACCATCGCCGTGGCCGTCGCCGTCTTCGTGGTGGCGGGCTACCTGCTCGTGATGCGCGTGTTCTTCAAGGAGAGCCAGGAGCTCGACAAGAAGATCGATCCCGCGAAGATGAAGAAGTGGAAGGACGACGAGGACTGAACGCAGGGCCTCCTAGGCCCCGGCGCGCGCCGCGAGCAGCCCCTCGGTCTCGATGAAATCGACGACCGTGCCAAGCCCCTGGCCCGTCTTGAGGTTGGTGAAGACGAAGGGGCGCGCCCCCCGCATGCGCTTCGCGTCGCGCTCCATCACCTCGAGCGAGGCGCCCACCATGGGCGCGAGGTCGATCTTGTTGATCACCAGCAGGTCCGATTTCGTGATGCCCGGCCCGCCCTTGCGCGGGATCTTGTCGCCGGCCGCCACGTCGATCACGTAGAGCGTGAGGTCCGAGAGCTCCGGGCTGAAGGTCGCCGCGAGGTTGTCGCCGCCCGACTCGATGAAGATCACCTCGAGCTGCGGGAAGCGGCGATTCAGGCGCGCTACCGCCTCGAGGTTGATGGAGGCGTCCTCGCGGATCGCGGTGTGCGGGCAGCCCCCCGTCTCCACGCCGAGGATGCGCTCGGGCGCGAGCGCCTCGTTGCGCACCAGGAATTGCGCGTCTTCCTCGGTGTAGATGTCGTTGGTCACCGCCGCGATCTCGTACTTGTCGCGCAGCGCCTTGCACAGCGCCAGCGTGAGCGCGGTCTTGCCCGAGCCGACCGGCCCGCCGATGCCCACGCGCAGCGGGGATTCTTTCTTCATGAGCGGAAGATCCTGCTGTATTGCGTCTCGTGGCGCGCCGTGGCGAGCGCGAGGCCCGGCGCGAGGTTGCAGAGCTCGTGGTCGGCGAGCGCCGCCGCGCGCTCCACGGCGGCCGGGACCTGCGCGGCGAGTGCGAGCAGCATGCGCTGGCCGTCCGCCTGCCCGAGCGGGATGCACTTCACCGCCGCGAGCACCTGGTTCTCGAGCCACGCGAAGAGGTAGGCGCCGGCCACCTCGCGCGCGTCGAGCCGCCAGGCGGCCGCGGCGAATGCGAAGGCGGTGGGATACGCGAGCTCGTCGATCCCGTCGAGCGCCTGCGCTCCCGCGAGGCCCAGCTCGCCGGCGAGCCGGCGCATCGAGTAGCCCATCTGGAGCGTCTCGGCGCGCAGCTCCGCCCCCTCGCGGCTCGCGACGAAATGCTCGTTCCAGCGCGCCGCGGCTTGCTCGTCGCCCGCGGCCCACGCTTCCATGAGGCGCAGCAGGACGGGCGCCTCCATCCCGGACAGCGCGAGCGCGAAAACCCCGCCGATCCAGCGCTCGGCGCTCGCCGCATCATGCACCGTGCCCGCTTCGACGGCCGCTTCCAGCCCCTGCGAATAGCTGTAGGCCCCGACGGGCAACGCGGGGCTCACGAGCTGCAGCAGCTTCACGTTCACTTCGTTTCCCCGAACTCGTGGATGCGCCCGCCGTGGCCCGACTCGTTGTCGTGCGTGTGATGGTGGCCGTAGGCGCCCGCCTCGGGCTCGAACGGCGCCTCGAGCGGCGACACGCGCGCGCCCAACCCGATCAGCATCTCCTCGAGCACGTGGTCGGCGCACAAGCGCAGCCAGCCCGCGCCCACCTGCACGGGAACGTGCCGGTTGCCGAGGTGGTAGGCGGCACGCGCGAGCGCTTCGGCGTTGTCGCATTCGACGTGCAGGACGCGCTCGACTTCCGCCACCACCTCGATCACGCGCCCGTCGGAGGCGACCACCCAATCCCCGCCGCGCATCACCATGCCGCGCGGCAACGCGATGGCCACCTCCTCGCCGGACACGAGCTGCGCGCGCTGCCGCGTCTTCTGGCGCCGGTCGAAGGGAAGCCGCAGCTGCCCGCGCACCTGCACGCCGTAGGCGGCGTTGGGCTTGAGGGGAAAGCGCGAGCGGATCTCGACCATGGCGCTCAGAAGAGGAAGTAGCGTTGGGCGAGCGGCAGCTCCTTCGCCGGCTCGCAGGCGAGGAGCTCGCCGTCGGCGCGCACCTCGTAGGTTTCCGGGTCCACCTCGAGCTTCGGCTGCCACGCGTTGTGCACCATGTCCTTCTTGCCGATGCCGCGCGTGCGGCGCACGGCCTCGAGCGGCTTGGCGAGCCCCAGCCCGCGCACCGCGCCGTCGTCGAGCGCCGCCTGCGAGACGAACGTGACGCTCGTGCGCAGCGCGCCGCCGAACGAGCCGAACATCGGCCGGTAGTGCACGGGCTGCGGCGTGGGGATGGAGGCGTTGGGATCGCCCATGGCGGCGGCCGCGATCATGCCGCCCTTCAGGATCAGCGAAGGCTTCACGCCGAAGAACGCCGGCTTCCACAGCACGAGGTCGGCGATCTTGCCCTCCTCGATGGAGCCCACCGCGTGCGAGATGCCGTGCGCGATGGCCGGGTTGATGGTGTACTTCGCGATGTAGCGCTTCACGCGGAAGTTGTCGCTCGAGGAGCGATGCGCCCTGTCCCCCAGGTGACCGCGCTGGACCTTCATCTTGTGCGCCGTCTGCCAGGTGCGGATCACCACCTCGCCCACGCGCCCCATGGCCTGCGAGTCCGAGGACATCATGGAGAACGCGCCCAGGTCGTGGAGGATGTCCTCGGCGGCGATGGTTTCCCGGCGGATGCGCGACTCGGCGAACGCGACGTCCTCCGCGATGGCCGGGTCGAGGTGGTGGCACACCATCAGCATGTCGAGGTGCTCGGCGATGGTGTTCACGGTGTACGGCCGCGTGGGATTGGTGGACGAGGGCAGCACGTTGGGCAGCGCCGCGACCTTGATGATGTCGGGCGCGTGGCCGCCGCCCGCGCCTTCGGTGTGGTACGTATGGATCGTGCGGCCCTTGAACGCCGCCACGCTCGCCTCGACGAAGCCCGATTCGTTCAGCGTGTCGGTGTGGATCGCCACCTGCACGTCCATCTCGTCGGCCACCGTGAGGCAACAGTCGATCGCCGCGGGCGTCGTGCCCCAGTCCTCGTGAAGCTTCAAGCCGATCGCGCCGGCCCGCACCTGCTCGCGCAGCGCCTCGGGACGGCTCGCGTTGCCCTTGCCGAGGAAGCCCAGGTTCATCGGGAAGGCGTCGGCCGCGGCGAGCATGGAATGCAGGTGCCACGGGCCGGGCGTGCAAGTCGTCGCCGCGGTGCCGGTGGCCGGGCCGGTTCCGCCGCCGATCATCGTGGTGACGCCCGACATCAGCGCCTCCTCGATCTGTTGCGGGCAGATGAAGTGGATGTGGCTGTCGATGCCGCCGGCCGTGAGGATCATGCCCTCTCCCGCGATCACCTCGGTGCCGGGGCCGACGGGAATCGTCACGCCGGGCTGGATGTCGGGGTTGCCGCCCTTGCCGATCTTCCAGATGCGCCCGCCCTTCAGGCCCACGTCGGCCTTCACGATGCCCCAGTGATCGACGATGAGCGCGTTGGTGATGATCGTGTCGGCGGTCCTCGCCGAAACGAGCTGCCCCTGCCCCATGCCGTCGCGGATCACCTTGCCGCCGCCGAACTTCACTTCCTCGCCGTAGGTGGTGAGGTCGCGCTCGACCTGGATCCAGAGCGCCGTGTCGGCGAGCCGCACGCGGTCGCCCGTCGTGGGGCCGAACATCTCGGCATAGGCCTGGCGCGAGATCCTCGTCATAGCTTGCCCATCACCTTGCCCTGGAAGCCGTACACGGCGCGGCCCCCCGCGAGCGCCACGAGCTGCACGGTGCGCGATTGCCCCGGCTCGAAGCGCACGGCGGTGCCCGCGGCGATGTCGAGGCGGAAGCCGCGCGCCTTCGCGCGCTCGAAGGCGAGCGCCTCGTTCACCTCGAAGAAATGGTAGTGCGATCCCACCTGCACGGGACGGTCGCCGGTGTTGGTGACCTCGACCGTCACGCGCTCGCGGCCCTTGTTGATCTCGATGTCGCCTGCGGCGACCTTGATTTCACCGGGGATCATGGGGTCAGAGCCCTTTTCATACGATCGGGTGGTGCACGGTGACGAGCTTCGTGCCGTCGGGAAAGGTGGCCTCCACCTGGATCTCGGGAATCATCTCGGGCACGCCCTCCATCACGTCGGCACGGGTGAGCAGCGTCGTGCCGTAGCTCATGAGGTCCGAAACGCTGCGCCCGTCGCGCGCCGCCTCGAGCAGCGCCGCCGAGATGAACGCGACTGCCTCGGGATAGTTGAGCTTCAGGCCGCGCGCCTTGCGTCGCTCGGCCACCAGGCCCGCGGTGAAGATGAGCAGCTTGTCCTTTTCCCTCGGCGTGAGCTCCATCGCTTCCCCTACGTCCTCCAGATGCGCGGCTCGACGGGCGCGCGCCCCGTCACCGGCTCGCGCAGCTCGCGCCAGATCGCGCCGAAATGCTCGCGCGCGGCCTCGCTCGAATCGCCGCAGTAGCGCGCGGCGAGCACGCCGGGGATCCGGGTCGCCGCCGCTTCGCCTTCGCGCGGACGCTGCGCGCGCGCCAGCGCGAGCCACTCGTCGTCGATGGCGGGCGCGGCGACGATCATCGTGCCGAACACGCTGCGACCCGCGAGCCCCGCGGGCGAATGCGCGAGCGCGCCGCCCGGCTCGATGCGGCCGCCCTCGAGCCAGGCGAGCCGTCCGTCTCGCACGAGGCGCGCTGCGGTGCGCAGCCTCCCGTCGTCGAAGCGTTCTCCCGATCCGGTGCGCCCGAGGCAGACGATGTCCCAGGCGATCAGCGTGGCGTTGCCCGAGAGGCGCGCCTCCC
>Ga0335084_10000288_pt1 | contig 40398 bp, 46 predicted proteins | sample Lox_Sample_44_FD_206721 | JGI IMG/M metagenome (GOLD analysis project Ga0335084, IMG submission 206721) | Soil microbial communities from Loxahatchee National Wildlife Refuge, Florida, United States - Lox_Sample_4.4 | ecosystem: Environmental > Terrestrial > Soil > Wetlands | place: USA...
CCTGGAGATCTACGATAAGCACGGCGTCTGCGGTGCCGAGACCGCAGGGACGAAGATCCGGACATGGTGAGGAGGGCGCTTTCGCTGAAGCCAGTGTCGCGTGGAAACGAGGTGGGCAGGGACCGTTGGCTTGGCACGCGCGGGTGCGCCGATTCCACCTCATGCGCCGCGCTTGCGCTAGATCAAAGCAGCATGGCGGAAGGTAGCGTTAACTATATGCTGCGGACGGGGGGAGGGGCCATGCTCACCATCGAAGACTGCATCGCGTTATCCGAGCTCACGGAAGAGGAGATCCTCGCCATTGCCGAGCACGAGCACATCCCGGAGATGGCCGCGGTGGAGCTGGGTAACTACCTAGTTCAGACGCCCTCCGGCGAGATGCGGATCAAGGCGATGATCCAAGACGACATCGTGCAGGCGAGTCGGGAGCACAATCGTGAGCGCTTGCTGACGCTCAAGCTGTGCCTGAAGCACTTTCTGGAACATCACACGAGTTGCCGCTGAAGTTCGGGCTACCGGGATCGGGTCGACGCGTCGCTTCTTCAATTGACTGGCGGTAGGGCAGCCGTAGCACCGGAGGATCGCCGGCTGTCATTCGGTCACCACGATCGTGCCGTCGAGCTCTTCGTGACCGACGCCGCAAAACACGTCGCAGTGGAACGTGAATGTCCCGATCTTGTCCGGAACCAGACGCACGCGGGCAGGCCGTCCCGGGATCACGTCGGCGCGCACTCCAAAGTCCGGCAGGTTGAACCCGTGCGGGACATCCAGCGACGTGATCTCGAAGATCACGGGGACGCCCTTCTTGAGATGCACCTCCCGTGGCGCAAATTCGAAGCGCTTTACCGTCATCGGGATGACAGGCTCTGCTCCGCTGCGCGCGTGGGTGACGGAGAGTATGTATGCCAGCAAGGTGGCGCAGAGGAGCACTGCAGCCCCGACCTGGACGGCGTTGCGCCACGAGCGTCCGTTCGCGCCCATGGGTTTAGGCCTTGCTCACCGGCAGCTCGGCGAGCGAAAGCTTGCGGCTTGCCGGCTCTGCATCCACCTCCCTGAACCCTAGCCCACGATACGGCGCGGCCGGATCCCAGGGAATCGGCCTGCGCTTAGGCGCCGAGCCGGGTGCGGGCAGCGGGAACATCAGCGATCTTGCCGAATGATGCTCGATATGCCCGGTGGCGAGATGGTGTTCCTGATGGATGTGTCCGTAGAACACGGTGACGGATTCGTGGGGCATCAAAAGCTCCAGCGCCCTCGCACCATCGCGCGTCGCCCAGTCCCACTGTGGATAGAGATCGAACAGCGGACGGTGAGTGAGCACGACGATCGGCTGCTCCTTGCTTACCCGCGCCAGGTCTTGTGCCAGCCAAGCGAGCTGGCTGTCTCCGAGAATCGCAGACGGATCGGTGACGTTGTCCAGCACGATGAAATGAATGCCCTTGTGGTTGAACGTGTAGTTGGGCGGACCGAACAACTCGCGAAACGCTTTGCCGCGGTCCAACGAGGCGTCATGTTCGCCCGGCATGAATCTGACCGTCTTGACCTCGAGCTGCGACACGATGCTGCGGAACTCGGAGAGCCGCTTCCTGCGCTCCACGGGATCGTCCGTGGTGTGGGTCAGATCGCCGGTGAAGACGACGAAGTCGGGCTTGTGCTCCAGCGCGTTCACGGCCTCGACAGCCTTCTTGAGCGTTCCGGCCGCGTCCGGGTTCACCGCTGGATCGCTAAAGCCCCAATGGGTGTCGGAAAGCTGGACGAAGTAGAAGTCTTCTTCTGCCTTGTGCGTCGCGGCCCAGCCGTTCAGCCCCGAGACGAACACCGCGCCTCCGAGCCCCGCCAGCTTGAGGAATTGCCTCCGGTCGAATCTTTCCTGCATGATGGCCTCCAGTGCAAAAGCACGTCCGGACCCTCCGGACGTTACCCGCAGTACCACGCCCGCTGGCCGAATATTCCCAGCCCAGGTTCTTCCGGTGGTTGCGGGAATAAACGGCCGGCTCCGGTGGTATTACTGAGATCGGACCCAGCCAACATCGCGGAACGCGAGTAGACGACCAGGTGCAAGGACGAGAGATCGACAGCCGGATGCGGTTCGAGCAGCTGGTGTTGCCGCACTTGGACGCGGCATACAACCTCGCGCGCTGGCTTGCACGCGACGACCATCGCGCACAGGATGTCGTGCAGGACGCCATCGTGCGCGCAATGAAATTCTTCGATGGGTTCCGCGGTGTCAACGCGCGACCCTGGCTGCTGGCGATCGTGCGCAACACCTATCTCAGCTCGCTCAGGGCAATGCAGCGCGAGGACCTGCGGCCGGACCTGGACGACGAGCTCGCCGATACCGACCCGGAACCGAACGCCTACGAGCTGGACCCCAGCCTGGCACTGGAACGCAAGTGGGAGCGCGAACGCATCACGCGTGCGATGGAGCGATTGCCGCTCGAGTTCAGGGAAGTGCTTGTGCTGCGAGAGCTTGAGGATCTGTCTTACAAGGAGATCGCCGAGATCGCAGGGATCCCTATTGGCACGGTGATGTCCCGCTTGTCACGCGCTCGTCGCTCGCTCGCCGAGTGCCTCGTCCGCGAGGAGGGCTGACTGTGGACTGCACGCAGGTAAGAGCGCAACTCGATGCCTACGACGACGGTGAGCTCGATGCGGTCGCCGCGAGGCGGCTGGAGGAGCACCTGATCGGATGCCCAGACTGTCTGCAAGCGGAGGAGCACTTGAGCGCCCTGCGCCGCGCTGTGCGCAAGCACGCTGCTTACCATCTCGCGCCCGAGCCTCTGCGCGAGCGCGTCGCAAGCATCCTGGACACTCTGGGCAGGCCGCATTCGCGCCCAGCCGTCACCTTGCGCTGGTGGCAGCTCGGCGGCTTTCTGGGCGCGACCGCAACGGCATCGGCGCTGTGCACGCTCCTCGTCCTCGGTGCGGCCTCGCCAGGGGGCGAGGAGAAGCTAGCCGATGAGCTCGTGTCCAGCCACGTCCGTTCGCTGATGCAGGACCACCTGCTCGATGTCGCCAGCACGGATCAGCACACGGTCAAGCCGTGGTTCGCCGGCAAGCTCGACTACTCGCCGCCGGTGCGCGACCTATCCGCTGCGGGATTCCCGCTGCTGGGAGGACGGCTCGACTACGTAGATGGCCACCCAGTGGCGGTGCTTGTGTATCAGCGCCGCCAGCATCGCATCAACGTCTACGTCTGGCCCGAGCGCGGGGGCGCGTCGCCTCGCAGGCACGCGATGACGCACAACGGCTACAACAGCGTGGGTTGGGTCGCAAATGGGATGGTGTTCTGGGCGGTTTCCGATTTGAACGCCGCGGAGCTCGCGCAGCTCGAGGACTTGTATCGACAGCAGAACGGCTAAGTCAGCGGACATCGGGATGGGAAGTGCGCGGCGGTCCTGCTCTGGCTTGCGCCAGCCGGCTCGGCGGGACAGAATGCGAAGTCGATCCAAGGAGGCACCCATGACCGACCCACGTGATCAGGACATGCGAGCCAAGCTCGAGGTCCAGTACGACAAGTACGCCGAGCGTTTCAAGGAGTTGTTCGAGGCCGGCCAGGACCGTAGCCGTGAGGCCATGGAAAAGGCGCTGGAGCGGGCGCGCGAGCAGCTCGCCGCCGCGGGAGAGTTCACCGCCGAGCAGGGCGAGAAGTTCAAGCAGTACCTTGAACGCGATCTGGGGCAGGCCGCGGAGACCATGCGCAGGATGGGGCAGGATGCGTACCAGCGGATGGATCCGGACCGTCTGCGCATGGGCGCGCTGTCATCGCTCTCGAAGCTGCTCAGCGCTGCAGGGGATGCGATGCATGCTTGGTCGCGCAAGGCAGAGGAAGCTTCGATCTGCGAGGCGGGTCAGGTGACGAGTGCCGGGACACTGACTTGCGTCAAGTGCGGGCACGTGATCGAGCTGAAAAAGACGAGCTACATCCCGCCCTGCCCGAAGTGCTACGGCGCGACATTCCGCAAGAGTTACTGACGTCCGCGCGGGGCCGAGCGTCAGACGTTGAACCTGAAGTGCATGACATCGCCGTCCTGCACGACATACTCTTTGCCTTCCAGACGCATCTTGCCCGCCTCTCGAGCGCCGGCTTCGCCTCTGCAGGCGATGAAATCGTCATAGGCGATGACTTCCGCGCGGATGAATCCCTTCTCGAAATCGGTGTGGATCGTGCCGGCCGCCACGGGCGCGGTGTCACCCTTGTGGACCGTCCACGCCCGCACCTCCTTCGGCCCTGCGGTGAAGAACGTCTGGAGACGGAGCAGAGCGTAGGCCGCGCGGACAAGCCGGTTGAGCCCCGGCTCCTGCAGCCCCAGATCGGCTAGAAAAACCTGCTGGTCCTCTTCGGCGAGGTCCGCGATTTGCGCCTCGAGCGCAGCGCAGATGGCCACGACCGGCGCGTGCTCGGCGGAAGCATACTGCTCGACACGGGCGAGCAGCGGGTTGTCGGTGAAGCCATTCTCCGCTACGTTGGCCACATACATCGCCGGCTTCATGGTCAGCAGGAACAACGGTCGCAGCACTTCGTGCTCTTCAGGTGCAAGCTCTACCGAGCGCGCAGGCCTGGCCTGATCGAGCGCTACCTGCACCTTCTCTAGGACGGCTACCAAGCGCTGCGCCTCCTTGTCGCCGCCGGCCCTCGCCACTTTCTCGTACTTCGCGAGCTGCTTCCCGACGGCCGCAAGATCGGCCAGTGCCAGCTCGGTATTGATGGTCTCGATATCGGCTACCGGATCCACCTTCCCGGTGACATGAACCACGTTCGGGTCCTCGAAACAGCGGACGACATGCGCGATGGCGTCCGTCTCGCGGATGTTCGCCAGGAACTGGTTGCCGAGTCCCTCACCCTTCGAGGCGCCGCCCACGAGTCCGGCGATGTCGACGAACTCCACGATCGCCGGGATGACCTTCTGCGGCTTGGCGATCTGTGCCAGCTTCGCGAGTCGCGTATCGGGCACTTCGACGACGCCAACGTTGGGCTCGATGGTGCAGAAGGGATAATTCTCCGCCGCGATGCCGGCTTTGGTCAGCGCGTTGAAGAGGGTCGACTTGCCGACGTTCGGCAGGCCGACAATGCCGCATTTCAAGCTCATCTGGAAAGCCCGTAATTCGTGACTCGTGATTCGTGACTCGTTACTCGCAGCTTGCTGCTCGCTGCGAACGCGTCCACCCCTACTGCCTTTCCTCTAACGCCACGGCCGGGACGCGGATAGGGTTGCCGTTCACGAATCACGCGTCACGGGTTTGTGTGGAGCCGGTGCATCGCTTTCCCCATCTCGCCGGAGAAGAGCTCTGGCCAAACCTCGAGGCTGCGCTCGATGGCGCCGGAAATCAGCTCGGCTTCCTCTCGGCGCGGGGGATGCAAGACGTAGTCGATCACCTCCGCGCGTGCTCCAGGGTGTCCGATGCCAATGCGTAAGCGCCAGAAATCGGGACCGAGCTTCGCCGCGATGTCCTTGAGCCCGTTGTGCCCCGCGACGCCGCCGCCTTTCTTGAGCCGGACCGTGCCCGGTGGCAAGTCCAGCTCGTCGTGCACGACGAGGATCTCCTCGGGCGGGATCTTGTAGAAGTCGGCGAAGGCCTGTACTGCGCGGCCGCTCGCATTCATGAACGTCTGCGGCAGCAGCAGCCAGCAATGCTCCGCCCCATGGACCAGGCGCCCAACGCGGCCGAAGAACTTGGACTCGTTGCGCAGTCGGACCCGCTGCGCTTCGGCCAGATTCTCCACCCACCAGAACCCGGCATTGTGGCGCGTCGCGTCGTGCTCGCGTCCGGGGTTGCCCAGCCCGACTACCAATCTCATTCGGCCCCCTCAGACCGTACGACGCCCGGCCAAAATGACAAGGCCCGCCCGGTCCCGACGCGGGATCGAGCGGGCCCCCTGGCCCCGAACCGCCTGGGCGATCCAATGCAGCTGGCGATTACCGCCGGTCGACCCGTTCGCTCTTGCGCTCTTTCTCTTCCTTTTCGGGCGCCTTCTGCTCGGGTGCAGGCGCCGCACCCGGTGCGGCTGCAGCGCCCTCGACGGGAGCCGCGGCAGCGGCCGCTTCGACCTCCGCTTCGACCTCGGCGCGTGGCACGGGAATGGTCGCAACCACCGCGTCGTCGCCGCTGCGTAACTGCACCGACTCTACCCCCTTGGGCAGCGTCAGCTCGGAGAGGTGGATGGAGTGCCCCATCTCCAAGTGGGCAAGGTCCACTTCGATGAACTCGGGCAGGTCGCCCGGAAGGCAGGTGATGTCGATCTCCGTCATCACGTGATTGACGGAGCCGCCCCCGGTCTTCACCCCCGGCGCAATCTCGGCGTGGACGAAATGCAGCGGCACCTTGATGCGGATCTTCTTGTCCTTGGCCACGCGCTGGAAGTCCACATGCATCACCTGGGTGCGCCACGGATGCATCTGGATATCGCGCAGCAGCACCTGCTGTTTCTCGCCGGCGAGGTTCAGGGTGAGGATCGAGGCGTGAAACGCCTCGTGCTTGAGGTTGAGCGCCAGTTCCTGATGTTCGAGCTCGATGTGCTCAGCGCCCTTGTCCGCCCCGTACAACACGCCGGGAACCTTGCCGGCATGGCGCAGGCGGCGTGCCGCACCTTTGCCTTGCGTGCCGCGTGGCGTCGCATTCACTTCAATTGCCATGACTGCCTCCACAGATATGCCATCCGCAAGGGGATAGCGGGAACACTACCGTGACCCGTGAATCGTGAATAGTGAATGGCCGCATCAACACTCCGAGTCACGATTCACCATTCACGATTCACCGCCGTCCTCATTCCATGAACAGCGAGCTCACCGACTCTTCGTTGCTGATGCGCAGCATGGTTTCGGCCAGCAGCTCCGCCACCGACAGCTGGCGGATCTTCTTGCAGGTGCCGGCCGTGCCTCTGAGGGGAATGGTATCCGTCACCACCAGCTCGTCGATCACCGAGTTCTCGATGCGCTGCACGGCGGATCCGGACAGGACCGGGTGCGTGCAATACGCGAGCACTTGTTCGGCGCCCTTCTCCTTGAGCGCGGCAGCCGCCTCGCACATCGTGTTGGCCGTGTCTACCATGTCGTCCATGATGATGCAGGTGCGTCCCTTGACCTCGCCGATGATGTTCATCACCGTGGCGACGTTGGGTCTGGGCCGACGCTTGTCGATGATCGCGAGGTCCGAGTCCAGTCGCTTGGCGACTGCCCTGGCGCGTACCACCCCACCCACGTCGGGCGAGACGACGACCAAGTTCTGATAGCCGTGCTTCCACACATCGCCGAGCAGGATGGGCGTGGCATAGACATTGTCGACCGGGATGTCGAAGAAGCCCTGGATCTGGTCCGAGTGCAGATCCATCGTGAGCAGGCGATCGACCCCTACCGCCGCGAGCATGTTGGCCACGACCTTGGCGCTGATCGCCACCCGTGCCGAACGCGGCCGCCGGTCCTGCCGGGAATACCCGAAATAGGGGATGGCTGCAGTCACGCGGTCCGCGGAGGAGCGCTTGAGTGCATCGACCATCAGCAGGATCTCCATCAGGTTGTCGCTGGTCGGCATGCAGGTCGACTGCAGCACGAACACATCCTTGCCGCGCACGTTCTCCAACAGCTCGACCATCACCTCGCCGTCGCTGTAGCGTCCCACGCTGGCGCGCCCGACGTGGATATTGAGGTGTTTGACCACATTCTCGGCCAGCTTGGGGTTGGCCGTGCCGGTGAACACCATCAGGTTGTTGTAGGCCATACTCGCAGCTAGACGCTACAAACGGGGCACATGAAACCGGGCGGCGCGCGGCGGATCCGCTGTTTGGCGTTTAGCCTCCAGCGTGGCTGGGGAGGTAGGGATCGAACCTACGAATGCCGGAATCAAAATCCGGTGCCTTACCACTTGGCGACTCCCCAGAAGTGTCCCGGATCCAAACCCCCCCGCGACGGGCCGCCTATTCCACCCAGCTGCACAGCGGGTGCTGTGACAGGCCTTCGGCAACTACCCCGCGCATGTCGGAGGGCAGCCGTTGCTGCACCGACTGCGCCGCGGAGGCCGACGGGAAGGGGCAATATACACATCCGCCCGACCCGGTCATCGCGGCTGGGCCAAACCGCCGTAACCACTCCAGATGGCGCGCCACCTCCGGGTGGCGGCGGCAGACGACTGCCTCCAGATCGTTCCGTCCAGCCCCCTCGGGAGCGGCCCATCCCTCTGAAAAGGCGCGTAGTGTGACCGGAGTCGTGGTGTGTGTCAATTGCGGGTCGGCGAACACTTCAGCCGTGGAAACGGCCACCGGAGGGATCAGGACCAGGTACCACGCTGGCGGCAGCTCGACGGCTTGCAGGCGCTCGCCGATGCCCTCGGCGTAGGCATTCCGGCCGAATACGAACACCGGCACGTCCGCGCCCAGACGCAGGCCGATCGACTGCAGGCGCTCGCGCGGCAACTGGCGCTTCCACAGGCGGTTGAGCGCGATCAACGCGGTCGCGGCGTCCGAGCTCCCGCCGCCCAGCCCGCCGCCGTAGGGCAGGCGCTTCTCGATCGAGATGTCCGCTCCCAGCGTGCAGCCGGTTTCGGCCTGCAGCAGCCGTGCCGCGCGCACGGTGAGATCCTCGTCTTCCGGCACGCCTGGCAGTTGCGTGATCCGACACACCCGGCCGTCGTGCCGCAGCCTGAAGTGCAGCGTGTCGCCGAAGTCGATGAACCGGAACAGCGTCTGCAGGGTGTGGTAGCCGTCGGCACGGCGCCCGGTCACCAGCAGGAACAGGTTGAGCTTTGCCGGGGCCGGAGCGGTCAGCTCACGGGTGGACACCCTCGACCTTCCATTCGTCCACTACCAGCCGCAGGCGCAGGCTTTCACCGCTGAGATCGAGCTTGGAAGGCAATCCCGAGACCCCCGCCGGCGTCCAATCCAGGTACGCGACACGCCAGCCGTCTTGTGTAATGAGCGTGGGGCGGCCGCTCTCGTCGCGTTGCTCGTCGTGAGCGTCGAGCGCCGGCCACGGCAAGCCGCGCACCCAGTACTGGAGGCCCTGAAGCGGCAGGTCCCAGCCCAGCACCTCCCGCGCCAGCGCCTCCACATCGTCCGCCTTGTACTGCTTGCCATCCGGGCGAACCAGCAGCGCCCCGTGCTGGTCCTGTCGCAAGTGCGCCACGGCCGCACCCACCGGCGAGTACAGCCATACGTCGTCGGCGCCAGGGGCGTGCTGCCAGCGGATGCGGCCGGGATACGCCGCTTGCTCTACCCGCACGTTCACGCGGCCGTTCAGCTCGAACGCAGAAACGCGGGCGGGATCGACCGTGATAACGCTAGGGGGAACCGCGGCACACGCGGACAGCAGCACCCCGCACAGCAATGTTGCCGTGCGGACGGCGCGCGAGCCGGCCACCGCTCAGCGCAGGAACCGCTTCATCGTGGCCTGAAGCAGCTCGTTGTCGGGATTATCGCGAGAGGCGTCGCGCCACACCTTCTCGGCTTCCTTCTGCTGTCCCTTCACCCAGAGCACTTCACCGATATGAGCCGCGATCTCGGGGTCCGGACGTTGGGCGTACGCGCGTTGGAGATAGTCGAGCGCCTCTTTGTAGCTGCCGCCGCGGAACAGCACCCAGCCCATGCTGTCGAGGATGAAGGGGTCATCGGGGGCGAGCTTGAGCGCCTTCTCGATGTACTGTTTGGCTTCGGGCAGGCGGTCGGTGCGGTCCGCCAGCGTGTACCCCAGGGCATTGTAGGCCTGCGCGTGATCGGGCTTGAGAGCGATGAGCCGGCGCAGGTCGGACTCCACCAGGTCCAGGCGGTCCAGCTTCTCGGCCGCCATGGCCGTGTCATAGAGCAAGTCGGCGTTGTCGGGCTGCTTCTGAAGCTCGCCCGACAGCAGGTCGTAGGACTGCTGGTATTCCTTGGCCTCACGCAGCAGCTGCGCCTCGGCCTGGATCAGCAGCGCGCGCTGCTCGTCGTTGGTCGTGCGCACGTTCTGCAGGTACTGGCGAGCCTCGGCGAGCTTGTTGCCCTGCCGGCCCAGCAAGTACGCGTAGCGCGCTTGCGCAGGCACGAACTGGTCGCCCCCGGTCACGGCGCCGTAGTACTTCATCGCCTCGTCGTAGCGTTTGCGCTCCTCGAACGTCTGGCCCAGATAGAACCGCACCGCGTCGGGGTCGCGATATTTCAGATCCAGCGCGCGCTTGAGATAGGTCTCGGCCGTGTCATAGTCGTTGAGCTGCATCGACAGCAGACCGATGGTGACCACGATGTCGGGATTGTTCGGCTGATCCTCCAGCATGAGCTGGTACTGCGCCCGCGCCTCTTTGAGCTGCTTGTCGTTGATCAACAACCGCGCGTAGTTGGCGCGCACATCGCGCGCCTTGGGATAGGTCTGCAGGAAGTTCTGCAGGTACGCGAGAGCCTCGGCGATAGAAGTGCGCTGCTGTAGCACTTGTGCCTTGAATAGCGCCCCGATATCCCAGTCCGGCCTGAGCTTGAGCGCCTGGTTGATCTCGGCGGTCGCGAGATCGAGCTTATTGGCGGACAGCGCGGCCTGCGCCACCGCGAAGTGCGCCTCGGGAAGCTGGGGGTATCCCTTGGCCAGATCCTTGGTGACGGTCAAGACGGCATCGCGGTCGGGATACTTGGCGAGCAGTTGATGCAATTGCATGAAGCCCGCGGCCACGTTGCCGTCGGCTTCCAGAAGCGCCTGGAGGTGCGGCTTGGCTTCGGACAGCTTATTGCTCGCCACCAGCAGCGCCGCCAGCGTCTGCCGGGCCTGCGGATTGTCCTTGTCGAGCTCGGTCCACAGCCGCGCCGCCTCGAGCGCCAGGTTCTGATATCGCCCGTAGGCGGCCAGCTCGGTGGCGCGCTTGGCCAGCCGCGGATCGCGCGTGCTCTTGGCCATCTCCAGATAACCCTGGGCCGCGAGCTGCAGGTTGCCGCGCTGGGCCGCGATCTCCGACACCAGGAACTTGAACAGCATCTCCTGGCTGAGCTGGTTGTTTGGCAGGGTCCCGCCCAGGGTTTTGTCACCCAGCAGGGCTCGGGCGCGATCCTCCAGTGTCGGCGGCTCGGAATCGTCGTCGGCCTGTGCCAGACCGGTGTCCGGGCCCAGTGGCACGCGCCAGTCGACGGAAGCCGTATGCGCCCGCGGCACCGGCAGCGGTGAGGAGGTCGGCTGCTCGGCGCATGCGCAGAGGATCAGGGGGGCGGATGCGGCGGCAAGGATGGAAACCTTGAACATGGTCTTTTCCCGAGGGTTGGGGCTTAAGATCCGGGTAAGCTCCCGTACGGATACTGCGCGCGCTCAGGGCGGGCCCGGAACGACCGTGCTTGCACGATCGGCTCGTACGGCTTCTAACTCTGAGCCAGTTTAGGTATATTTGCGGCGCGTCTCAAGTCGCCCCTGAGGCCATGGGGCATCGCACCGGACGGCCTGCCGACCCGCCGCGGCCGTCAAAGGAGCTTCCTGGGGGGATGCCGCCTCGGAGCACCTCCGGGGTCGACCTTCCGGGATTAAGACCACGTTGCCCAAAGCAAGTTTTCTGCCGTTCCGCGGATCCAATGGTTGAATCGTCCACATCCGAACGCCCACAGGCCGAATTGACCGTACAGGCACAGGAATTGTCGCGCAGTTTCGGCGGCAATCGTGCTGTACGCGGGATCGAGCTGACGCTGCGTCGGGGCGAAGTGCTCGGATTGCTGGGCCCCAATGGGGCCGGCAAGACCACCACCATGCAGATGCTGACCGGCAACCTGGCGCCGACTACTGGATCCATCAGCATCTGCGGCATCGATCTGCTCGACCGCCCCACTGCCGCGAAGGCGCGGATCGGCTACCTGCCCGAGGTGCCGCCGCTGTATCGAGAACTGACGGTCGACGAGTATTTGCGTTTCGCCGCACGTCTGCACCGCGTGCCGCGCACCGAGACAGCGCAAGCCCTGGGGCACGCCAAACGCCGCTGCGGCCTGGACGGGATGGGGGGGAAGTTGATCGGCACGCTTTCCAAAGGATTCCAGCAAAGGGTGGGGATCGCCCAGGCGGTCATTCACGAGCCCGACGTCGTGATCTTGGACGAGCCCACGATCGGACTGGATCCGAACCAGATCCGCGAGATCCGCTCACTCATCCGCGAGCTGCGCGACCGGCACAGCGTGATCCTGTCCACCCACATCCTGCCGGAAGTGGAAGCGGTATGCGATCGCGTCGAGATCCTGCACCGCGGCGCCATCGTATACAGCGACACGATCGAGGCGCTGCAGCGGTTCCGCGGTGGCCAGGCACTGCGCATCGGGCTGCGGGCGGCACCCGAAATCGAGGCGATCCGTCGCCTGCCGGGAGTGGCGAGCGCCGAGATCGTCGATGGCTTCGTGCGGCTGCTGCCACAGGAGGGCCAGGATCCGACCGACGTCATGGTGAGGACGAGCGTGGAGCATGGCTGGGGGCTGCATTACCTCGCACCGGAGGCCGCCAGCCTGGAGGATGTGTTCGTGCAGCTCACCACCTCGGAGCAGGCCCAGCAGACATGATCTGGGCCATCGCCGGCAAGGACCTTCGCCGCCTCTTCGCTTCCCCGCTGGCGTGGGCGGTCTTGTTCTTCCTGCAGGTGATCCTGGCGTGGATCTTCCTGGCCCGCCTGCAGCTATTCCTCGACATGCAGCCGCAGATCGCAGTGATGCCCACCGCGCCTGGCCTCACTGAGCTCGTAGTCGCGCCCACCTTCGGCACCGCCATGATCATCCTGCTGATGGTGGTGCCGCTGCTGTCCATGCGCCTGATCGCCGAGGAACGGCGCAACCAGACGCTGCCGTTTCTCATATCTGCACCGGTGTCGGTCACGCAGATCGTGCTCGGCAAATTCGTCGCGCTGGTCGCGTTTTTGGCACTTGCAATCGGGCTCATCGTGCTGATGGCGCTGTCGTTATATGCGGGCGGCAGGCTCGACGTCGGGCTTCTCGCCGGCAATGTTCTGGGACTGCTGCTCCTGACCACGAGCTTCGCGGCGGTCGGATTGTTCCTGTCGTGCTTGACCTCTCAGCCGCTGGTGGCTGGGGTGCTCACGTACTTCGTACTGCTCATACTCTGGCTGATCAATATCTCCGCCAGCGACCCGGCGAGCCCCCTGCACCTACTGTCGCTGATCAAGCACTACGACACCTTTGCCAAGGGCACGATCGCGCTCAATGACCTGGTCTATTACCTGGTGCTGATCGCGCTGTTTGTCCTGCTCTCGATCCGGCGCCTGGACGGCGACCGCCTGCGCACATGAGAGCCCATCCGAGGCAGCAGGTCCAGCTTCTGCTCCAGAACCTTCTGTTCTTGCTGCTACTCATCGTTGCCGCAAGCTTGATCGTATGGCTGCTCAGGGACAACCGCACCCAGTACGACCTCACGCAGAACCAGCGCAACACGCTGTCGCGGGCCACCCTAAACGTGCTCAAGGCGATGCCGGGGCCGATCAGCGTCACCGCCTATGCGACGCCCCAGGATCCGCAGCTCGGGGACATCCGGCGGCTGATCCACGACTTCGTCGAGCCCTACCAGCGCGCCAAGCGCGATATCGACTTGAAGTTCGTGGACCCGCGCGAGCAGCCTAAGCAGACCGCCGCCGCCAACGTGCGCAGCAACGGCGAGCTTGTGATCGAGTACGGCAAGCGCAGCGAGCACCTCTCCAGCCTCAGCGAGCAGAACATGGCGAACCTGCTCCAGCGCCTGGCGCGCAGCGAGGAGCGGGCCGTGATGTACCTCCAAGGTCATGGCGAGCCCCAGCTGGACGGGCGCGCCAACTTCGACCTCGGCGAGTTCGGGCGTCAGCTTGGCAACAAAGGCTTCCGTACCCAACCGCTCAACCTGAGCGCGGCGCAGGAAGTGCCACAGAATGCCAGCGTTTTGGTCATCGCTACGCCACGCGTCGAGCTGCTCAAGGGCGAGGTGGACAAGGTCAAACGGTGGCTGGAGGGCGGCGGAAATCTGCTGTGGCTCATCGATCAGGATCCGCTGCGAGGCCTGCAGCCGGTGGCGGAGTACCTGGGACTGCAGCTCACCGCCGGCGTGGTGGTCGATCCGACTGCAGCGGAGCTGCGCATCCCGCCCACGATCGCGCTCGCCACTTCTTATGGTGTCCATCCCATCACGGAAAACTTCAGCATGAACACGGCGTTCCCGTTCGTCCGGCAGATCGGTACCAAGCCGGACGGCACGGATTGGCACGTCACGCGGCTGGTTGAAGTCGCGCAGCGCGGCTGGGTCGAGACCGGTCCCCTGGACAAGGACCTGCGCTATGACAAAGACCACGACGTACACGGGCCGATCACGGTCGCCGTGGCGTTGGAGCGCAAAGTCAAGGACAAGAGCCAGCGCATCGTGGTCGTCGGCGGCAGCGAGTTTCTCTCCAACCAGTACGTCGGCCTGCTGTCCAATCTCGATCTCGGGGTCAACATGCTCAACTGGCTGGCGCAGGATGAAAATCTCATCACCGTGCAGCCGAAGGCCAGGGTGGATAGCGAGCTGCGCCTAGGCCGGGCTGGACTGGCGAGTATCGGCATCGGCTTTCTGATCCTACTGCCGGTCCTGTTCGGAGTGACCGGGTTCATGATCTGGTGGCGTCGCCGCCGGAGCTGATGGCCTTACGCTTGCACCAGGCGGCGCGATGAAGCGCGGTTGGGTGGTCAACCTCGTGCTGTTGGTCGGCGTGATCGGCCTGGGCCTGTATGCGTATTACAAGAGCAACGAGCCGAAGGAACCGAGCTTCAAGCTCTCCACGCTGACTGCGTCGGCGGTCAAGACCATCGTTGTCGAATCCCGATCCGCCCCCGCCTACAGGCTGGAGCGACGCGGCGAGCTCTGGTTCGTGGTGGCGCCGATGCAAGCCCGGGCGGACCAGAGCCAGGTGCAGCGGATCCTCGACTTGCTGTCGGCATCCAGCAAGGAGAAGCTGGCGGCTACCGACCTGCAGCGCTTCGATTTGGCCACGCCTGCGCTCAAGGTCGTCATCGATGGCCAGACGTTCGCGTTCGGCACCAACAACCCACTCACGCAAGACCAATACGTCGCCACTGGCGACGCCGTCTATCTTGTGTCGACCTACTTCGCGTCGCTGGTCCCGAAGCAGGCGGACCGCATGCTGACTCATCGGTTGTTCAGCGAGAGCGAAGTGCCGACCGGTTTCACGCTGAGCCGGTTCAACGTACAGCAGAAAGACGGCAAGTGGACGCTCACGCCGCAGCCCGCGCAGGAGAGCGAGCGTGCGAGCCAGGACGACCTGAACCGCTGGGCGGACGACTGGCGCTACGCGTCTAGCCTGGCGACGCGGACCTGGACTGGGAAACCGGGACGCGACCTGATCGAGGTGAAGCTATCGGACGGCAAGACCCTTACGCTCACGATCGTCCAGACGGCGCCGGAGCTGGTTTTGGGCCGCGCGGACGAGAAGCTGCAGTTTCAGTTCTCCGGCGAGATGAGCCGGCGGCTTCTGCAGCCCCAACCGGCCAAGGACAAGCCCGGTGCCGGAGCTTCCTGAGGTCGAGACCACTCGGCTCGGGCTCTCGCCCCATGTGCAAGGCCAAACCATCCGCACGGCGGTGGTGCGCAACCCACGGTTGCGCTGGCCCGTGCCGAAGCACCTGGCCCAGCTCGTGGCCGGCCGAAGGATCGAGCGGCTGGAGCGCCGGAGCAAGTACCTTCTGCTCGATTGCGGCGGCGGCTGGCTGATCCTGCACCTTGGCATGTCGGGCAGCTTGCGCGTAGTGCCGGCGGATCAACCACCCGGGGCGCATGACCACCTGGACATCGTGCTGGAATCAGGTCAAGCCCTACGGCTGCATGATCCGCGGCGCTTCGGAGCGGTGCTCTGGCAACGCGGCGAGCCCACCAGGAACAAGCTCCTGCGCGACATCGCTCCCGAGCCGTTCGATCCCCGGTTCGACGGCCACTGGCTGTTCCAGCACACGCGCGGGCGGCGAGCCGCGATCAAGAACCTGCTGATGGATCAGCGCCTCGTCTGCGGGGTGGGCAACATCTACGCCAACGAGTCGTTGTTTCGTGCCGGCATCCATCCCGCGACGGCGGCCGGACGTATCGGCGAGCAGCGTTACGCGAGACTGGTCGACGCGATTCGCACAACCCTCACGGAGGCGATTCGCGCCGGCGGCAGCACGCTGCGCGATTTTGTGAACGCAGACGGCAAGCCGGGATATTTCCAACAGCAGTACTTCGTGTACGGCCGCGCGGGCGAGCCGTGTCGGCTGTGCGCCTCCGCGGTCCGCATGGTACGCATCGGACAGCGGTCGGCCTTCTATTGCCCGCGCTGCCAGAGATAGGCCAGCGGCCGGCCAGCGTTGCCGGCCTACATCAGGCCTCGGTCGACTCGGACTTGCCCGCCATCAGGGCGGCGTATTTGAGCTCGAGCTGCTCGCGCGTCTCCGTCATACCGGGATCGAGCACGATGCAGTCGACGGGACACACCTCGATGCATTGTGGCTGCGCGAAATGGCCGACGCACTCGGTGCAACGCGTGGGGTCGATGCGGTAAATCAGCTCGCCTTGCGAGATCGCCTCGTTCGGGCACTCGGGTTCGCACACGTCGCAGTTGATGCACTCGTCGGTGATCAGCAGCGCCATCGCAAGGCTCACACCGGATGCATCCGCTGCAGCCGCGGCAGGATCAGCGGATTGACGAACGGGCTGACGTCGCCGCCGAGCGAGGCGATCTCACGCACGATCGTCGCGGAGATGAACATGTACTGCTCGCTCGGGGTCAGGAACACGGTTTCGACGTCGCGATACAGTTGGCGGTTCATGCCCGCCATCTGGAACTCGTACTCGAAATCGGATACCGCGCGCAGTCCGCGCAGAATGATCCTGGCGCCGTGCTGGCGCAGGAAGTCCATCAGAAGACCGGAGAAGCCCACGACCTCGACATTGGCGTACGCGGCGAGCACGTCCTTCCCCATCTGCACGCGCTCGTCCATGCTGAAGACGGGCCGTTTGCCGCGGCTGTCGGCAACTGCGACCACGACGTGATCGAACAGCCGGGCCGCGCGACGAACCAAGTCCTCGTGCCCGCGCGTGATCGGGTCGAAGGTGCCGGGATAGACCGCTTTGTTCACTTGGGCGTCGCCTCCACGAGCTGGTAATGCACGGCTCCGGCGCGTCCGCGCTTGACCGCTTGCCACCCCTGCGGCAGCTGCGCTGTGGCCGGGGATTCCAGGTAGACACGTGCTCCGGGCGTCAGATGCTCGGGCAGCCGGGAGAGCAGCGACGCGACCTCGCCCGGAGCCTGCTCCCAGAGCGAGTAGGGCGGGTCCAGGAACACGACGTCATAGGCGCCGCGCCGGGTGCTGAGGAATTCTAGCGCATCGGCGTGTACCACTTCCACCGACTGCGCCTGAAGCGCGCGTGCGTTGGCGCGCAATGCTTCTACGGCTGTTCGATCCCGCTCCACGAGGATGATCTCGCGCGCGCCCCGCGATGCGGCCTCGAAACCGAGCGCACCGCTGCCGGCAAACAGATCCAGCCCGCGCAACCCGGTGAGGTCCTGGCCCAGCCAGTTGAACAGCGTCTCGCGTACGCGGTCAGGCGTCGGCCGAAGCCCGGGCAGATCCGCAAAACGCAATCGACGGCTGCGCCACTGCCCGCCGATGATTCGCACCCGGTTCACTCGGATCGATCGGTAAGCTACTGCGACGGCTTGGCGCCTACGACCACCGTGACCATCCGGTCGGGGTGGATACGGCGCTGGAACGCGTCGCGGATCTGCTCCAGCGTGACTGCCTCGACCTTCGCCGGGAAGGTGTCGAGGTAATCCAACGGCAGCTGATAGAACCCGATGACGGCCAAGTAGTCGACGATCTTGCGGTTGCTGTCGATGCGCAGCGCGAAACCGCCCACGATGTTCTGCTTTGCTGCCTCCAACTCCTCCTGAGTGGGTCCGCGGGCGACGAAGTCTCCCACCACCGAACGCACGAGGGCCAGCGCCTCTTGCGCTTGGTCACCCCGGGTCTGCAGACCAACCTGAAACGCTCCCGGCTGCTCGTAGGGAGCGAAATAGCTGTAGACGCTGTAGGACAAGCCACGCTTCTCCCGCACCTGCTCGTAGAGCCTCGAACTGAAGCCACCTCCGCCGAGGATGTAGTTGCCGACCCACAGCGGGAAGTAGTCGGGATCGTTGCGCCTCATGCCGGGTTGCCCGACCACGATATGGGCCTGCGTCGACGGGTGCTCGATCTCGCGTTCGACAGGGCCTGCGAGTGCGGGGACGGAAGGCAAACCGGACACTGCCGCAGAGGCCGCGGGAAGCCCGTCCGTCAGGGCCTCGGCGATCTGCTCGGCGCGAGTGCGCGTCACATCGCCCATGATCGCCACGACGGCGCGGTCGGCGTTGTAATGGCTGCGATAAAACGCGAGCAGATCCTCGCGCGTCAGCGCGGGCACGGTGTCCGGCTCGCCATTGCGCTGCGCGTAGGGATGATCCTGGAACACTAGATGTGCGAACGCGCGCGTGGCTTTGGTCTCGGGCTTGGTGTCCGACTCCTTCAGCCCGGCCACAGTGCGAGCCTTCTCGCGCTCCAGTGCGGATGCCGGAAATGACGGCGCTTGCAGCATGCGGGCAAACACCCCGAGGGTCTCCCGCTGCTCGGCGTCGGAGGAGAGCGTGCGCAGCCAGTAGCCGGCGCGATCGACGTCGAAGACCGGGCTGAGGTTTGCACCTGTGTCGGCGAGCCTGCGCGCGATCTCGTCTTCGTTCATGCCGTCGGCGCCCAGGCGCAGCATCTGGAGTGTGAGGCTAGCCAACCCCGACTGTTGTTTCGTATCGCGCGAGGATCCGGCCGGGAACTCCACGGTGACATCCAGCATCGGCAGGTCATGGCTCTCGACGAAGTACACCTGCGTCCCGCCGGCGGTACTCCAATGCTGGATCGGCAGCGCCGCGGTGGAAACGAGCGGGACGAGTAAGATCCACGGCAGGAACAACGAGACGATCGCGCGGGTAGCAAGACGGGGTGTCATGGCGCCGATCTCAGTGCCGATGCTCTGCGGGAGGCGGCGGCACGGGCTTGCGCTCGCCGAGCGGCTCCGGCTCGAGTACGGCGATGGTCAGGTTGTCGTCGCGCAGATACCTGCGCGCTACCTCCCGCACCTGCTCCGCAGTGACCTGGGCCAGTTTGCGGGCCTGCACCTCCACCGAATCGGGTGGCAACCCGGTGTTGTTCAAGGCCCCAATCTCACGCGCCTGAGCGAACATCGAGTCGAGTTCGAACACTTGAGACGCGGTCGCCTGCGCCTTCGCGCGCCGCAGCTCCTCGTCGGTGACGCCTTGGGCCAGAATGCGTTGGATTTGGGTGCGCAGCGCCTTCTCCAGGTCGTCGACGCTCTTCCCAGGCGCGGGGGTGCCATCCATTACGAACAGGCCCGGGCCGCGGTTGATCGGGTTGTAGTCGGCGCCGGCTGAAAGCGCCAGCCGGGATTCGCGCACCAGCTCGCGGTCGAGCCTGGCGGCATCACTGCCATCGAGCACGGCGGCCAGCATCTCGAGCGCATACGGCTCCCAGTCTCGTTCCGGGTCCCGCAGGCTCGGCACGTGCCAGCCGAGCATCACGTACGGCAGCTCTGCGGGTGCGCGCACCGACACGCGCCTGGCACCGCGCTGGGGCGGTTCGAGTTGCGGCTTGCGCTCGGGCAGCGTGCGCGTGCCGATCGGCCCGAAGTACTTCTCTGCTTCCTCGATCACTTCGGCAGCGGAGACGTCGCCCACGACCACCAACGTGGCGTTGTTGGGGGCATACCAGCGCCGATACCAGGATCGCGCGTCGTCCGCACTCAGACTCTGCAGGTCGGTCATCCACCCGACTACCGGGGTGCGGTAGGGATTGGCGGTGTAGGCTGCGGCCATGAATGCTTCGTAGACCAGCGACTTCGGCTGGTCGTCGGTGCGCAGCCTGCGTTCTTCCATGACGACCTTAAGCTCGCGGGCGAACTGGTCGTTGGAGAGCTGCAGATTGGCCATGCGATCGGCTTCCAGCTCGAGGACCAGCGCCAGCTTGGACTTGTGCACCTGCTGGTGATACACCGTGCTGTCCTTGTTGGTGAAGGCGTTGTCGCGGCCGCCGGCGCGGGCGATGATCCGGGAGAACTCCCCGCCCGGGACCTTCGCGGTGCCCTGAAACATCATGTGCTCGAGCATGTGCGCGACGCCGGTCGTGCCGTTGAACTCGTCCATGCTGCCGGCGCGATACCACACCATACACACGACGACGGGCGCGCGGTGGTCCTCCTTGACGAGGATCTTCAGGCCGTTGGGTAGCGCGGATTCGATGACTTTCGCCGGCGCTGCGCGGACGCACAGGAAGGCGATCAGCAGCGCCAGCGCGGCGCGCGATGCGATGGTCACAGGGGGCACGGTTTCGGTTCGAAGCGAAGAATCAGGGCTGTTAGAATCCGGCTGCGGGATGCACGCTATCCCGTGGCGTCTCGCAGGGATGTGCGCGTTTGCGACGCGCGTGATACCGATGGTGGCGTAGCGATCTGTGACACGGCTCCAGTATGTTGAGTTCCCTCAAGAGTGACAAGAAGGATCCGCCGCAACCGCGCGAGTCCGCGGGGGGCTGGCTCTCGCGGCTGAAGGCCGGGTTGGCCGCCACGCGAGACAAGTTGGGCGGGCAGATCGCGGCGGTACTCGGGCGCCACGCCCACATCGACGATGCGCTGTACGACGAGTTGGAGACGCTGCTGCTGTCGTGCGACGTGGGCGTAGCATCTACGCAGTTCCTGCTGGAGCAGCTGCGGGTGCGCATCGCGCGCCAGAAGATCAGCTCGCCGCTGCAGGTCCAGCAGATGCTGAAGGAGTGCATGCTGGAGCTTCTGCTGCCGGTGGCGCAACCGCTCGTCGTCGAGGGCCACCGCCCCTTCGTGCTGCTGGTCGCGGGCGTGAACGGATCGGGCAAGACCACGTCCATCGGCAAGCTGGCCCACTACTATCAGGCGCGCGGCAGATCGGTGCTGCTGGCGGCGGGTGACACATTTCGCGCAGCGGCCGTGGAGCAGCTCAGAACCTGGGGCGAGCGCAACGCCGTTCCGGTGATCGCACAGGACAAGGGTGATCCCGCAGCAGTGGTGTTCGACGCGTTGCAGTCGGCACAGGCTCGCGGCGTAGATCTGTTGATCGCGGACACGGCGGGTCGCCTCCCGACCCAGCTCCATCTCATGGAAGAGTTGAAGAAGGTCAAGCGCGTAATCACGAGGGTGATCCCCGACGCCCCGCATGAGGTGATGCTGGTTCTCGACGCCAACACGGGCCAGAATGCAGTGAGCCAGGTGCGTGCCTTCGACGACGCGTTGGGCGTGACCGGGCTGACCGTGACGAAGCTCGATGGCACGGCGAAGGGCGGCGCCTTGGCGGCCATTGCCCGTTTCAAGCCGATTCCGGTCCGCTTCATCGGGGTAGGCGAGGGGATCGACGACCTGCAGCCCTTCGACGCCCGCCAGTTCGTGGGCGCGTTGTTCGACTAGGCCCGGCGGCCTGCCTCGCATCGGCTGATGATCAGCTTCAGCCAGGTCCACAAACGCTACCCCGGCGGATACGAAGCCTTGCACGATGTTTCGTTCGCGATCGAAGCGGGCGAGCTGGTGCTGATCACGGGCCACTCCGGCGCGGGCAAGAGCACGGTACTGAAGCTGATGGCGGCCATAGAGTCCCCTTCGTCTGGAAGCGTGCTGGTGAGCGGGCAGAACGTGGCGAAGCTGAAGCCGGCGGCGGTTCCGTTTCTGCGCCGCCGGTTCGGCATCGTGTTCCAGGACCACAAGCTGTTGCACGACCGGAATGCCTTTCAGAACGTGCTGCTGCCGCTGCAGATTGCGGGTTTCGACGGCCGCGACGCGGCGCGCCGCGCCCGCGCCGCGCTCGACAAGGTGGGACTGCTCGCGAAGGAAAAGGCGATGCCGGTGACATTGTCTGGCGGCGAGCAGCAGCGCCTGTGCATCGCACGTGCGGTGGTCCATCGCCCGGCCGTCCTCCTTGCAGATGAGCCCACCGGCAATCTCGATGAGGCGTACGGACGCGAGATCGTGGATCTGTTCCGCGCGCTCCATCAGGTGGGGGCGACGGTGGTGATCGCGACGCACGACCGCATCGTCGTGCAGAGCCTCGACGTGCGTACGATCTCGCTGAGCCGGGGACGGCTGGAGGCGTGAAGACTTGGCTGCGCGACAATGGCAGGGCGTTGCGCGACGCCGTTGGACGTTTGCTGGCGAGCCCGCTCGCCTCTGGGCTCAACGTGCTCGTGATCGCTGTGGCGCTGAGCTTGCCCGCAGGCCTGTACTTGAGCTTGAGCCGGCTGCAGTCGTTCACGCGCCAGCTCTCCGCCGACCCTCAGATCAGCATCTTCCTGGCTCTGGATGCGACCGCGGGCGACGCCGGCTACGTCGAGCGGCAGTTGCGTACTGACCCCCAGGTCGGAACCTGGCGCTTCATTCCCCGCGCACGGGCCTTGGCTGACCTCAAGCGCAGCGCCGGACTTGCGGACGTGCTCGACGATCTCCAGCAGAACCCGCTGCCGGACGCGTTCGTCGCGACGGTGCGCGACAACCGTCCCGAGACGCTGGAACGCCTGCGTGATGAGGCTGCGCGTTGGCCCAAAGTCGTGCACGTCCAGCTGGACTCCGAGTGGGCTCGCCGTTTGGATGCCGCCGTGCGCCTTGGGCGCACCGGGGCCGCGATCCTGGGCGGACTGCTGTCTGCCGCTCTTGTGGCGATCACGTTCAACACGATCCGGCTGCAGATCCTCACCCGGCGTGAGGAGATCGAGGTCGCCAAGCTGATCGGCGCGACCAACGCATTCATCCGGCGGCCGTTCCTGTTCTTTGGGGCCCTGCAAGGGTTCGCCGGCGGCCTGGCGGCGTGGCTCATCGTGGACGGGGCGGCATTCTTTCTGAACCGGGACCTGGCGATCCTGGCCAGCCTGTACTCGACCGACCTCCGGCTGCCTGGCCTGAGCCCCGCCGACGCAGCCGAACTTCTTGGATTTTCAGCGGTCTTGGGTTGGCTGGGCGCGTGGCTCTCGGTCGCTTGCCATCTGGCGGAGATCGAGGGCCGATAGCCGACCAAATCGGTCGGGAACTTTGCGCCGGATTGGCACTCTTATTCCTCGAGTGCTAGACTGAGAAACCTAGAAGAGGAGCCGTTAATGATCAATCGCTTGCCCACTGCAGCGCTGGCCCTGCCGGCCGCTTCCGGCAGCCTGGAGAGTTATATCCAGACTGTGAACCGTTTCCCGCTTCTGACGGAGGAAGAGGAAATGGGGTTGGCGCGGCGCCTGCGCGAGCACGATGACTTGGATGCGGCGCGTCAGCTGATCCTCTCGCATCTGAGGCTGGTGGTGTCGATCGCCCGCGGGTACCTGGGTTACGGACTTCCCCACGCCGACTTGATCCAGGAAGGTAACGTAGGCCTCATGAAGGCCGTCAAACGCTTCGACCCGGACCGCGGGGTGCGCTTGGTATCGTTTGCGGTGCATTGGATCCGGGCGGAGATCCACGAGTACATCCTGCGCAACTGGCGCATCGTGAAGATCGCCACGACCAAGGCGCAGCGCAAGCTGTTTTTCAACCTGCGCAGCATGAAGAAGAGCCTGGGTACTTTGTCGCGCGGCGAGACCGATGCGATGGCGAAGCAGCTCAACGTCAAGGTATCGGATGTCTCGGAAATGGAGATGCGCCTGGGCGGCCAGGATATTGCCCTGGAGCCGATGGGCGACGAAGACGAGGACGGCTTCGGACCGCTCTCCTATCTGTCCAACCCCGAAGACGAGCCGGGCCGGATCCTGGAGCACGAGGAAGGCGAACGCTCGCGTGCAGAGGGCTTGGCGCGCGCACTGAATAGCTTGGACGCACGTAGCCGCCGGATCATCGAGGCCCGCTGGCTGCGCGAAACTGACACCGCCACGCTGCACGAGTTGGCCGACGAGTTCGGCGTCTCAGCCGAGCGCATCCGCCAGATCGAGGCGCAGGCGATGAAGAAGATGCGCGGGCAGATCCAGCCCGCCGCCTGACCCATCCCGGACTGTAGAGTAGGAACGCGGCCTCCGGGCGGCGTTCTTGTCTGCACAGCTCGAGACGGTGGGCAGAGCGCCTGTGTGAGATCGAGCACCGTTCTTGGAACCAAGGCCGCTCATGGGCACCGGATCTTCCGCTTCCCGAGCCTTAAGAGGCCTTGAGCAGCTCGGCGATGTCGTGCGAGTAGACGTCGGCGCTTTGGCCGTAGCTGACGTACAGCCGCAACCGACCCTGGGGATCGTAGATGTAGGACCCCGCGGAGTGGTCGATGGTGTAGTTGTTGGGGTCGGCGCCGGGCACCTTCTGGATCACAACCTTGAACTCCTTCGCGGTGCGCAGGGTCTCTTCCTGGGTTCCCCGCAGCCCCAGGAACCCAGGATTGAACGCCGTGACATACTGCTTGAGCACCTCGGGTGTGTCGCGTTCGGGATCGGCTGTGATGAACAGCACCTGGACGTTCTTCGACAGCGGTCCCAGCTTCTGCTCGGCGGAGGCCAGCTCGGCCAGCGTGGTCGGACACACGTCCGGGCAATGCGTATAGCCGAAGAACACCACCACGACTTTGCCGTGGAAATCAGCTAGTCGCCTGGGCACCCCGTTGAAGTCGGGGAGCAAAAAGTCCTTCCCGAAGTCGGTGCCGGTCACGTCCGTGGCGCGGAATGACGGCGCTTGCGCGGCGCCCCCGCATCCAGCCAAGAACAGCCACAGCAGACTGGCTCGCAATAGAGCGCGTATCACGGCCTTGTCCGTGCACTTACGCGGGGAAGCGCAAGTAGTGGTCCACGAGCAGCGCGGCGAACAGCAGCGAGAGGTACACGATGGAGTAGCGGAAGGTCCGCTGCGCCATGCGATCGCTATAATCCACGTGCACCTTGATCGCATACCAGAGGAATAGGCCCCCGAGCAGCGAGGCGGCGGCGAGATAGATCAGGCCACTCATGCCGGTCGTGAAAGGCAGCAGACTGACTGCTAGCAGGATGCAGGTGTACAGCAGCACGTGCAGGCGCGTGTACCGATCGCCATGGGTGACCGGCAGCATCGGGACGCCGGCCTTCTCGTATTCGCGCTTGCGGAACAGCGCCAGCGCCCAGAAGTGCGGGGGTGTCCAAGCGAAGATGATGAGAAACAGCAGCAAGGCGTCGGAAGTGAGCTCACCGGTCACCGCAGTCCAGCCGAGAACCGGAGGCATCGCCCCGGATGCCCCGCCGATCACGATGTTCTGGGGAGTGAGCGGCTTGAGGATCACGGTGTACACCAGTGCGTAGCCAACGAACGTGGCTAGTGTGAGCCACATGGTGAGCGAGTTGACCAGCAAATAGAGGATTGCCAAACCACCACCTCCGACCGCTGCCGCAAAGCCCAGTGTCTGGGCAGGCGTCACCTGACCCATGGGGAGGGGCCGTGCGCGGGTGCGGGCCATGACCGCGTCGATCCTCTGCTCCACCAAGCAATTGATGGCCGCCGCCGCACCTGCGACCAGCGCGATGCCGACGGTTGCGAACAGCACGGCATCCAGCGGCGGCAGACCGGGCTTGGCCAGGAACATTCCGATCACCGCCGTGAACACGATCAGGGACACGACGCGCGGCTTCGTCAGCTGCAGGAATTGCTGGAAACGGGGCGCGAGCGGTCTGGAGTGAACGGTGGCGGACATGGCAGTTCTGCGGAGATGCAGGATCCTCGTCAGACGACTCCTCGGGTGTAGGACGTCGGGGCGGCGAGGCCGCCGCCGAAGTGTAGCATCAACGTAGACGGGAGTAATACCACGAGCCTCAACCGATCCTGGAGACCTGGAGCAGCTTGGTGAGGTCTTTTTTCACCTTACTCGGATCGGCATCGCGCGGATAGCGCAGCATCAAGTTGCCGAGCGGATCCACGATGTAGATGTGGTCATGCACCGACGTATCGGCCGGAAGCTGCCTGAGCAGCGGGCTGCCCCTGGCGTAGATACGGTGTGTCCCTTGGTATTCGAGCGCCAACTCCGGGGCTGGCGGCTGGTCATCGTCGATGAGCCAGGCGCGCTCGACGCGCTCCATATCCTTGCCTTGTGTCAGTCGGACCTGACGTATCGTGTACAGCTTTCGGCGGCAATACTCATCACAGGCCCCGGAATCCACGATCACGAATACCCATTTGCCCGACAAAGCCGCGAGCTTGAACTGCGTGCCGTCCGGTTGGCGCGCCGCGAGATCGGCTACGGGCATGGGTGGAATGAGCTGCCCGTAGTTAGTGAACGCCATCGGGCGCCAGAGGTAATACATCGCGTAGGCGGTGAGCACGGGCAACACCGCGACAGCGGCCATGAGCCACAGGCTACGCCGCTGGCGCCGCGCTGGGGTTCTGCTTGACGGTGAGGACGACATACAAGACGAGGATGGCAAGTGCCATTGCGAACCACTGTGCAGCGTACGCGCGATGTCGATCGACTCCGACGTCGGGCGGCGGCCAGTCGCGCACTAAACCGTCCCCGAGATCGTTCTGAGCGCGGACGATGATCGGCTGCAGCTCCAACCCGAAGGCGTTGCGGTAGCGCTCGACCGTGACGTGCTCCCATACCCGGCCGATTTGCACCCGGTTGGACAGCTCCAATCCGCGTTGATTTCCAGGCAGCGCCACGCCCTCGACTCGAATCGGTCCGGCTGGTGTGCGCACCTCGGGCAAACGACTGCGATCGGGGCCGGCGGCAACCCATCCGCGATTGACCAAAACGCAGCGCCCGCCGTTGAGCCGCAGCGGTGTGATCAACTCATAGCCGGCCACGCCTTTGCGGGTCCTGTTGTCGAGATAGACCGTGTCCTGCGCCAGGAAGTCTCCACCGGCCTCGACCTTGTAGTAGGCGATGTCAGCGGCCTGGATGGGATCCGCCCCAAGATGGAGGGGCGATGCGTGCTCCGCTCGTTCCATGCGTCGCTGAAGCTGGAGCTTTTCCGCGGCACGGTCGAGCTGCCAGTTTCCTAGAGCTAGGGTCAGCGCGATACCGAGTGCCGCTGCGACCGTCGGCAGGAGCCGCGGCCTGAGATTGAAGCGAGAAGCCATGTCCCTCACCGGGTGATGCAAATCGCACGCTGATGGTCTCGGCGCACAGTGATGGTACTGCGAGCCGTCGCACGTTCAAACGCTTGTGCGCGTGTGCGCCCCGCAAAATTCCCGCGAGCGCTCGCGTCGTGGCTTTTGCATCGAGCTGCCAACTCCCACGAGCCAGCCGATAGCGCCGCCGGATGCGCAGGAGTAGACTCCACTGAAGCGTACAGAGGTTCGAAATGAGAGTTGTAGTCATCGTGATGCTCGTACTGATCGTAGGCAGCCTCGGATCGGCTCTATGGTTCCTGATCCGCGACAAGGGCACCACAGAGCGGACCGTCAAAGCATTGACGGTGCGCATCTCGCTCTCGATCGGGTTGTTCCTTCTGCTCATGGCCGGCTACTATTTCGGGGTGATCCCGAAGACCGGCTTGCACTGATCCAATCTTCCAGCCCCAGAAAAGACACGCCGCACCCCAGGGTGCGGCGCGCTCGGGCTGCCCCGCCCACAGCGGGACCGCCCCGTCTCTAGTTTCGCCTCTACAGCCAGTACACCAGCACGAACAGCAGCAGCCAGACCACGTCGACGAAGTGCCAATACCAGGACACTGCTTCGAAGCCGAAGTGGTGGTCGGGCTTGAAGTGACCGAGTAGGCAGCGCACTAGGATCACGATCAGCATGATCGTGCCCAAGGTCACGTGGAAGCCATGGAAGCCCGTGAGCATGAAGAAGGTTGCGCCGTAGGCCCCGGTGGTCAAGTTGAGATTGAAATCCGTGTAGGCGTGGTGGTATTCATACGCCTGCAGGCACAAGAATGTGATGCCGAGCGCTATGGTCAGGAACAGGCCCAGGTTCAGTTGCCCGCGGTTGCCCTTCTTCAACCCCCAATGCGCCCAAGTCACCGTCGCTCCCGAAGAGAGCAGAATCAGTGTGTTCACGGCCGGAATGCCCATTGCGTGCATGGGCGTGAACATCTCCTTCAGGCCGGGGCCGGCGACCGGCCACGCGGCCTTGAACCCCGGCCAGAGCAGTTCCATCGTCTCGCCGCTAGCCAGCCACGGCACGGACAACACGCGCATATAGAACAGCGCGCCGAAGAAGGCGGCGAAGAACATCACCTCCGAGAAGATGAACCAGCTCATCCCCCAGCGGAAGGAGATGTCAACCTGCTTGTTGAACTTGCCGGCTTCGCTCTCTCGGATGACGGTACCGAACCAGCCGACCAGCATGACGATCAAGACGGCGAGCCCCAGTAGCACGAACCACGGGCCAGCACCGACTTGGTTGAGCCACATCACCGCGCCACTGGCCATCAGCAGCAGCGCTACGGACCCGACGATGGGCCAATAGGAAGGTTCCGGCAGGTAGTAGCGTCCAGCCTGAGTCGCCATTTCGTCTTCTCCTTTCTCCCCGAGTGTGTCTGGACTGACTCCCGAATCAGCTCGTCACCAAACGCACCACCATGATCAGAACAAACACGAACAGTGCCGCGCCAATGATCCCGGCGACGATCACCTGCACCGGCGTCAAGCTCGCCGCGTCGGCGTCATGGTCCTTGGACCTGCGCACGCCGAAGAAGGACCAGAACACGGCCTTGGCAACCTGCAGCGGCCCGGCCCGCTTGGCCTTCTGCTCGTTTCGCTCCGCTTGCGCCATGCGTCGGACCGCTCAGCCTGCCTGTCGCCCCGCCCCTTCCACCTTGAAAAATGTATAGGACAGAGTAACGGTGTGAACGTCCCGGGGCAGGCTCGGTGTGAGGACGAACACCACGGCCATCGAGCGAGTCTCGTGCGCCTGGAGCTGCTGGCGCGTAAAGCAGAAGCACTCCAGCTTCTTCACGTACTGCGCGGCGAGCTGCGGCCCGTAGCTCGGGATCGCCTGGCCCATCACCGGCTGGTCGGAGGCATTCTTGACCTCGTAGAGCACGTGCACGAGTTCCCCGGGATGGACCTGCAGGCTCTTGGTCAGAGGCCGGAAGGTCCAGGGCAGGTCATCGCGCAGGTTGGAATCGAACTGCAGGGTCACCACCCGGGTGCGGTCGACCTGTGTGTTGAGCGGGGCGTCGGCGGACTGGATCTGGTTCAACCCCACCGCCTCGCACAGCTTGTTGTAGAACGGAGCCAGCGCGAACCCGAAGCCGAACATGACGCCGGCCACGACCACGAGCTTGACCAGCAGGATGCGATTTTCCGGCTTGCCGTTCATCCCGAAGGCCACAACCAAAGGCGCACAATCACGCCGACGAAGAAGGCGAGAGCCACCGACAACAGGATCAGCCCGGTCTTCAAGTTCTTGGCCACGCTCGACGCTTGCCACCAGAAGCGACGCCGGTGGGGTCCAGCCGCGGCATGCTCATCTCACCACCGGCGGGGTCTCGAAGCTGTGATACGGGGGCGGCGAGGACAAGGTCCACTCGAGCCCGTCAGCACCCTCCCACGGCTTGTCGGCCGCCTTTGCTCCGCCGCGGATGCACTTGACCACGATGTAGAGGAAGAGCAGCTGCGAGAGCCCGAAGCCGAACGCGCCGATGCTCGACACCTTGTTGAAGTCCGCGAACTGCAGTGCATAGTCGGGGATGCGGCGTGGCATGCCCGCCAAGCCCAGGAAATGTTGGACGAAGAACGCGACGTTGAAGAAGATGAACGAGAGCCAGAAGTGGACCTGTCCGAGCTTCTCGTCGTACATATGTCCGGTCCACTTGGGAAGCCAGAAATAGATTCCCCCAAAGATCGCAAACAAAGCGCCCGCCACCAGCACGTAGTGGAAGTGGGCTACGACGTAGTACGTGTCCTGGATCTGAATGTCGATGGGAGTGATCGCGCACACCAGCCCGGTGAACCCGCCCATGGTGAACAGGAAGAGAAAGCCGAGCGCGAACAGCATCGGAGTCTCGAGTGAGATCGAGCCTTTCCACATCGTCGCCACCCAGTTGAACACCTTTACCCCCGTCGGGACTGCGATCAGCATGGTGGCGTACATGAAGAACAGCTGCCCCGCCGCCGGCATACCCACGACGAACATATGGTGGGCCCAGACGATGAACGACAGGATGGCGATCGACGCGGTGGCGTAGACCATCGACGAGTACCCGAACAGCGGCTTGCGCGAGAAGGTCGGGATGATCTGCGACACGATCCCGAATCCGGGCAGGATCATGATGTAGACCTCGGGGTGCCCGAAGAACCAGAAGATGTGCTGGAACATGACCGGGTCGCCGCCGCCGGCCGCGTTGAAGAAGTGTGTGTCGAAATGCCGGTCGGTTAGCGTCATGGTCACGGCTCCCGCCAACACCGGCATGACTGCGATCAGCAGATAAGCGGTGATGAGCCAGGTCCAGACGAACAGCGGCATCTTCATGAGCGTCATGCCGGGGGCGCGCATGTTGAGAATCGTGGTGATGATGTTGATCGCCCCCATGATCGAGGAAGCCCCCAGGATGTGGATGGCGAAGATTGCCATGTCCATCCCCGGCCCCATCTGAATCGACAGCGGCGCGTACAGCGTCCACCCTGCGGCCGTGGCCCCGCCCGGCGCCAGGAACGAGCCGACCAGCAGGATCGCGGCGACCGGCAGCAGCCAGAAGCTCCAGTTGTTCATGCGCGGGAAAGCCATGTCGGGTGCGCCGATCATCAGCGGCACCTGCCAGTTCGCGAAGCCGACGAACGCGGGCATGATCGCCCCGAACACCATGATCAGCCCGTGCATGGTGACGAGCTGGTTGAACATCTCGGGCTGCACGATCTGCAGGCCGGGCTGGAACAGCTCGGCACGGATCGTCAACGCCATCACGCCCCCGGTGAGAAACATGATGAACGCGAACCACAGGTACAGCGTGCCGATGTCCTTGTGATTGGTCGTTGTGACCCACCGCATGATGCCGGTGGGATGGTGGGCGTGGGCTGTATCCTGTGCGTGGCCGTAGGCTGCTTCCATCGATGTCTCCTGACTCAATTCGTCCGCGAGTACCCTGCAAATCCGGACCCTCGCACCTGGGCGCTACTTCCGCGCTGCGGCGATGTCCTTGGGCTGCACCATGTCGCCCAGCTTGTTGCCGAAGGAATTCCGCTCGTAGGTGATGACCCCGGCGATCTCCAGATCGGAAAGCTGATTCTTCCAGGCGACCATCACGGGGTTCTTCTTGCTCCCGTTGGTCACGATATCGACATGGCCGGCAATCGGTCCGGTGGCGATCTTGCCGCCCGCAAGCGCCGGGAAGGTGGGAGGCAGGCCCTGTCCGTTCGCCTGATGGCAGGCCACGCAGGTCTTCGAGTACACCTTCTCACCCTGCGCCATCAAGTCTCCCATGCTATAGGTCTTGCCCGCTTCCGCGGCGGCGGACGCGGTGGCCTGCGTCTTCTTTGCCGTCTGCTGCACGACCCATTCCTTGTACTGGGCCTCGGGCAGCGCTTCCACCACGATGGGCATGAAGCCGTGGTCTTTTCCGCACAGCTCGGAGCACTGGCCGCGGTAGGTGCCCGGAGTGTCGACCTTGAACCAGGTGTCGCGCACAAATCCGGGGATCGCGTCCTGCTTGACGCCGAACGCCGGCACCGACCAGGAATGGATCACATCGTTGGCGGTGGTCAGGATCCGCACCTTCTTACCCACCGGCACCACCAGCGGGTTATCGACTTCGAGCAGATAGTGCTCCCCCTTCGGGGCCGCGTTGTCGATCTGCTCGCGTGGTGTGGACAGGGTGCTGTAGAAGCTGATGTCCTCGTCGAGGTAGTCGTAGCGCCACTTCCACTGATAGCCCGTGGCTTTGACGGTCATGTCCGAGTTCGAGGTGTCCTTCATCGCCAGCACGGTCTTGGTAGCGGGCCACGCCATGAATACCAGGATCAGGAATGGGATGACGGTCCAGATGACCTCGACGGTGGTGTTCTCGTGGAACTGCTCCGCCTTGTGGCCGACCGATTTGCGATGCCTCCACAGCGCGTAGAACATCGCGCCGAAGACGACGATGAAGATCACTACGCAGATGAGCAGGATGATGGTGTGGAGCGTATAGATCTCGCGCGCGATGATTGTCTGCGGCGGCTGCAAGTTGTACCGGCTCTGGGCATGCACGAGGCCGGCCGCGAAGCAGAGAAACAGGCTGGCGAGCGTCTGCGCGGTTTTTCTGATCATAGTCTCCCCGAGGTGGTCTGCACTCAATGAGGGTTCCTCAGTTGTTCGCGGAGCGTCTGCGCGAGCGCTTCGCGCTGCTCCTGCGTGAGGTGGTGGCCGAACTCCACTTGCCGACCATGCGAGCGAAGCGCGAGTGTGGTCCCACCCGGGTGCTCCCGGTTCAGCACGACCTGCGCCCACCAGCGGTTGAGCTCGAACCGGCGCACCTTGCCCGTCTCCCATCTCTCGACCAGAACGCGATCGCCCCGGATGGTGATGCTCTCGTAGTCCGCCGCGTGCCGGTCCACATACCGGAACGCGAGATAGAGCACGACCATCTCCGCCCCGGCGAATGGGAAGACGAGCCATGCGCCGAGGAAGGCAAAGGCGAGCGAAATCGCGAGAGAGACGGCGACTAGCGACCCGAAGACGATCGCTCTGCCGGCGGACGTGAGGGAGTTATTCCTTCTGGCGACGAGCAGGTATTCCGCGGGCTCGCTGGCGTCGGCGCAGTCCATTCAGCTTCTCGGGTCCACTTCTCCGGCGATTGCAGCTGCGGATCTCCCTTCTCGCAGCGCGCCGAAATGTAGCACACGCTCCGCACACCCGCAAGGACGAGGGCCGGCGATAGCGGTGGGGAATGGTTCTCGACCGCGCTCGGTCATCGCTGCCGGATCATCGGCGCCGCGGCAGCTCCACGTGCACCACCGCGTGGCCGTCAGCAGTAACGCGCGGGCCCTGTTCGGGTTTCCAGGCGTGCCCATAGATGATCTCGAGGGTCACGGGCAGGCGCCCGTCGCGCCGCAGCTCTTCGTAGCGCCGGAAAAGGCGATCGCGCCAACGCGGGGTGCGCAAGCCGGGAGAGCCTGCCTTGGCAGAGAGCGCGCCGCTCGAGCGCAGGTCCTGCAACAGGTCCTGCAGCCGCGCGTAAGTCACGAACAATCGCTCCATCTCCATCACTGGGTCGGCGAACCCCGTATGCAGGAGCAGGTCACCCAGGTCGTGCATATCCGTGAACGTGTGGACCGGCGTGCGCCCGCCGGCATCGGCGGCTGCATGAGCCATCTCCTGCAGCGTATCCGGGCCCAGCGTGCTGAACAGCAGCAATCCGCCGCGGCGAAGCACTCGGTGCGCCTCGCGCAGCGCCGCCTCTGGGGCGGTGCTCCAATGCAGCGCGAGATTGGACGCCGCAAGGTCGACCGAGCCGGTACGCACCGGCAGTCGCTCGAATTCCGCGCACAGGTCATGGATCGACTTGCCCATGACCATCGCACGCAACCGCTCGGACCCGCTCCGGGTGCAACGGCGCTGGCGCAGCATCGGAAGGCAGGAATCGAGCGCGAGCACCCGGGCTTTCGGGTAGCGCTGAGCGAGAGCGCCGGCGGCGACTCCGGTGCCGCTGCCCAGATCGAGGATCCGCGCAGGAGTCATCCGTACGAGGTCGAGCCGCTCGAGCAAGCGCGAGCAGACCTCGCGGCTGACCGACGCGCTTGCGTCGTAACTCGCGGCGGCGCGCGCGAACTGACGGCGGGTGCGTTGTTTGTCAAGAGGCTCGGGGACGGGCATGCCGAAATGACGGGCAGACAAGGTCAGGCTGCCTACTGTTAGACTGCGTCGCAGGATGATAAGTGCAGGGTCCCGGAAGTCAATACTGGCTCGCGCCGCCGACACCACGCGTACGCTGGTGCAGCGCTTCGCACTCCCACAGCGATGTCTGTTCTGCCGCGGCGCGGACGCGCCCGACGGAATCTGCCTGCGGTGCCGAGGCGACCTTCCCGGCTGGAACGCACAGCGCTGCCCGGTCTGCGCCGAGCTCTCGCCGGGAGCTCAGCGGTGCGGGCGCTGCTTGCAGGACCCGCCCGAGCTCTCGCGCGTGGTGACTGCGGTGTCGTACCGCTTCCCGGCCGATGCGGCCATTCGGCGTCTGAAATACGCGGGTGCGCTGCGCCTGGCCCGGCCCCTGGGCGCGCTATTGGCCGAGCGCGTCGCGTTGGAGCCCGCGCCGGATCTGATCGTGCCGATGCCGCTCTCACCGGAGAGACTGCGCGGGCGCGGTTTCAACCAGGCGCTGGAGCTTGCTCGTGTGATCGGCGGCGAGCTGGGCGCGCGGCTGGACGTGCAGCGCTGCGTGAGGGCGCGAGATACGCCGCCGCAGGCGAGCTTGCCGTGGGATGAGCGCCAGCGCAACGTGCGCGGCGCGTTTGCCTGGCGCGGACCGCTGGACGCGTCCCGTGTAGCAGTGGTCGACGACGTGATGACCACCGGCGCCACGCTGGAGGAGTTGGCCCGTACGCTCAAGCGCGCCGGTGCCCGGGAAATCGTCGGATGGGTTGTGGCGAGGACAGAGAGTCGCTGAGCGCGCCGCTCGCACGGCTCACCACCGAACGCGGGTCAGCGGAGCTGGGAAAGCTGCTGGTCCACGAAGCTTGCCAGTTGAGAGTTCAGGCCGCCCACGTCTCGTGCCTGCTGAAAGGCCGCGCGGGCCTCCGTGGGCCGCTGGTCGGCCTTCAGCTCCACCCCCATGCCCAGAAGCCAGAGCGCGGTCTGCGGCGCCAATTGCGCGGCGGCTTTATAGCGCTCTGCCGCCTCTTTGTGCTGCCCCACCCGCGAGAACGCGCTTGCCAGTATCGCTTGGTATCCGGCGCTCGCCTCACCGGAGCGTGCGGAGCGCTCCAGCGTGGCCAGCGCCTCGGCGTTGGCGCCACGCGCAAGCTGCAGCCGTGCCAAGGCCATCGCGAACCCGGCATGGCGGTTATCGATATCCAGGCGCTCAACCAAGAGCCGTTCGGCGTCCTCGCTTCTACCCCGGTCCAAGTACAGTCCCACCAGCGCTTGGCGCGCCTTGTCGGCGAGCGGGTCGATGCTCAGCGCCTGGCGCAAGCTGTCCTCTCCCTCGGGCACGTCGCCGGTTTGCAAGGCCACTATGCCCCGTCGAGTTTCTGACTCGGCCCGCTCGCGCTGCGACGGAGGCCGCACCTGTTTCTGGATCCCGGGTGCGAGTCTCGCAGCATCGGATGCGGGAGGCTCGGCATTCGTCTCCATTGGCGCACTCGCACCGGCCAGGCCAGGGGAGATACCCGCGGTCATTGCAGGCTCGCGCCCCGTTTTCCACAGGCTACTTTCCGCTTGTCCGCCGCGTTGGAGATCTTTGCGCTCGGCCCCCCCGGAGGCGTCATCAGGACGTACTGCAGGCGAGACGAGCGGGCTAGGGCGGGCGGCCACCGCCCGGGGGGCGGCTGCTGGGCCGGCGACGGACATCACGTCGGGCGCGGCTACCGGCGGGCGTGACGAGCCGGGGCTGGTCGTGGACGGCCTGCTGGTCTGCGCGCCGACCGCAAGCGCGGTCTGGGAATGAGCTTCCGCTTGGCCTGGAGCTGCGGCGGCGGTCCATGATTCGGGAGCAGGCGCCACATGAGGCCGAAACAGGGTCCAAAGCAGGAGCGCGCCGCCCGCGCATCCTGACCCCACGATCCATAGCACGCGGTGCGTTCGGACCCGAGGGACTGGGCGGACTGCCCGCACTAATTCCCGCATTTCGACCCGGCGACCGTGGCGCCTCTCGAGGTCTTGGAGGACCTGGTTGATCAGGCTCATCGCATCAGCAGCCAGGTTCCGACGGCGGCCGCGGCCACTGTAGGCATCCAGCACCACCACCAGCCGTCTTGTAGCACGCGGACGGCCGGCGTGTCGTTCGCGGCAACCCGCACATGCCGGGCCCGCACTTCGTGACTGCCTTCGCCGTAGGAGAGCATCAGGCATTTGTGCGCCACGATGTTTACGAGCCGCGGGATTCCGCGCGTGGCTCGGTAGATCGCCATCGTGGCCCGTGGTGTGAACATGCGTGGCCCGACGTAGCCCGCCACGCGCAGCCGATGCTCCAGGTAGTAGGCGAGCTCCTCACGGCTCAGCGCGCCCAGGTGATATTGGAACGTGATGCGCTGGCGTAGCTGGCGCACCGCCTCGGCCTCCAGCCGCAGATCCAGCTCCGGCTGCCCGAACAGGACCACCTGCAGCAGCTTGCGCTTCTCCGTCTCCAGATTGCTCAGCAGGCGCAGCGCCTCCAGAGTTTCGAGCGGCATCGCCTGCGCTTCGTCGAGGCATACCACGACGCGCTTGCCATCGCGCGCAGAGTCAAGAAGCGTCGAGTTGAGCTGCTTCAGCAGCTGGTGCTGATCGGCGCCCGCGTCGAGTTGCAGGCCCAGCTCCTCCCCGAGCGCGAGCATCAAGGCGCGCGGGTCGAGACAAGGGTTGGGGATATAGGCCGAGACGTAGCCCGCGTCCAGCGTGGACAGGAAGCGGCGGCACAGCAGCGTCTTGCCCGTACCCACCTCGCCGGTGATCTTGATGAACCCCTCGCCGTTCGCGACCGCCACCAGGAGGGTGTTGAGCGCCTCCTGATGCGAAGTGCAGGAGAATGCGAAGCTCGTGTCCGGTGTGATACCGAACGGCAGCTCACGCAGCCCGAAATGGCTCCGATACATGACTCAGGCAGTGTGCGGCGTCATCATTGCTTGGGCGCCTGCGGCTGTTTCGCTGCGTCGCCTTGCTGGCTGGCAGGCTTCTGGCGCACGACTTCATCCCGCCAGTAGCGGTCGAATTCCTCGTGCTTGTAGTCTCGGATCCGATTGCGGGCGTCTTCGGCGCTCGGTCTCCAGCTCTCGTCTCCGGATATGACCGTCGGCTTGAGCAGGATCACCAGCTCGCTCTTGACCGAGTTGCGGTTGGTGTTCTTGAACAGATGTCCGACGACGGGGATATCTCCCAGCCCGGGCACTTGGCCAGTGTTGCGCGTATCGGTTTGTTTCATCAGGCCGCCGATGGCCACGATATTCCCGTTGCCGACGCGCACGATGGTGTCGGTCTCGCTCACGGTGCTCGAGGCGAGCGGCAGCTTGAACACTCCAGCGTCACCCAAGTCCACGTTCGTTTGCTTTTCGATCACTAGGCTCACCGACGGGTGAAGGTGCAGCGTGATCAGACCGTTCTCGTCGATCTGCGGAGTCACGTCGAGGGCCACTCCAGAGAAGAAGGGCTGGGTGATGATCGTCGGCGAGTTCTGCACGGCGCCGCCAATCGTCGTGGTCTGGTTTGTGGTGACGTTGGTGACGAAGAACTGGTCGGTCCCCACCTTGAGCACCGCCTGCTGGTTGTTGAGCGTGGCGATGCGCGGACTGGACAGAACCTGCAGCTCACCTTGCGTTTCCAGGAAATCGAGCAGCGCGGCGAAGTTGCTCGTCTGGAATGCGAGCCCGAAGATGGTCCCCGGCACGGACGAGCCCGTCACGAGCGTGCCGGGGAACGCCGGGTTCGAGGCGAAGATGGAGTTGGGCAGCGGCTGGCCGTCCGGACCGATGGTGGTGAACGTGCTCATCGGGCCGAGCGGGCTCAGGTTGGTCCCCGGCTGGAGGACGCCGCCGGCGATACGGGCATTGCTGCCGGCGTGGAACGCTGCCCAGTTGATCCCGGTTGCGAAGCTGTCGTTGAGCTCGACTTCGACGATCTTGGCCTCCAGCAACACTTGACGCGCGACTACGCCCTGCATGGTCTTGAGGAACTGATCCACCTCGCGCAGCTCGGAAGGCATCGCGCGCACCAACACGACGCCGGATTCCGCGTTGATGATCACGTTGCGGCCTTCTCCGCTGCCGACGATGGCGCGGATCCCGCTGTTGAGGTCGGTCCAGAAGTTGACATCGGAGGTCGTCTCGACCCGGCTGCTCTCGAGCGCGTGAGCGGTGGCTCCCTGTGGAATGGTGGTGGTGGCCGCCGTAGCGGGGGCGCCCTGTCCCTGAGTGGTCGAATCGGAGATCGCACCGGAGGAGACACGCAGTTCGCTGCGGCCTTTGCGCTGGTTGTAGAGGTAGTTGACCTGAAACACGCGCGTTTGCATCGACAACGGCTGGATGAAGATGCGGTTGCCCACCACCTTGTATTCGTAGCCGTACAACTCGCGGAGCGTGTCCAGCGCCTCGAACACCGTGACGTCTTTCAAGTTCACGGACAGCTTCTCCGTGACCCCGGGAGGCACAATCATGCTGTAGCGGGTCCCCGAGGCGATGGCCAGGAACACCTCCTGCGCCGGCGCGTTGTTCACGTTGAGGTCGAAGCGCGACTCGGCCGCCTTGTCTTCGACTTTGGGCATTTCCACGACCAGTGGCGGCAGCAACGCCTGGCTGACCGCCTCGGAGGGGCTGGCTGCGGGCTTCGAGGAGACGGCCTTGTCGAGCTCGCCTATCGCGCCTTCGTAGTGCGTCTTCATTCCTGTGTGCTGGGCGCAGCCCAGAACCAAGGCGAGAGGGATGAGCGACAAGAGCTTCGGCCGGCCCGTCATCGTGGCCTCCGCGGTCCCCCCGTCCGGCGCGCCGAGGCCCGGGCGTCCCGGGGCGTCTGCGGTAGGGCGACCTCCCGTGTCGAGCCGGCCGGTCGCTTGTCGACCCCCGGGAACAGCTTCAGGGTCCGCGGCGCGCCGCCGCCGAGCAGGACGACCTCGGTCTCGGCCACCCGCACCAGGCGCACGCCTCGGAACTTGTCGCCCAGCATTACATGCTCGCCGCTGATGATCGCCGACCGGCTGTCGGAAGAGATCAGTACCGATTGCAGTACCAGGCCGCCCCGGTCTTGACTAGCCGGCACTTGCCCGACACCTTGGAACGCCGCTGGCGGCCGAGTCGGATCCGACAGCACCTGCGCCCGGACTGCCTGAACAGCAGTGAGCCCCAGGGCCAGGATCCAGATCGAGACGCGCGGCCCCATGCCTCACACCACCAGCCACGCCTGATCCAGGCTCAGCGTGTACAGCGTCAGCGCCACCTGGATCTTCGGAGGAGCGGCTGTCATCACGGTGCGGCCCCAGTAGACCTGCCAGGTCTGCTTCTCCAGACGCGCAACGTAGGCGAGCAGATCGAGATAACTGCCTTCGACGACAACCTCTACTCCATGCTTGAAGACATGATGGGGGGCGGCGGCGGCGCCCAGCGATGGCGTCGACGCCGCCGATGCGGAGCTCACCCCATTGCCGACGCCAGCAGCAGTCTGGTCACCACCGGTCTTGTCCAATAACGGCGCGGCAGGCAGATTGCGCAGGCCCACGATCCGCACGTGGCGCTCCTGGCCTACCAGCTCCTCCAGCATCGCGGCCATCTTCTCGGGCGGTACCAGCGTGCGCTGGAGGCTCAGGAGGCGGGCGTCGATCTGTGCGATTTGGCCGCGCCGCTCCGCGACGCGCTGGCGCAGCGCTGCGTCGGGATCGGTTTGCAGTGCGTTCTCGAGCTCGTGCTTCGCCGCTTCCAGTGTGAGGATCTGATTCTGCGCCTCGGCGATATGGCTCGACAGCGTCTTGGCCCGTTGCAGGGCGGGTGCGGCTCCCAGCGTATAGGGCAGCACCAGCAGCAGGCTCGCGCCCGCGGCCAGGATCAGGATGCGTTCGCGGCGTGCGAGGGCATCCAGCCGTTTGCCGTATCGCTGTAGCAGTGCCTTCACTTTCTGGGCTCCTGCGGCATCGCTGCGCCTGGCGACGCCGGTGCACGGCTGGACAACCGGAACTCCAAGAATTCGGCGGTCTTCTTGGCCTCGTTCGCCGCGAGGGCCCCCGATGGTTTTTCGATCCGCAATGCCTCGAACGCATGCCCGCGCAATACCTCCTCGCGCCGCAGCATACGGAGGTAGGTAGGCACCAGCTCCGCGCGGAGCGTGCGGCCTTCGATGACCACGTCCGATCCCGCTCCTGCGATGCTGAACCCCGTGAGCCAGACCCCCTCCAGCGTCTGGCGGGCGAATGCCCGGAAGTACTCCGACACGCCCTTGGTGTCCCCCAGCGCCCCGCTATGCAGCACCTGGACCACTTCGTTGCGTCCAGCCAGGAGCGCGTCCAGGCTCGCGAGCTCAGCGGTGAGCTGGGCACTCGCCCGGTGCTCCTTGAGCTGCTGCGACAAGCTCGTCACCTCGGTGCGCAACGCTGCCAGGCGCTCTTCAGCCTGCTGCTCCTCCCGCGCGGTGTTCGCAGCCTGCCACCCGCTCCATGCGACGCCAACTAAGCTCACCAACAGCAGTCCTCCGAGCCCCAGCAGCACCATGCGGCCGGAGAACAAGTCGGCTTTCGGCAGCAGCGCCGGGTTGTAGAGGTTGATCTGCTGCATCACGCGGCCGCCCGTTCGTCACGCAGAGCGGCGCCGACGATGTGCAGCCAATGCCCCTGGCTCGCGACGTCTCGCATCTCTGGCACGCCGCCGATGTCCAATACTTCGCTCAGATCGAGGACGCGTACCGGTAGATCCAGAT
>Ga0335084_10000289_pt1 | contig 40358 bp, 36 predicted proteins | sample Lox_Sample_44_FD_206721 | JGI IMG/M metagenome (GOLD analysis project Ga0335084, IMG submission 206721) | Soil microbial communities from Loxahatchee National Wildlife Refuge, Florida, United States - Lox_Sample_4.4 | ecosystem: Environmental > Terrestrial > Soil > Wetlands | place: USA...
TGCCGAGCGTGTCGAGCACGCCGCCCACGATCGCGTGGCGCCAGAGCTCGCGCTTGGCCGCGAAGCGCGTCGCGCCGGGGAGGTGTCCCAGGAGCGCCAGGATGTCGAGATGGCTCTGGTGGTTCGGTGCGTAGATGAACGGCCCGCCGTGCTCCACGTGCTCGAGCCCGTGCATGGTCGTGCGCACGCCGAGCATCCACTCGAGATCACGCGCGCGTCCCTTCGCGAACGACCACGCGAGCTGCCGGCTCCCCGTCGCGCGGTGGATCGCGATCGCGGCCGCCGCCATGCTCACCATCATCCCGCGGAAGAGATGCGGCGAGAACGCGACCCGAAGCCCCCTCGCGTCCACCTCCTCCTGCGCAATGGTCGACGTTTCGGCGGCAGGCGCGGACCGAGGCATGCCGTCGTCTAGCAGCTTCCCCCGGAGGGCGCGACCCACCAACGCGCGTCAGCCCTCGGGGCGCGTACCTGCGCTGTCGCGCCGGCTTCGCCGGCCGCGACATGCCGATCGGGCGTGCCACAAACGCGACGCCCTCGCGTTCTCCCCCGACCCAAGACGAAGTCTTGGGTCGGATATCCTAATCGTCCGTCGCGTCGCAGGGCCCGATGCAGAACTGCTCGACGTCGCCGCCCGTCCGCAGGAACTGATCGATCTGCTGCTGGATGTGCGTGCGCGCCCGCATGGACCCGTGCGCCGTGTTGTCCGCCGGCGGGATGTTCCCGAGCGGCAGCGCCGGATAGAAGCCGTTCCACTCGACCATCGCCGACGTCGAGAGCGGCGCGGCGAACTCCGGGATGTCGAAGAAGTGGTGGATCACCGGGGTCACCTGCGCGATGCCCATCGAGCGCACCATGATCTCGGTCGCGATGTTCGACACCTCAGCGTCGCCCGTCGACATGTGGATCAGCACCTGGTGCGCCGGCGTGCCGGGGAGCGGGTTCGAGATGGTGTGGTGGTACCAGCCGTTCGGCTCGGACTTGTCCCAGAGCTGCTGGATGATCGGGTACACGAAGGCGCGATCGAGGTCGTTCGGGTAGAACGTGCGCAGCAAGAGGAAGTACGGCTCGAAGTCGACGCTGCGCTGGAGCAGCGTCGAGAAGTTCGCCGCCGGCACGCCGAGGACGCCGCGCGTGACCTCGGTCGAGAGCGCCATGACGGTGCCGCCGAGAATGCCGCCCTGGCTGTTGCCGTAGTAGAAGACCTCCGACGGGTCGATGGTCGGCACGCCGCCGTAGATGAAGTTCGGATCCGCGGCGAGACCGTCGGGCGCCCCGAGGAGGTGCCCCAAGACGAGCTGGTTCAGGATCCCCTGGTGGAGGCGTTCGGAGAGCTGCCGGAAGTTCGTCAGGTCGGGCGTGATCGAGAAGAGGATCGCGGCCGTGTCGGCCGCCGACATGCCCTGCCAGTCGGTCGCGACCACGACGAAGCCATACGTCTGTGCGAGGTTCCGCAGGTGTGACGCCGTCACCTCGCCCGCGCCCGAGCCGAGGAGTCCGTGCCCGTAGAAGAGCGGGCGGCCGGTCGCCGGCCCGGTCGAGAGGCTGCACGGGATGATCGCGGTGAACGGCGCGTGCACGACGCCGTTCTGCTGCGGCGTATCGGTCGCCGGGTTGATGTTCAGCACCGAGCCCACGCCGTCGAACGTCGTGTAGAGCGGCACGTCGAAGGTGCCGCTCACGCGGCGGCAGATCTGGCCGGGGTTCGGGTTCTCGACCACGCTCGTCACGGTGTACGCGGGCGCGTTCGGACCCAGCTGCGTGAACGTCTCGTCGCGCATGTGGAGGAGCCAGTGCTCGAGCGCGAAGTCGCTGGCGGTATGGAAATCCCACGCGAGGATCAGGTTCGAGCGGGCGACGCCGGCGGCGGTGAGACGGCTGAAGATGTTCTCGAACGCCGGGCGGCGCGGGTCGATCAGGTGGTTGCCCGTCGGCATGTTGTCGCGCAGCGCCGCGAACCCCGGCTCCGCCGGGATCGGAGCGCCGCCGACGGCGACCAGGTTTCGCATCGCGATGATGTAGTGGCCGTTGTTCTTGAGACGCCGGCCCGGCCGCACGATGACCGCCTGGTACGGCGGCGCGATCTGGCCGTTCGGCCCGATGCTGACGTCGACCTCGGCGAAGTGCTCGATCACCTCACCCGTGTCGTAGTCGAGCAGGATCGTCGGGCTGGTCGCCGTGTTGAGCGACGCCGGATAGTTCTGCCACGACACGAGGCCCGAGAGGACGGGATCCACGCCCTGGGCGAAGTTCGCCATCATCATGGTGCCGGGGCTGAAGCCGTCGAGCTGGGCGTTCCACTGCGTGGGATCGATGCGGACGCCGTTGTTGTTGGTCGGCATCGCGAGCAGCGGATAGGCGAGGCGCTTGCCCGTGTGGGTCGTCACGTCGTCGCGCTCGAACCACGTCGACGGATACGGCATCAGGCAGTGCCCGCTCGACGTGTTGAGGAGCTCGCAGCCGGAGCGGATGCCGCAGAGCTGCGTGTCGGTGCTCTTCTGGCACTTGAGGGTGCCGTTCGGAAGCAGCGAGCAGGGAGCGCCGCAGTGGCGCACGCACGCCGTTCCCGAGGTGAGCACCATGCGGAAGACGCCGCCCGGAGGCGTCGCGATGGCGGGACCCAGCTTGCGCTTCACGGTGATGCGTCGGTCGCCCGTCTTGAGCGGCGCGATCTTCACGAGCGTGATGCCGCCCTGCGCCCCGGTGTTGTCGACGTAGCGCAGCTGGCCGCTCGGCAGCGTCATGAAGCCCGTGTTCGGCAGCGTCGCGGTGAAGAACGCGTTGCTGGGATCGGCCTCCGGCTCGGTCCACAGGTCGAGCGTGAGGCCGCTCGTGGCCGGGTCGAAGCCCGCCGGCAGCGCGAAGGTGCCGACGAAGCGCATCTGCGTCCGCCCGGGATTGAACTTCACCTTCGAGACCGTTCCCGAGCCGCACGAGTACGGGTTTTCCGCCTGCGCCCCCACCGCGCCGAGCAGGAGGATTCCAGCCAGCAGCACACGTGTCCGCATATGCGGCGGACGCTACCACGGCGGGCCTCGCCCGCGTCAACTCGAAAATTGCGGGATTTCGGTCGCGAACGTCGTCCCGTCGAGCACGATGACGGGATGGACGGTGCCCGCGTCGAGCTGCGTCACGGCCGCCGGCCCGACGAGGAGCCCGGCGCCCGCGGCGAGCGACGAGAGGATCCCCGAGCCCTGCGCTGCGCCGGCGACCGCGACCCATTCGTCGCCTTTGCGCGCGAGGCGCACGCGCACGAACTCGGTCAGGTTCGTCGCCTTCTTCACGGGCGCGGCGAGGCGGGCGCGCACCACGGGCTGGTGGATCGCACGATGTCCGGCGAGCTTTCTGAGTGCCGGCCACACGTACACCTCGAAGCAGACGAGGGCGGAGACGGGGTTGCCGGGCAGGCCATAGAGCAGCCGGTCGCCGAGCCGTCCGAAGGTGAGCGGCTTCCCCGGCTTTTGCGCGACGCGCCAGAACAGGCGCTTCACGCCGACCGCGTCCAGAGCCTCCTTCACGAAGTCGAACTCGCCGACCGACACGCCGCCGGTCGAGAGCACGACGTCGGCGTTCGCCATCGCCTCTTCGAAGCGGGCCCGGATGTCCTCGAAGCGATCGCGGGCGATCGGCAGCACGGTGGGCGTTCCCCCGGCCCGCGCGACGGCGGCCGCGAGCACGTAGGCGTTGCTGTTCACGACCTGCGCGGGTCCCGGCGTCTGATCGATCTCCACCAGCTCGGCGCCGGTCGACACGATCGCCACCCGGGGCCGGCGATGCGCGAGCACCGTGCCGACACCGATCGACGCCAGGACTCCGAGATCGGCCGGCCCGATGAGCGTGCCCCGCGCGAGCACGATCTGCCCCGGCGTGATGTCCTCGCCGCGCGGGCGGACGTTCGCCCCCGCCTTCACCGGCACGCGGATCGTCACGACGCCGTCCCCCGTCTCGGTGTCCTCGACGCGAACCACGGTGTCGGCGCCGTCGGGAACGACGCCGCCGGTGAAGATCTTGACGGCCGTGCCCGGCGCGACGCGCTCGGTGAGGAGCGAGCCCGCCGGCACCGTACCCACGATGCGGAGCCGCGCCGGCGCCGTCGCGACGTCGCTCGCGTGCACCGCGAAGCCGTCCATCGCCGAGTTGTCGGCGCCGGGCACCGCGCGGTTGGAGATGACGTCCTCGGCCGCGACGCATCCCAGCGCCTCGGCGAGCGGCAGCCGGGATGCGCCCAGCACCGGCGTCGCGTCCAGGATGGTCGAGATCGCCTCAACGACCGAGATCACGCGCCCGGGTTAGCGCGCGCGGCGTCGCGACTCAACGCCGCTGGACACGCCGGACGACGGGCGCTACGGGGCGCTCATGCCGATGCCCCGCGATCGCATCGCCCGCCTGCGCGGACTGCGCTTCCACCTGCTCGACTGGGGCACGGACGGCGCGCCGCCCGTCCTCTTGTTGCACGGCGCGGCGCAGACGGCGCACAGCTTCGACGAGGTGGCGCCGGAGCTGGCGCGCGACCATCACGTCGTGTGCCTGGACCAGCGCGGCCACGGCGACACCGACTGGGCGCCGCGCTACCTGCGCGAGGACTTCACCGGCGACATCGAGGCCGTCCTCGACCACCTCGGCTGGCGCGAGGCGACCCTGGTCGCGATGAGCCTCGGCGGCCTCAACGCGATGGCGTTCGCCGCGGCCCGGCCGGAACGCGTGCGCGGGCTGGTCGTGGTCGACGTCGTGCCGTCGGTCGCGCCCGAGGGGCGCGACGCGATCGCGAAGCAGCTCTCGGTGCACGAGTTCCCGTCGCTCGACGACGCGGTCGCTTCGGCACACGCGTTCAACCCGCGCCGCACGATCGAGAACATCCGCGAGCGGCTCGCCCACGCGATGCGCGAGTGGCCCGACGGCAAGTGGCGCTACAAGTTCGACCCGGGCATGGCCGCCGGCGCGGCCGACATGGAGCGCCTGTGGGCCGACGTCCGTCGCATCCGCTGCCCCACCCTGCTCGTGCGCGGCGCCGAGAGCCCGATCCTGACCAAGGCGAACGCCGATCGCTTCCTCGCCGAGGTTCGCGGCAGCGCGACGGCCGACGTCGAGGGCGCCGGCCACTCGGTCATGGGCGACAACCCGGCCGGGTTCCTCGCCGCCGTCAGGCCGTTCCTTCGTCGCTGGGGTCTCTGAGCGCGTCGCGGACGAGGCGTCGCAGCACGGCGATCGTCCGCTCGACCGACAGGCCGAGCTCCCGCACCTCGCCGGCGGCGAGCGCGTCGCAGGTGCGCTCGAGCGTGAAGAGCAGCACCGCGTCGTCTTCGGGCGAATGCCGCGCGACGCCGTGGCGCTTGCGGAGGTCGGCGAGCATCTCGAGCTGACGGACGCGTTGCCGCCGGTAGGCGCGGCGCACGGCGGTATCGGTGCCCACGAGCCCCAGCAGGCTCACGCGCAGGGTGCGCCAGCGGCGGTGGTGGGCCAGCACGCCGTCCACGATGCGCGCCGCCACGCCGCCGCCCGTCGATCGCGACAGCTCGGTCTCGATCCCCGCCCACTCGGCCGTGACCCATGCGTCGTACACGGCGAGGAAGATCTCCCGCTTGTCGGCGAAGTGCTTGTAGAAGGTGCCGGGCGCGTACCCCGCGGCCCGGGCGAGACGGTTCGAGTCCGTCGCGTGGTAGCCGTCGCGGTTGAAGACACGTGCCGCCGCCTCGACCAGGCGCTCGCGGGTCGCCTGGGGCGTGCCGCGCCGCGGCCGGGCGCGCCGGATGACCGCCTGCATGCCCCTCCCCTAGCACACTGGCGCCGGCTCGTCGCTAGTGATAGTCATATCACCATGCACATGACGCTCACTCCGCTTCGCGCCGCGGCCGGCGCGACGCCGCCCTGGCGCGACGTCGTCGTCGACGGCGTCCGGCTCGCCGTCGACGACGGCGGCACCGGCCCCGCCGTCGTCTGCCTGCACGCCATCGGGCACGGCGCGGGCGACTTCCGCGGGTTCCGCGAGCGGATCGGAGCGCGCCATCGCGTTGTCGCGATCGATTTCCCGGGCCAGGGCCGCTCGGGCGACGATCGCGAGCCGCCCACCGCGTCGCGCTACGCCGAGCTGACGGCCGGTGTGCTCGACGCGCTGGGCATCGAGCAGGCGGTCGTGGTCGGCAACTCGATCGGCGGCGCGACGGCGATGCGGCTCGCGGCCGCGCGCCCCGAGCGCGTGCGCGCGCTCGTCCTCGAGAATCCCGGCGGGCTCGATCCGAGCGACCGGCTCGCGCGCGCGGCGATCGCCGCGATGGTGCGCTTCTTCGACGCCGGCGCCCGCGGCGCACGCTGGTTCCCGCGCGCCTTCGCTGCGTACTACCGGATGATCCTCCAGCGGGCCGCCGCGGCCGAGCAGCGCCGCCGCATCGTCGCGTCGGCCTTCGAGATCGCGCCCCTCCTGCGCGACGCCTGGCGGGGCTTCGGTGCGCCCGGCGCGGACCTCCGCGACCTGGCGGCCGGGCTGCGCATTCCCGTGCTGTTCGCGTGGGCACGTCGGGACCAGATCATCCAGCTCAGGCGCTGCCGGCCCGCCATCGCACGCATTCCGGGGGCACGGCTCGAGTGCTTCCCCGCCGGCCACGCACCGCACCTGGAAACGGCCGCCGAGTTCGCGGCCGCCGTCGAGCGCTTCATCGGCTGAGTTGCCGCACTCCGCGGTGCGGCGCTAGAAGCTTCCCCGTGCGCTTCTCCGCGTTCGTCCTCGCCATCCTGCTGGCCTGTCCGGGTCCGGCTCCCGCAAAGCAACCGCGACCGCCCGTCTGCACCCCGGGGCGCTTCGTCGTTCAGGGCGGGCAGCTCCTCGCGAGCATCGCCGACAGCGCCTCGCTCACGATCGGTGACGGCACCGCGGCGATCGGCGCCGGCTGCCCGTTCGGCGTCTCGCGCATCGCTCGGCCCAAGCGGACCTCGACGCTGACGGCATTCTGGAAGATCTGCACCGGAATCGCCCGCGTGCGTGTGAAGGCGCGCTTCGACGCCGCGTGCGACACGCTCACGGGCGCGGTGACGGGGAAGAAGCAGAAACGGCAGAAGTTCACGGCGACGCGGTCCCGCTGTGGCGACGGAATCGTCGACGCCGGCGCAGGCGAAGCATGCGACGGCGCGACGGGGTGCACGGCGCCGCTGCACTGCAGCGCCGCGTGCGCGTGCGTCGGCGATCCGGGATCGCGCGACACGTCGTTCGGGAGCAGCGGCGTGGCGACGGTGGGCAACGCGGGCATGCCGTTCCTCGCGTTCGGCCTTGGCGTCCAGCCGAGCGGCAGCATCATCGTCGCTGGCGGCTTCAATACGCTCATGGCCGACGGAGGCATCGGTGTCGCGCGCTTCACCGCCGATGGCCAGCTCGATCCGACCTTCGGCGCCGGCGGCTGGACGCTCACGAAGCCGATTCCAGCGATCGACTTCATGAGCGACATGAAGGTGCTGCCCGACGGGCGGATCCTGGTCGCCGGCCGCACGGGCTTCGGCGACAACCGGGTGATCGTCCGGTATGACGCCGACGGGCATCCCGACCCGCTGTTCGGCGTCGGCGGAACCGCCACGTTCGATTCGGACTCCTGCTACGAGGTGGAGCCGCTCCTCTCGGTTGCACCGAGCGGGGCCGTCTATGCCGCCTTCCCGGACGTCGGCTGCACGAATCCCGACTTCAAGGCCAGGTTCGTCCGCCTGACCGAGTCCGGCGCCGTGGATCCCGGCTTCGATCTCAAGTTCAACTACCCGGTCACGTTCTCGGTCGTGCGACCCGACGAGCGCGTGGCGATCGCGACCGTCGTCCACCCACCCGACAGCGTGCAGCTCTTCGAGCCGACCGGGCTTCCCGTTCTGTCCTTCGGCACGGGCGGCATGGTGTTCCCCTCGTTCGGCACATCCAGTGCGGGCGGTGCACGGCTCTTCGCCGACGCCGGCTCGCGCCTCGTCGCCATCACCGGTGCGCCCACGCCCGCCGGAGCTGGATTCGCCCTCGAGCGGTGGACGGCCGACGGCGGCGACGACCAGAGCTTCGGCAGCATGGGGCGCGTCGTCACAGTCGGATCGAGCGACGAGTACGCACTCGGGCTCTCCTTCGATGCGACCGGTCGCCTCGTCGTCGTGGGGAGTGGTCCCGCTGCGTTGCTCGTGCGACGCTACGCCGACGACGGTACGCTCGACACGACCTTCGGCGTCGGCACCGTCGCCGTCCCCGGCATGCAGGGGGTCGACGTCGCCGTCCTGCCCGACGGCAAGATCATCGTCCTGGGTCGGCAGATGCCCGCCATGGGCGATCCCTATCGCTACGGCGTGCTGATGCGGCTCTGGCCCTAGTCCGGCCGTCGTGCGAGGTAGAGGAACTCCTCGTTCTCTTCGCGGATGATCGTGGGGTGGCGTGCGACGCGCTCGGCGAGACGATCCAGGAACTCGGCGAACCGATCGCCGCAGAACCGCCGCATCGACTCGAACGTGGAGACCTGGCCGTGGAAGTCCTGCGGCGTGAACTCGAGCGTCGTCCGGAAGCGCTCCTCGACGGCGTCGACGAGGGGTGAGCCGGCGAACGGGGTCGACCCGTGGGGGCGGAGCTCCTCATAGGCGTCGGGCAGCACGACGTCGACGTCGCGCAGGCTGTCGCGGACCATCGCCATGTGGGGTTGCTTCGGGATCGGGTAGCGCCAGAACAGCGCGACCCAGCCGCCCGGCACCAGCACGCGCGCGAACTCCTCCAGCGCGGGCTTGGGAGCGAACCAGTGAAACGCGGTACCGCACGTGACGAGCCCTACACGCTGGCTGCCGATCGCGAGCGCCTCGCCGCGCGCGCGTACCAGCGGCCGATCGGGTCCCGCCGCGTGCGCCTCGGCGAGCATCGGCCATGAGAAGTCGAGGCCCACCGAGCGCCAGCCGCGCGCCGCGAGCGAGCGTGTGACGAAGCCCGTCCCGCAGCCGGCGTCCAGGGCCGCGCGCCCGGCGGCGGGTCCGGTGCGCGCCGCGATGGCGTCGTACAACGTGCCCGAGTAGTCGCGGCGGAATTTCCCGTAGGTCGCCGCCTGACGGCGGAAGTCGAACGGCTCGTCGCTCGGCTGAACTGCGAACTCGGCCATGGCTGAGTCTCAATAGCACGCGGCGCGACCTGGTCGACCCGGCGCGCCATTGCGCGCGCCCCCGCCCGTGGCGCATATCCGACGGCCATGAAGTTCGACCTCCTCTACGAGCTCCAGATGCCGAAGCCGCACGACGAGCGCAGCGAGTGGCGCTGCTTCCAGGAGGCGCTCGAGCAGATCGACCTCGCCGACCGCCTCGGCTACGACACGGTGTGGGAGGTCGAGCACCACTTCCTGACGGAGTTCGCGCACTCCTCCGCGCCCGAGGTGTTCCTGGCCGCCGTCGCGCAGCGCACGAAGAACATCCGCATCGGCCACGGCGTGACGCTGCTGCCGTACAAGTTCAACCACCCGATCCGCGTCGCCGAGCGCGTGGCCACGCTCGACATCGTCTCGAACGGCCGGGTCGAGTTCGGCACGGGCCGCTCGAGCCAGCACGAGCAGGCGGGTTTCGAGATCGACCCCAACGAGTCGCGCGACATGTGGCAGGAATCGCTCGAGATCATCCCGCGCATGTGGACCGAGTCGCCGTTCGAGTACGCGGGCAAGTACGTGAAGATCCCACCGCGCGACGTGATCCCGAAGCCGCTCCAGAAGCCGCACCCGCCCATCTGGGCGGCGGCCACCAGCCCGCAGACCTGGGAGCTCGCGGGCCGCAACGGCATCGGCATCCTCGGCCTCACGATCTTCGTCAGCGTGAAGCAGCTCGAAGATCGCGTGCGCGCCTACCACGCGGCGCTGAAGGAGGCGAAGCCGGTCGGGAAGTTCGTGAACGACAAGGTGGGCGCGTTCACGATCGTGCACGTGGCGGAAACCAGGGAGCAGGCGATCGCGAACGGCGGCGCCGACGCGGCCATCAACTACCTGCTCTACGCCTTCCGCGTGCTCGGCGGCTTCGCCGACCCGAGCGGCAAGGGCATGCAGCGCGAGTACGCCGACCTCGAGATCAAGAGCACGCCGTACCGCGACCTGATCGCGAAGGAGTACCCGCTCATCGCCAAGATGCAGAAGGGCGAGTGCACCTTCGAGGAGCTCGACGCCGAGGACATGGTGATCGTCGGCGATGTCGACCACGTGGCGCGCAAGGTCGAGCGCTACAAGAAGGCCGGCCTCGACCACTTCATCTCGCTCATGCAGGCCGACCGCATTCCGCACCCGGCGGTGATGAAGTCGATCGAGCTGTTCGCGCAGCACGTGATGCCGAACTTCCGGTGAGCCTTCGCGCCGCCTGCCTCGCCGGCGTCGTGGCGGTCCTCGTGTGGTCGGGCATCCGTCCGGCGGACCGGGTCACGTGGTGGCTCGAGGTGGCACCGGTGCTGATCGGGTTGCCCATCCTCGTCGCAACGCGCGCGCGCTTTCCCCTGACGCCGCTCCTCGCCGTGCTGCTGGCGATTCACGCCGCGATCCTGTGTGTCGGCGGGCACTGGACGTACGCCGAGGTGCCGCTCGGATTCTGGATGGAGCGCTGGTTCGGATTTGCGCGCAACCACTACGATCGCATCGGACACTTCGCGCAGGGCTTCGTCCCGGCGATCCTCGCGCGCGAGGTGCTCGTGCGGACCTCGCCGCTCGCGGGGAGCCGGTGGCTGCCGTTCCTCGTCGTGTGCGTCTGTCTCGCGGGCAGCGCGTTCTACGAGTTGTTCGAATGGTGGACGTCGGTCCTGACGGCCGGCGGAGCCACGGCATTCCTCGGCACGCAGGGCGACCCGTGGGACACGCAGTGGGACATGCTCTTCGCGCTCGTCGGGGCCTGTACGGCGCTCCTGACGTTGTCCGGGGAGCACGATCGGGAGCTGTCGGCGCTCTGACGCTCCCGCCTTCACAAGGTCCGCCGCCCGATGCTACGTGGCGCTGCAGACAGGGCACGTATGGATCCCGCATACTTCTTCGCCTTCGCGGCGCTCGCCGGGTCGACGATCGGCGCATGAAGATCACGATGCACGACATGGCCGTCGGCACCTTCGTGCCGATGCTCGAGAGCCTCTCGGAGGTTTTGGCAAAGGGCGCCGCGCACGCCGCCTCGGCGAAGGCGGATCTCGTGAACGCGCGGCTCGCGCCCGACATGTTCACGCTCGCGCAGCAGGTCCAGCAGGCCTGCCACTACGCCCGCGACGGCGTGTCGCGTCTCACCGGCAAGGGCGGCGCGGCGATGGAAGCTGCCGAGACGACCTTCCCCGCCCTGCGGGACCAGATCGCGCGCACGCTCGACGTCGTGCGCGCGGCGCCCGCCGCCGCCTTCGACGGCGCCGAGGAACGCGACTGCTCCATCGAGATCCCCGGCGACATGGTGATCCGGCTGAGCGGTCTCCAGCTCCTGCGCGCCTGGTCCATCCCGCACTTCTACTTCCACGTCGTGACCGCCTACGACATCCTGCGGCACAACGGCGTCGCGATCGGCAAGCGCGACTATTTGAGCCAGGTGGGGCGCTTCATTCGGCCGAGGAGCTAGGGTGCAACAGACGGCGATCTTCGGTCCGGTGTTCGCGACGATCCTCCTCACCTTCGTCGTGTGGGTCTACATGTACGTGAAGCGCATCCGCTTCCTCACCGGCAACCAGGTCGATCCCAAGGACATGGCCGTCCCCGGCGCGCTGGCGCGGATCTCGCCGCCGGAGGTCTCGAATCCGTCCGACAACCTGAAGAACCTCTTCGAGATCCCGGTCGTCTTCTACGCGCTCGCGCTGTATCTGTTCGTGACGAACCAGGTCGACGGTGTGTACGTCAGCGCGGCCTGGATCTTCGTCGTCTTCCGCGTGCTGCACAGCGCCGTCCACTGCACGATCAACATCGTGATGCTGCGGTTCTACCTGTACGCCATCTCCACCGTGGCCGTCTGGTTCATGGCGGGGCGAGCGGCGCTCCACTACGTCGGCTGGTAGGCCGATGCGCAACGACTTCACGCCGGACGGCTGGCACACCGTGAGGTTGGGCAACACCTGGCAGATCGCGACGCACCTGGGGACGAGGTAGCGCTCGATGCTGGCGTCGATCGTGGCGACCGGGTGCGCCGGGCTCTTCGCGGGCGCCGCGATCTACATCAACGCCGTCGAGCATCCGGCACGGGTGTCCTGCGGAACGGAGCTCGCGGTGCGGGAGTTCGCGCCGAGCTATCACCGCGCGACCGTCATGCAGGCGTCTCTCGCGGTCCTGGGCTGTGTCGCGGGCCTGTGGGCGGCGTGGCGCGCTGGGGACCCATGGCTCGCCGTGGCCGCGCTCCTGCTCGGCGCGGTCGTGCCGTTCACACTCGTCGTCATTCTCCCGACGAACGAGCGGTTGCTCGATCCGACGCTCGATCCCGGGGGAGAGCGGGCTGCCACGCTGCTCTCCAGGTGGAACCGTCTCCACGCGGTCCGCAGTGCTCTCGGTGCCATCGCCTTCGGGATCTTCCTCGTGCGGCTGGGCACGGCGTAGGGTTCGCGAAGTGCGCTACCTCCCCCTCGCGGGCATCGCGGCGCTCTTCGGCATCGGCGTGGGCTGGCGCGCGTGGCTCCACCGGCGGCGGTACGGATCATGGGGGATCGTCCTGCTGAGCGGCGGACCGGCGCAGGTTCGTCGCGACGGCCTGCTGCTGCTCCTCCTCGCCGTCGTGATCGGAGCCCAGGCGGTCGTCTACGCCCTCCGGCCCGATGCGATCGCCGCGCGCATGGTGATGCCACCGTTCGACGTCTCCGGCGCGATCGTCCTGTTCGGCGGCATCGCCCTCATGGTCCGCGCCCAGCTCGATCTCGGCGCCTCGTGGCGGGTCGGCATCGACGAGAGCGCGAAGCCCGGCCTCGTGACGGGCGGCCTCTACACGCTCGCCCGCAATCCGATCTTCACGGGCATGCTGCTCGCTCTGGCCGGCCTGGCGCTTCTCGTCCCCACATGGCTCTCGTTCATCGCGCTCGCCGGCGGCACGATCGGCATCCGGCGGCAGGTGCTCCAGGAGGAGGCCTACCTGCGCCGCACCTACGGCGCGGACTACCTCGCCTACGCGACCCGGGTCGGGCGCTTCGTCCCCGGCGTCGGGAGGCTCCGCTGACGTTGGCGCCGCGTCCGCGCGGCGACTAGTATCGCGCGCGGTGCGGCTCTACTGGCATCCGTTCTCGGTCTTCCCGCGCCGCGTCCGCATCGCGCTGCGCGAGAAGGCCATCCGCCACGAGGAGGTCGTGGTCGATCTGCCCGGCGGGGCGACGCGCTCGATCGACTTCCGGCGCCTCAACCCGTTCGGTCACGTGCCCGTCCTCGACGACGACGGGCTCGTCGTGTTCGAGTCGATCGCCATCCTCGAGTATCTGGAGGAGCGCGTGCCCCGCCCCGCCCTCCTGCCCGCCGATCCGCGCGACCGCGCCCGCGTGCGGCAGTGGATGCAGGCCGCGGGCGACTACCTGGCGCCGCCGTTCAAGCGCTGGGTCATGCGATTCTTCACACCCGAGGCGGAGTGGGACCGCGCCGATCAGGAGATCGCGGCGGGAGAGATCGCGTGCCACCTCGACGTCCTCGAAGAGCAGCTCGCCCGGCAGGAGTACCTGGTCGGAGCGTTCTCGCTAGCCGACGTCTGCTACGCGCCGTTCGTCTGCGAGTTCGCGATGGCCCAGCTCGGCGCCCTGCTCGAGCCGCGTCCCGGCGTGCACGCCTGGATCGAGCGCCTGCGCAAGCGCCCGTCGATCGCGTCGACGGGACAGGGATCGTGAGCGACCGTCGCGTCATCGGGCCGCGCCTTCCGCTGGGCTACCTCGTCGCCGTCGGCGGGGTGTGCGCGGCCATCGTGACGACGCCGGAGCCGGGGGCCGAGGAAGTGCGCGCCGTCATCCGCGTGACCGCCTTCACCTCGGCGATCGCGTTCCTGCCGGCGTTCGTGGCCTCCGCGCTGCACCGCCTGCGACCGTCCGACGTCACGCGATGGCTGATGGCGAACCGGCGCTACCTCGGCCTCTCGGTCGCCGCGTCGCACTGGTGGCATCTGCTCGCGATCATCGCGCTCGTTCGCCTCCTCCCGTCGGGCGGTGCGGCGATCGCGCCGCTCGTCAAGCTCTTCGGTGGCGCGGGCTTCGTCTTCCTGGCGCTCATGGCGGCGACGTCGAACGACGCTTCGCAGCGCGCGCTCGGGCGCGCGTGGGGCGCGCTGCACACGACGGGCATCTACGTCCTGTGGCTCGACTTCATCTTCACCTACATGGGCACGGCGACGATCGCGCCGTTCCACACGGTGATGACGCTCGCCTTCGCGGCCGCACTCGTCGTCCGGATGCTGGCCTGGTCGTCGCGGCTCAGAGACGCACGGAATACTCGAAGCCGTCCGCCAGCGGCAGCGTGAGCGAGTGGAAGCCGTTGCGTCCGCTCTGCACGTAGTCGAGGAACGGCCCGAGCGAGCGGCGGAACGTCTTGATGTTGTCGGAGAGCACCACCGCGCCCGGCCGGAGCTTCGACTCGAGCAGGCGGAGGACGGGCAGGTAGAGGTCCTTCCAGCCGTCGAGCAGGACCAGGTCGATCGGTGGCGGCACGTCGCGCAGCGTCTCCAGGGCGTCGCCGAGACGAACGTCGACCAGGTCGGCGAGCCCCGCTTCGGCGATGTTCGCGAGCGCGCGCTCGCGCTTCGACGGCTCCAGCTCCGTGCCGATCACGGTCCCACCCGTGTCGCGGGCGGCGGCCGCGGCGTAGATCGTCGAGACGCCGAACGACGTCCCGAACTCGACGATCCGCTTGGCGCCGACCGATCGCGCCACCATGTAGAGGAAGCGTCCCTGCGTGCGGGAGATGGGGATGTAGACGTCCTTGAACTTCGCCGCCTGCTCGGCCGCCGGTGGCCCCTGCTGGCCGAGGATCATGCCGACCATCATCGGGAGGTTGCGGACGAAGAAGGTCCAGTCGCCCCGCGCAGCCGCGTGCAGGCGGTCGAGCGTGGCCAGCACCTTGGGATCGTCGAGCGAGCTCATGCGACCCTCATGCTTTGCAACGGCCGTGCCGCGCAACCGGCCGCGGCAGGCTACGGTCCCGCCGTCCTTGCGCTGCAACTGGGGCGCTGCACCGCAGCGTGCACGCTGCGGCGAGCTTGACCCGCCGCCTCGGCCCGTAGCATCTCGACGTCATGATCTTCCTCCACGAGACGCACGAGGTCGTCGCCGGCGAGATGCATGCCTTCGAGGACGCCGTCCGCACGCTCTGGCGCCCGCTCGTCGAGGAGCGCGGCGAGGCGCGCCTGCTGTGGTTCTGGGAGCACACGCACGGGACGGGACCGTCGTACCAGGCCGTGTCGATCACCGCCGTGCGCGACTGGGCGACGTGGGGCGCGATGATCGAGCGCGCCGCGACCGATCGCCGCCACCGCGACTGGCAGAAGCGCGCGTGGGAGCTGCGCCGCGAGGTCACCTCGAAGATGCTCCAGCCGACCGACTGGTCGCCGCTGCGCGACGTCGATCTCTCGGCGCCGCCTGCGACGACCGAGACCGACTCGCCGACGATCTATCTCCACGACACCGGGTGGCCCTTCCCCGGCAAGCTCGACGACTACACGGCGGCGCTCGGCTCCGTCTTCCACCCGCAGGTGCAGCAGAGCCGCATGATCTCGGTCGAGGCGTGCTGGCGCGTCGCGCCGGGCACCGGCAAGCACCACGAGGTGGTGCTGCTCCAGAAGGTCCTCGACTGGGAGCGTTTCGCGCAGCTCTTGACGCGCGGCGAGCAAGGCCAGCAGCGTGGCGGCTGGATGGTCGAGGGCCTCAAGTACCGCGATCGCTGGGAGTCGAAGCTGCTTCGCTGCGCGCGCTGGTCACCGCGGCAGTAGGCGCGAGCATCGGACCTGCATATCCCGACGCGGGGCATGGCCGGTGATGGCCATGCGCGCCGGCCGCGAGTATGGTGGCGAGCGGTGCGGGCATCCCGGGGACGTCGCGCGATGGGCGGCTTCTACGTGAAGTGCAAGGTCGAGAACTCCGTCGATCGCAGCCGATCGGCCGTCGTGCCGAAGCTGCTCGTCGACACGGGAAGCGAGTTCTCCTGGATCGCCGAGCGCACCCTCGAGCGGCTCGGCATCGCTCGCGAGAAGAAGGACGTCCCCTTCGTCCTCGCCAACGGCGAGCACGTCACGCGCAGCGTCGGCTTCGCGATCGTCCGGCTGGACCGGCACTTCACGATCGACGAGATCGTCTTCGCCGAGCCGGGAGACCCGCAGCTCCTCGGCGCGCACACGCTCGAAGGGCTGAACCTCGTCGTCGACCCGCGACGGCGCCGGCTGGTCGCGGCGGGTCCGATGCCCGCGGCGCAAGCGCGCGCCTACCAGATCGGATCGCCCTCGCGCCGCACGAGCGCGTGGAACGCGTCGAGGAGCCGCTTGGTCAGCGGCCCTGGCGTGACGCTCCCGATGCGGCGGCCGTCGACCTCGGCGATCGGCATCACCTCGGCACCCGTGCCGGTGAGGAAGCACTCGTCGGCGGTGTACACGTCGTAGCGCGTGAGGCGCGCCTCGCGGCCGGGGATGCGCGCTTCGCCCGCGAGCTCGAGGATGGTCTCGCGCGTCACGCCCTGCAGCGCGCCGTCCTGCGGCGACGGCGTCAGCAGCGTGCCGTGCTTCACGACGAAGAGGTTGTCGGCCGTGCACTCGCCGACGAAGCCGTCGCCGTTCAGCATGATGGCCTCGTGCGCGCCGGCGCGGTTCGCGTCGATCTTGGCGAGCACGTTCTTCAGGTAGTTGAGCGACTTCACGCGCGCGTCGAAGGCCTCGTGCGACACCTGGCGCGTCGCCGACGTGATCACCTTCACGCCCTTGGCGTAGAGCGCCGCCGGGTAGACCTGAATGTCGGTCGCGATGATGATGACGGACGGGTTCGGACATTTGGTGGGATCGACGCCGAGGTCGCCCACGCCGCGCGTGACGACCAGGCGGATGTAGCCGTTCTCCTTCTGGTTCGCCTTGACGGTCGCGCGGAGCGCTTCGATCATCGCGGGGCGACCCAGCGGGATGTCGAGCGCGATCGCCTTCGCCGAGTCGTAGAGGCGGTCCAGGTGCTGCTCCAGACGGAAGATCCGCCGCTCGTAGATGCGCAGCCCCTCGAACACGCCGTCGCCATAGAGGAGCCCGTGGTCGAAGACGGAGACCGTCGCCTGATCGCGGGACTTCAGCTCACCGTCGATCCAGATGGTCATGGGCGTCACAGCGGACCTCCTTGACGGAACTTCGGCATCACCTCCCGAATGAAAAGGTCGAGGCCATCGAAGTCAAACGGCGCCCGCAGCGCCAGGATCACCCAGTCGGCGCCGGCGCGCTCGTACTCGCCGATGCGCTCGGCGACCGCGGCCGGGGTCCCGAGCAGATGCCCGGGCTTCACCCAGTCGGTCATGCCGCCGAACATGAGCTGGAGCTTCTCCTCCTGCTGCCTGACGCGGGCGTCGTCGGTACCGATCGCGAGGCCGACGTTGGCGGTGCGGACGATCGTCTTGGGATCGCGCCGCTCCTTCTCGCACCAGTCCGTCAAGACGCCGTTGCGCCGCGCGAACAGGTCGGGAGGGAGGAACGGCACGTTCCAACCGTCGGCGTGGCGCGCGACGATGCGGAGCATCCGCTTCTCGCCCTGCCCGCCGATCCACAGGCGCAGCCGCTTCTGGAGCGGCAGCGGCGCGCAGATCGCGTTCGTCACCCGGACCTGCTTGCCGGCGAGCGTCACGCGCTCGCCGTCGAAGAGCCGGCGGAGCACGATCGCCGTCTCCTCGACCTGGTCGAGGCGATCCTTGATGGGCAGGAACGGCATGTGGAACGCGTCGAACTCCGACTGGTTCCAGCCGGCGCCGATGCCGAGCTCGCAGCGGCCGCCCGAGACGTGATCGATGGTGGCCGCCGCCTTCGCGAGCACGCCGACGTTGCGGTAGCCGACGCAGAAGACGAGGCAGCCGATGCGCACGTTGCGCGTCGCGGCGGCCGCCGCCGTCATCGTCGAGATGCCTTCGAAGCACGGCTTCGACGTATCGGTCAGGTCGGAGACCGAGTAGAGGTGGTCCCACACCGAGTACCAGTGGAAGCCGGCGCCGTCGACGATCGCCCACAGCCGGCGCAGATCGTCGAGGGAGCAGTCCTGCGGGCCCGCGTGCACGCCGAAACGCATGCGGGGTCCTCTACTACGCCGTGCGGCGCCCTCCTAGACCTGGGCCACTCCCGGACCTCGGGTCACGGGAACCGCAGGGTTCCCTTCTTGCCCACTTTGCGCAGCGTGGCCGGCGGAGCCGAGATGCAACGCCGTCCGCTCGGATCGGCGACGGTCACGGTCACCTGCAGGGCGGTGTCGGGGAGCGTGTCGAGTTGAACGGACTTGCCGTCGACCGCAAGGCTCACGTCGCGCTTGCCCGTCCGGAGCGAGGCACCGGTGAGGCCGTGCGCGGCACCGGCGGGATCGCGGAACGCGAAAAGCTTCCCCTTCTTCTTGCGCGCGAAGGCGCTCCCCGCAAGACGCCCGCACAGGACGGCGCCGATCGCCGGGTCGCGTAGCTGCAGCGTCACCCCCGCGAGGGTCGGATCGAGACCGAGCGCGGCCGCTCCGGACACCGTAGCCGTCATGCGGAGCGCGGTCCCTGCGGTCCCGGGAAGCAATCGCGCATTTCGGAGCGTGAGCCCGAGCGGCGATGTGGCGCAGCAGCTCGGGTCTTCGGCGTCGACCAGACCGTTGCCGTCGTCGTCGACACAGTTGTCGCACTGCTCGGTGCCACCAGCCGGCAGCGTCGTCGTCGTCGTCGTCGTCGCGCCAGGCTCCGTGATGGTCGTCGTGGTCGTGGTGGGCATGTCGGGCGGGAGCTTCAGCGTCGTCGTGGTCGGAATGGGGATCGTTCCCGGAGGGACCGGTGCGCCGTAGTCGTGCCCACTCTGGCCGATGATCCCCTCCCCCGTCTCCTTCACCCGGACGAAGAACTTGCCCGTGTTGGCGGCGTCGATGGCGGAGACCTGGAAGCCCGTGTCGGACGAGAGGGCGCTGCCACCCGCATTCGCAGTGATCCCGAGATCGCCGTAGATGATGTACGTCGTTCCGACCGTGGTCGCCACGTCGACCGCGAAGGTCGACAAGGGGAACGGACACGGTCCTCCGCAGCCCGAGGTGTAGAACATCGAGTGGTACACGGAGACCGGCGGCTGGGTGTCGGAGACGATGTCCATGCTGATCAACCAGGTCGCGCTGCCGGTGCCCCCGAGGGACCCATCGAGCACGATCTGCCCCGTCAGCACCTGGGCGTTTCCCGGGTTCGGCGCGCCCGGCGGAGCGGGCGCGGTGAATACGTGGGGGAAATGGGGCCGCATGATGGCCCGCGCGAGCGCGGCATAGGAGTTCGTTCCGAGGACGAACCCCGCCCCATAAGCCTTCGGCGCGACGCCGCCGAACGCGTACGCGTAGGCCCGGAGCACCCCGAACTCCGCGCGGGCGACGCCGTAGATGCCGGCCTCCGAGAGGAAATACTGTGACAGCCCGGGGCCGAAGAATTCGACCAGCGGGTCGCTGCTGCCGGAGACCTTTGCCTCCGTAACGCCGCCCGGCTGCGGCGTGATCGTGACGGGCCAGCGGATCTCGGAAGCTTCGAACGACGCTGGCGGCACCCAGATGCTGGTGAAGCTCGGCGAGGTCTGGGTGTCGACCCGGGTGAACGGCGTGACGGCCGATACGCCGTGCACGACCATCAGGATGAGTGCGAGCGCGAGCGCGAATTCCACATGACTGCGATGTTTCACCCATGGAGGTATCCGCCCGCGGCGTTGGCCGCGCAAACGTCGCACGGTCCGACCGAGGCGACGAGCATGCGCGATCTAGGGCCGCTGCGCGGTCACGGTGCCAGCGGAGCCTGCGTTCGCCGCGGTCAGCGTGCGACGCCGAGCAGCGCGCTCGAGAGCCCGTCCACCTCGCTCGCGACGTGGGCCGTGACGCAGGTCGCGACGTCGGCCGCGGTCGCGCACGTGGCGCATGCGAGGGCCGCACAGACGTCGGACGGGGGCTGGCGACACGCCCGCGTGAGACCCTTCGTGCTCGGCGGCGGCGGGCCGGGCGGCGGCACGCAGAGCGCAGTGCCGGCCTGCGCGCAGTCGGCGATGAGTTCCATGCGATCACGGCCCGCACCACCCAGCGATCGGACGCTCGCCGTACGACAGCGACTCCGCGCGGCGCCGGCGATCGGCGTCGCGATCGAGCCCACGGTAGACGAAGCTGCGGTGGCGACGCAGGCGGCCAGATCGTCCGCCGATCCGCAGGCGCATCCGAGCCGGGCGCACACCCGGCCCCGACCCGGCGGGTCGCAGGCGGCTGCGATGCGACGGCGCACGCGGCGCGACAGCCGTGGCGCCGATAGCGCAGTGCACCCGTCTCGTCCCTTCGCGAGACACGCGGCGACGCGCTTCGCCGTGCGCGGAAGGAGAGTCGCCGCGGCGCTGGTGAGCGCACGCTCGCAGCCGCCGATCGCCGCGCCCGGCCGTCCGTCCTGCGTCACGCGCACGATCGAGCCCGAGCCGAACGCCACCCAGTAGAGGGCGCCGTCGGGCCCGACGAAGAAGTCGACGGGCTGCTCGGGATCGGCCGAGAAGATCTGCGGGTCGCCGACGAACCCCGTGCGCGACGCGTCGACCTCGGCACGGTAGACGCGGTCGAGGCCGAAGTCGCCGAAGAAGTAGTTGCCGCGATACGCATCCTCGAACTGCGCGCCGTCGTAGTGGACGCCGCCGGTGACGGACACGACCTCGTTCGGGTTGCCGGGATGGCGGTAGGCGTAGACGGGCGGCGTGCTGGTCCCCGGACACGCCGGCATCGGCTCGTTGCCCTCGCACTGCGGCCACCCGTAGTTGCCGCCGGCCGTCACGACGTCGATCTCCTCCCACGTCACCTGTCCCACGTCGGCGGCCCACAGGAGCTGCGGGCCGGGCGTGATCGGATCGAACGCGAAGCGGAACGGGTTGCGGAAGCCGTACGCGTAGACGAACGCCGCGTTGCCGCCCATGGCCGCGAACGGATTCCCCGGCGCCGGATCCCCGTCGCGCGTGACGCGCAGGATCTTGCCCTCGAGATGCTGCAGGTCCTGCGCGTAGGGATTGGACGACGCGCCCGGCGGGCCGCCGTCGGAGATGCCGGTGTCGCCGGTCGCGACGTAGAGGTTGCCGTCGGGGCCGAAGCGCACGCAGCCTCCGTCGTGGTTGCCGCCGTCGGTCCGCAGGCCGTCGACGATCACGACCAGGCTCGACGGATCGATCGTCTGGTCGCCGAGCGTCACGCGCACGACGCGATTGACGCGCCCGCCGCCGACCCCCTCGCCGCAGCGCCCGGGATCATCGCCCGGCGGATGCGTCTGGTACAGGTAGAGGTAGTGGTTCGAGACGAACTCGGGATCGAAGGCGAGCCCGAGGAGCCCCATCTCGCTGTCGGTGCAGACGGGAAGCGTGAGGAGGGGATCCGGCCGCAGGCCGCCGGCCGCCGTCCACTGGCGCACGAAGCCGTTCTTCTCGAGGACGATGAGACGGCCGTCCGGAGCGAACGCCGCGGCCGTGGGCTGCGAGAGGCCCTCGACCGGCACCGTGAAGGTGAACCCCGCGCGCACGCCGAGAGCCTTCGCGGACGCCGGCAGGATCGCGAGCGCGACCAGGACGAAAAGCGTCATCACCCCCATGCTACCGGGGCGTCAGCGCCCGGGCGACAGGCGGAGGTGTCCGGCGAGGTCCTCCATCCACTGCTCGGTCGACCCGAACAGCAGCTCGGCCTGCTTCGCCCGCAGCGTGTGGCGGTGCAGCACGTGCTCGACCACGTAGCCGGCGCCGCCGTGGAGCTGGTGCGCGGCGAGCGTGATGTCGCGGTAGGCGCGCGCGGTCCACGCCTTGGCGATCGCGACCTCGCGATCGGCGGGCAGGCCTTCGGATAGACGCCAGAGCGCCTGGTGCGTCACGTGCCGCGCGCCCTCGAGATCGATCGCCATCACCGCCGCCATCTGCTGCACGGCCTGGAAGGTCGCGAGCTTCACGCCGAACTGCTCGCGCTCGCACACGTACTTGACGGTCATGTCGAGCACGGCGTCGGCGCCGCCGACGAGATCGCAGCAGAGCAGCGTCGCGAGCGTGCGGCGGAGCTTCTCGAGCTGCGGCCACGCCGCGCCGGCCCTCCCGACGAGCGCCGTCGCCGGGAGCGCGACGTTCCGGAACCCGACCCTGCTCTGACGGTCCTTCGCGAGCGTCTGCTGTGCATCGACCGTCACCCCGGGCGTGTCCCGGGGCACGAGCAGGAGCGACGCGCCGCGGCCGTCGCGCGCGGCGACGAGGAATGCGTCGGCGGTGACGCCCTGGAGGACGAAGGCCTTCGCGCCGTCGAGGCGGAGCTGCTTGCCGCGGCGGCGCACGACGGTGGTGAACGCGGATGGATCGAGCGCCGCTGCCGTCTCGGCAATCGCGAGCGTCACGAGCTTCTCGCCCCGCGCGATCAGCGGCAGCCACGCGCGCTTGTGCGCCGGCCCGGCGAGCTGCGCGAGCGCGTGGCTCCCGCAAATGCTCGCGAAGATGCCGAACGGCGCCACGGCGCGGCCGCACTCTTCGACGAGAAGGCCGAGATCCAGCAGCGACACGCCTTGCCCTCCGAGCTGCTCGGGGATCGCGTAGCCGAACCATCCGAGCTTCGCGACCGTCTGCCAGAACGCCGCGTCGTATCCCACGGGCGTCTTGTCCCAGTCGAGCCGCCGCTCGCGCGTGATGTGCTCGGCGAGGAAGCGACGGGCCTCGCGCGGCACTACCTGCTGCTCGTCGGTGGGTGCGAGGTGCATGGCTATTTCCTCGGCATCCCGAGCCCGCGCTGCGCGATGATCATGCGCTGGATCTCGTTCGTGCCGCCGCCGAAGCGCTGCATCGGGGCGATGGTGTAGAGCCATTGCAGGCGCCCCGCGAGCGGCGCGGCGGGATTCTCGGGGCCGAGCTGGCCGGCGAGTCCCAGGATCTCGAGGCTCACGGTCGCGAAGTGCGTGTTCAGCTCCGTCACGTAGATCTTCGACATGGAGCCTTCCTTGGTCGGGACCTGCCCCTGGTCGACGAGCCACGCGTTGAGGAGCCCGAGCTGCCGTCCGATCTCGATCCGCACGTCGAGGTCGGCCATCGCGCGCCGCACCCACGGAATGCGACCGAGCGGCACGCCGTCGCGCTTGGTCTTGCGCACGAACGCCTTCAGCTCCTCGAACAGGCGGCGCAGCAAGCCGACCGAGCCGATCATGATGCGCTCGAAGTCGAGCGCCATCATGGCGTAGTAGAAGCCCATCCCGCGCTCGCCGATCAGGTGATCGCGCGGCACGCGCACGCCGTCGAAGAAGACGAGGTTCGTGCGGATGTTCGACATCGTCCAGATGCCCTGGACGGTGATGCCCGGTGAGTCCATCGGCACGATCATCATCGAGATGCCCTGGTGCTTCGGCTTCTCGGGCTCGGTGCGGACGGCGACCCAGTTGTGGCTCGCGGTGTGCGCGCCGGTGTTCCAGATCTTCTGGCCGGAGATGACCCACTCGTCGCCTTCGAGGACCGCCTTGGTCTTCAAGTTCGCGAGGTCGGTGCCGGCGTCGGGCTCCGAGTACGCGACGCAGAAGTCGATCGAGCCGTCGAGGATCTTCGGGATCCAGCGATCGCGCTGCTCCTGCGTGCCCTGCCGCAGGATCGTCGGCGCGACCGACGTGACGGCGAGGCGCATCGCGGGTGCGCCGGCGAGCTCCATCTCTTCCACGTAGATGAACTGGTCGATGGCGCTCTTGCCGAGCCCGCCGAACTCCCGCGGCCAGCCGACGCCCCACCACCCCTTCTTGAAGAGCTTCTCGTGGAACTGCCTGGCGAGCGGGCCGTCGCCCTCGTTGCCCGCCTGTCGCATCTCGGCGACGAGCGCGGGCGTCACCGCCTTCCTCAAGAAGGCGCGCACCTCACCTTGCCATGCGCGCTGCTCAGCCGTGTACTCGTAGCGCATCGGCGCGGCTTCGTATGCGATGTGCCCCGGAGTGGCAAGGCGCACCGCAACGCGGATGCCCCGCCCGGAAGGCCCCCGCTCGCCGTCAACCGCCCGGACGGCTACATCGTTCGTCCAAGCGGTGCAGGCCGCGCTGAGCCAGGCCGTCGTGTACGAGGACCTCCATCGAGCCCATCGCGAGCGGGTCGTGCGCCTGTGTCGCACGCTGCTCGCCGATCCCGACGAGGCCGCGGACGTGGCGCAGGACGTCTTCACGAAGCTCCTGCGGGCGCAGGAGACAGAGACCCGCCCGATGGACTGGGGCGCGTGGCTGACCCGCGTCGCCGTCAACGCGTGCCGCGATCGGCGCCGCTCGGGCTGGTGGCGGTGGTGGCGCGAGCGGGGCGTCGCGATCGAGGAATCGTCGCTCCGTACGATCCGCACTCCCGAGGACGAGATCATCGGCCGCGAGGTGCAGGGGCGCGTCTGGGACGCGTACCGGCGGTTGCCGGCACGCCAGCGCGAGGTGTTCGCACTCCGCCAGCTCGAAGGCTATTCGACCGAGGAGGTCGCATCGCTGCTCGGGATCAGCACCGGGAGCGTGAAGCAGCATCTGTTTCGTGCGGTGCACGGGTTGCGCCGCGCGTTGGGAGAAACGTCATGAAGTGTCTCGACGACGATCGACTGCTGGACCTCCAGCTCGGCGAGGCCGGCGCCGACGCACGCGCGCACGTCGCGCAGTGTGCCGCCTGCGGCGCCCGGCTGCGAAGGCTCGCGGGTGACCTCACGCGACTCGGCACCGTCCTGCACGAGGTGCCGCCGTCGCTGCGACCGCGCGCATGGCGCATGCCGTGGGCGCCGCTCGCCGCAGCCGTCGCGGCGCTCCTGCTCGGCGTCGCGGTCCATCGCTACGCGACGGCGCCGAGCGCGTCGCTCGACGACACCGACACGCTCGCGCTCCTCGACGAGCTCTCGACGACCGTGCTCGATGCTACGGACGATGCGAGCGACGACACCGAGGCGCGCACGACCGCGGCGTCCGGCGAGGGACGGTCAACGTGCGCCTGGGGCGACCCGTTGTTGGGAGTGGGTTGCAATGAGCTCAACGGCACGCTGGTCGCGTGGCGCTGAGCGATCGGAAGGAGATCGACCGATGCGACAGTTTCTCGTAACGACCATCCTCGGCGCGATGCTGCTCGGCGTCGCCCCCCATGCCGGCGCCTTCGGCGGGCGGTTCATGGGTGGACACGGTGGCGGACCGGGTGGCGGAGGTCCGGGCGGTCCCGCGGGTCTTCCCCTGCGCCTCCTCGTGTCGGACATGACGCCCGATCAGCGCAAGCAGGTGCGCGAGATCCTCATGAGCGATCGCGCCGAGCTGCGCGACATCCTGCGCCAGCTCCGCGCCGCACACGACGCGCTCGGCGATCGACTGTTCACGGCCGGTCCGCTGACCGAGAAGGACCTCGATCCCGACGTCCAGAAGATCTCGGCGCTGCACCAGAAGCTGCTCGAGCACGGCACCAAGGTGATGCTCCAGGTGCGCGCGATCGCGACGCCCGAGCAGCTGGCGAAGGCGGCGCAGACGAAGAAGCGTCTCGGCGAGCTGAAGGACGAGATGCGCGCGCTCTTCGGACACGGGGCGGACGACGACGTCCCGCCGGAGGACCTAGGTCAGTAGCGGAAGTGGACGACCTCGATGCGGCCGTGCTCTCCGATCAGCAGGTTGATGAGGAAGGTGAAGAAGGAGAGCATGAGCCAGCCCCAGAACGCCGACCAGAAGCCGTGCACCACGAAGCCCGGCACGAACGTGGACGCGAGCCAGAGCATGGCCGCGTTCACGACCATGACGAAGAGCCCGAGCGTCACGACCGAGATGGGCAGCGTCAGCAGCAGCACGATCGGCCGGACGAAGGCGTTGATGACGCCGATCGCCGCGGCCGCGAACAGGAGCGACGCCACGCCCCGTACCTCGATCCCCTTCACGATGCTGCTCGTGAGGTAGAGCGCGGCGGCGGAGACGAGCCAGCGGACGACGAGGCCGTTCATCAGGCCTTCGCCCGGCGTGCGAATTCCCAGGTGCGGGTGTCGACCAGGACCTTCTCGCCCGATTCGATGAAGAGCGGCACCTTCAGGTTCTTCCCGTTCGTCAGGGTCGCGTCCTTGAGATTCTTCCCCGACGCCGTGTCACCCTTCGACCCGCCGCCCACCATGTCGACCTCGGCCTCGACGAAGGTGGGCAGGTTCACGCCCACCGCGTTGCCGTTGAAGAACACGCCCGTCAGCTCGAGCTGATCGCTCAGCCACGGCCCCGTGTCGCCCAGCACCCTCTCGTCGAGCGTGAACTGGTCGTACGTCTCGCGGTCCATGAAGTGGTGCCCCTCGCCGTCGTGATAGAGGAACTGCACCGGACGGATCGCCACGTCGGGCTCCTCGAACTTCTCGCCCGCCTTGAACGTGCGGTCGGCGATCGTGCCGGCGACGATGCTGCGCAGCCGCACCTTCACGAGCGTCGCCGCCCCGCGCGCCGACGGCGACTGCACCGTCAGGTCCTCGATCGTGTAGGGCTCCCCGTCGACCAGGATGCGCGCGCCGCGTTTGAAGTCTCCCGTGGCGATCATGACGGCCCATTCCTGCAGGGCGGCACCCGAAAGCACAAGAGGGGCGAGACGGCCGTCCCGCCCCTCTCGACGTCGCGTCCGCGACGGTCAGCTCACGGAAGCGCCGCGGTCACCTTGCCGATGACGTTGGTGCGGAAGGTCGGGAACACCGATCCCCAGCACTTGCCGTTGTCCAGGTTCACGAGCTGTGCGGTGAGCGGTCCGGTGACCGGCGTCGCCGGGTTGCCGACGTTGGCGCCCTTCGCCTTCGCCTGCACCTGCGCGAAGTCTCCCGAGCCGAACTTGATGCGGATCCGCTGGAGGCCGTGCCGCGCGCCGGCCGAGTTCTTGTAGAGGAGCCCGTTGGTGAGGCCCGACCACTCGGGGGCGCCGTGGAGGATCTGGCCACCCGCGAGCGCACCGGTCGCGTCGTAGAGACAGACGGCCAGGTCGGTCTGGTCCGTGGGCGTGCCGATGTCGGCGGCCTCGACCGTCCCGCCCTTCCACCGCCAGCTCCACCGGTTCTTGTTCGGGAGCTGACTCGTCTTGAGCGTCACCTTCGCCTTGGGCGCCGCGACGCAACCCGTCGCCGGCGTCGCCGGGCACGCGGTGCCCTTGATCAGCCGGAACTGATCGCTGACGACGCCGCCGTTGTTGAGGAACCGCGCCGTCATCGTGTCGCCGTCGATGTCGACGACCAGCGATCCGAGCTCCCCGATCTTGGCGAACATCGCCGGATGATCGCCGATGGGGAGCCGCACCTCGCTGCCGCTGCCGTTGACGACGTAGACGGCGCCGGCGTGCGACGGGAGCCCGACCGTGGCCTTGTGGTACGCGCCGTCGCCGGCGGGATCGCCGTTGCCCGGATCGAGCTGGTTCACCGACGCGTCGTACGTCGTCGACAGGCCGTAGTGGCCGTCGATGAAGTAGCTTCGCTCGTAGCTGTGGCTGTGGCCGCACAGCACGAGGTCGACGCCGTACTGCTCGAGGATCGGCACGACGAACTGGCGCATGTTGACCTCGGGGCCCTCGACGTCGGAGTCGTGCAGCAGCCCCTTGCTGTACGGCGGCCGGTGCCAGACCGCGATGAGCCAGTCGGCGTTCGTCGCCTGCAGGTCGGCCGTGAGCCACGTGGTCATGGTGGTGAGATACGGATCCCCGGAGTGGTCCTCGGAGTCGAGCACGACCACGTGCACGTTGCCGTAGTCGTAGGAGTAGTAGGCTTCCGTTCCCGACGCGAGGCCGCCCGCCTCGGCGTTCTTCGGGAAGGTGAACATGTCGAAGTACGGGCCGCTCTGGGACAGGGGGAACGACGTCAGGCGCTCGTGGTTGCCGATGGTCGACCACACGGGCGTCGTGAGCAGCATGTCGTGATGCGTGTCGAAGACCGCCGCCTGGTACTGCGCGTCGCTGCCGGTGAGGTACGCGTTGTCGCCGAGCAGCACGAACATGTCGGTGTGGCTCGAGCCGCCGTTGAAGGCCTTGAAGGCGTCGCGCACCGACTCGATGTTGCCGGCGAACGGGCCGCCGACGAAGCCGGCGTCACCGATCGCCCACAGGCGTACCGGCTTCGCGGTGCCGATGGGCGGCGAGGTGCGGAAGTAGTGGTCGGCGTCGTCGCCGACGAAGGCCCCCAGGACGGAGCCGATCGAGTAGTAGTACTGCGTGTCGGGCGAGAGCCCGCCGAGCGAGACGACGTGCTCGGTCGTCGGCGCGGCGTCGTCGGTCGTCTGCGCGAGCGAGCCCGGCGAGGGGCCGATCGCCACCCGACTCGAGGTCGCGGTGTCGGTCCGCCAGCGTACGACCATGCTGGTCGACGACGGCGTCTGCAGATACGGCCCGCGCGTCACCACGGCCGCGTTCGCGGTCGAGATCAGCGTCGCCAGGATTCCGGTTGCGATGTACGTCCTCATGCGTGGTTCCCCCCTACCTCGTCTGCCGCTGCGCCAGGGCGGTCTCGATCTGGCGCCGCAGATCGTCGAACGGCTTCGGTCCGCGACCGGCCGGACGCGCGTCGATGAGCGCCAGCGCCTTCGCGTACTCGCGGCGCGCGTCGTCGCCGCGGCCCGCGTCGGCCAGGATCTCGCCACGGCGAGCGATCCACGCGGGATTCGACGGCGTCTTCGCGAGGAGCCCGTCCAGCCGGCGCAGGGCGCTCTCGAAGCGCCGGAGCCCGACCTCGAGATCGACGGCGGCGAGCTCGAGCGACGGCACGTGCCCGATGCGGGCGATCCCGGCGTCGAGTGCGGCGACGGCGTCCTCGCGGCGGCCGAGCGACACCAGCGCGTCGCGCTGCGCGATCACCTGCTCGGGGCGCGGCTCCGCCACGCCCGCGACAACCCGGCCGAAATCCTTCGCGGCCTCCTCGGCGTTCCCGAGCGCGAGCCAGGCGCGACCCCGATCGAAGAGCGTCCCGAACGCCGCCGGCGTCCGTGCCAGCACGCGGTCGAACTCCACCTTGGCCGTGCGCGGCCAGCCCGCGTCCAGCAGGATCTCGCCGCGCACGTGGCCGACGACGTCGGGATCGGTGCCGAGATCGGCCGCCGCCTCGACCTCGGCGAGCGCCGCGTCCCATTCGCCCGCGATCTGGTGCACCTTGGCGCGATCGAGGTGCGCCGCGGGATCCTTCGGGCGCTTCGCGACCTCGTCGGCCGAGGCGCGCTCGAAGGTGTCGATGCCGGCGTGCCCCTGGGCGGGATCGGGCGCCAGGACCCCCAGGCACACGGCGAGCGCCGGGGCGACGAGCGCCTTCATGGAACGGTCCCGCAGTCGCACGGCCGGATAGCATGCCCCACCGCTCGCGCCGCGCGCAAGACAAAAAATCAGGCCCGAACGAGGCGCACGCGGAGCACGAGCCAGACGGCGATCAGTGAGGAAGCAACGATCACCGCCAGGCCGGGCCCGTAGCTCCCCGTGTGATCGCGCAGGTAGCCCATGGCCGGAATGCCCATCGCCTGCGACAGCACCACGAACGGCGTCAACCGACTGAAGATCGCGCCGTAGTGCAGGCGCCCGAACGCTTCGGCGACGAGGCTCGCCTGGAGCGTCGCGTTCCCGCCCATCGCGTACCCATAGAGGATGACGTAGCACACGAGCGCCGGCATCGAGCGCGTCTGCCAGAGGATCAGCACGCCGAGCGCCTGCAGGACGAAGCACGCGGCGGCGACGCGCCGCTGATCGAAGCGATCGAGGAGCGCCCCGAACCCGAGCTTCCCGACGACGCCCATCGCCGCCGTCGCGCCGAGCACCCACGACGCGTGCGTCGCCGGCATGCCGCGATCGACGAGCAGCGAGACCTGGTTCAAGAGCAGGCTCGCCAGCCCCGTCATCGTGATCCCGAACGCGGCGGCGAGAAGCCAGAAGCTCGACTGGCGCATGGCGACCTCGGGACGCACCGAGCGCGCGAGCTCGCGCTCCGCGTACGCGAGGCGCGCCTCGCGGTCGCCCTCGGCGGCCGCGGGCTCGCCGTCGGGCTCGAGCCCCATGTCGGCGGGATCGCGACGCATGAAGAGCAGCACGGGCGGCAGCACGAGCACGATGACCGAGAGCCCGAGCACGACGTATGCGGTCCGCCAGCCGACGTGGTCGATCAGGTACTGCGACGCCGGCGCGAACACGATGCCGCCCGCCGAGATCCCGGCGGTGGCGAACCCGAGCGCGCGACCCCGCTTGCGGACGAACCATCGCGCCACGGCGCTGTTCGACGGCAGCGCGCCGACGCACGTCGAGCCGAGGGCGATCGGGCCCGCCATGCAGAGGTAGAGCCAGGGAAGCGCCGCGGCGCGCGACAGCAGGAGGTAGCCGCTCGCGAACACGACGGCACCGAGGATCTGCACCTCGCGTGCGCCGCGCCGGTCGACGATGCGACCGACGGCGAGCCCGTAGAGCGCGCACGCGATCTGCATCGCCGAGTACGCCCCCGCGACCCGCCCGCGCCCGCCGAACTCCTCGGCGAGCGGCGCCGTGAACACGCCCCACGAGTAGAAGAGGAGCCCGACGTTGACGGCCTGGGCCACGAACGCCGCCACGACGATCCACCACCCGTGGAAGATGGGCGCGTTCCGCCGTGTCGCAGCGCGTTTCACGCGGCCCTCAAACCCTTGGGCCCCAAGGATTTGCGCGCACACCGACGTTCGCTGTGTTACACGTCGTCTCGCGCGCCGCGTAGCCTGTTTGGCGCCTGGCATCGGCCCGCAAAGGCTCCAGCCACGCAGAAGAGCGGAGGCCGAGACTCGAGCTCGACGACAGGACCATCCGCGCACTCGAATCACCCGAGCGCGGGCAGATCAACCACGTCGACGCCACGGCCGAGGGTAAGGCCAGGGGACCTGATCGGGCATTGCATGGTCGCAAAAAGCCGGGAACAAAGTAGCGTATTGGACCACCGGCGCAGGTCCGAGAAGGAACTGCGCTCTCACTCTTGGAGGGACCCGGGATGGCGCGATGGTCGAACGCTGTGTCACGCCTGCTCTGCGCGTTCGTTGTCACGGCTGGCACCAGTCTCCTGCTAGCCGGACCAGCCCATGCTGCAGATGGCATCGCCGGTCGGGTGTTGGGTGCCGGCGCTCCCGTCGAAAACGCGACGGTGACGCTGTGGGCGGCCACCGCCGGAGATCCCAAGCAGGTGGCGCAAGCACGGACCGGTTCGGATGGCGGTTTTTCGCTTGCGCGGCCCAAGGGCGGCGGCGACTCGTCATTTTATCTGGTCGCTACGGGCGGTCATCCGACCGCGAGCAAGATGAGCGACGACAATCCCGCGATCGCGCTCCTGACGGTCGTGGCTGCAGATCCGCCGACGACGGTCGTCATCAACGAGATGACCACGATTGCCTCGGTGTGGACCCACGCGCAGTTCATCGAGGGCACCGCGATCAGAGGCCACGCGCTCGGCCTCAAGATCGCCGCTGGCAACGTTCCCAACTTCGTCGATCTCCAAACCGGTGGCTGGGGCGCCACCATTCAGGATCCCCTCAACAGCAGCCAGACGCCGACGATGGCGAACTTCGCTACGTTGGCCGATGTGCTCGCGGCTTGCGTCGCGCGGGTGACGCCGGACGCCTGCGGCAAGCTTTTCGCCGCTGCAACTTCCCCGAAGGGAAGTGCGCCGACCGATACGTTGACGGCGGCCCAGTCGATCGCCCGCTATCCGTGGTATCAGCCCGAGCGAGTCTTCGCGCTGCTCGAGCTCTTTCCCATTCCGGCCGGCAAGACCATGCGCGCGGTGCCGTTCATGCCGTATCTGAGATTCCCGCCCAGCGCGTGGGTACTGCCACTCAAGTTCGACGGTGGAGGCTATCGCGCGGGTGGCAAGGCGATGTTCGACAGCGAAGGCAACTTGTGGGTCGGTGACAATTTCACGGTGGGATGGCAGGGGCAGGACGTGCTGTGGCAGGGCAATGCCACCAAGTTCGATCCAAATGGAAAGCCACTGTCGCCCATTACGACTGGCTTTGCGGGCGGCGGCATGCAGGGCGGCACCTTCGGTGCAGCAGTCGATGCGAAGGACAACGCTTGGCTTGCCAGCTACGGCGGCCAGTCGATCGCGGTGTTCGACAAGAACGGCAAGCCATTGACACCCCCGGAGGGCATCACGTTCGGCGGCCGGCTCGGCCTGATGCAAGGGATCATCGCAACTCCCGGGGGCGACGTCTGGGCGCTCGGCGTCTCGAAAAATCAGCTGCTCTTGTTCCCTGGCGGCGACTACACGAAGGGGCGGATCGTGTGCGAGGGCCGGGACGTCCAGCCGTGCAAGTCGTTGGCGGGACCGTTCCACCTCGCCATCGACCGGCAGGACCGTATCTGGGTGAGCAACGCGCTCGAAGGGCACGTCACACGGTTCCCCGCTTCGGATCCGTCGAAAGCCGAGAAGTTCGACGCGGGCTGGAGCGGCAGCGGCCTGAACATCGACAGCCAGGGCAACGTCTGGGTCACGAACCGGCTTGGCAACTCGTTGCGCGGTGGTCTTGTCATCGCGGAGCTATTGGAGAAGGCGCTGAGAGGCGAGAACCCTGATCCAGACCTGGCACGGGCGATGGCGCGGCAGACGTCGTCCGACGGCGGCAGCGTCACATTGCTCAGGCCGGACGGCTCCCAGTACCCGGGCTCGCCGTTCACGGCGGGCGGTTTGCCGGGTCCATGGGCCGTGGTCGTGGACGGTGACGACAATGTCTGGATCTCGAACTTCGCGATGCCGAACAGTCCGATCACGCATCTGTGCGGCGTACGCACAGAGAATTGTCCGCCCGGATTCAAGACTGGCGACCAGATCGGGCCGCCCAACGGCTACGTGGGCGGCGGGCTCCAGATGCAAACGGACATCGCGATCTCGCCGTCAGGCGATGTCTGGGCGATGAACAACTGGCAGGACATCGATAGTTGCTTCGGCGTGCCCAATGAAGCCCTCTCGACCCGCTGCGGCGGCCAGGGCGTGACAGTCTTTCCTGGCATGGCCAAGCCCGTGCGCGCGCCGCAGATCGGGCCGGCACGGCCGTACTAGGCGGCGAGCAAGGCACCGTGCCGTACAGATTCGACGCAAACAGTTTCGTGTCGAGCTGCTGCATGTAGTAGTACGCAATCGGCGACACCTCGTTCCATGGCCGCCTTCAGCTTCGACGGTGGATTGAATGGCGTGCCGGGCTCGATGCCGATCGTCGCCAGCATCCCCATCATCACCTTGTCCTGAGGCCTGGCCGGCTCGACGCTGATGATGTCGTGGATGTCCTGTAACGCCCGCAGGTCATGCAGGGGGTACTGGGCGAGATCGGCCACAGACTGCTTGGCACCGGGAGCTGGCTGCCCGCCCACCGGCGCTGCCTGCGCGCCGGCAATCGAACCGGTGCACGGTGTCCCCACGATCGCACGCAAGTCCACGGATTCGAACGTTTGGAAAACCCAACGCTCCCGCCCTCAGGGAGCGTGTGCCGCCCTAGCCTGGGCGCGGCCGCACCGCCGTCAGCCGCTGGCGCCGACCAGCGCGATGCTGACGTGCGACGCCGCGGCGAACCGGTCGCCGATGTCTTCCCAGCTCCACACGTTCCATACCGCCTGGAAGAAGTCGGCCTTCCGATTCTCGTATTGGCGGTACCAGGCGGCCGACCCGCGAGACCTACTGGGACACGGTCACGATGGTGAGATCGTCGTTCTTCTCGTCGAGCGTGGCGACGCCGCACGCCGTCGCCTGCTGCTTGGCATCGAATCGGCATCCGTAGATGCCGGCCGCCTTGGCGGCGCACTCGCCCTCGTCGAGATCGACGGCGTACCAGCCGGATCCCGCGGGCTTCCCGTGCGTGTTGCCCTGACCGTAGAGGGCGATCAGCAGGCCGCCCGATCCCATCTTGCCGTTGGCGCATTTGAAGTCGCCGTCGGCGTACAGGTAGAGCACCTTGTCCTCGTCGTCCCAGATGAGGTTCGTGTCGTCCACCGTGCCGTCGCCGTCGACGTCGATCTGCTCCGCCCAGAACGAGTCGTCGTCGTCGGGAGTGTTGGCGGTGTTGGTGGCGAGCTTGCCGGCGCCGATCGCCTTCTTCTTCGTGGCGCTCGCTGGCGGCGTGGGGTTGTTCGCCTTGCCGGCGACGGCCGCCGGAACCTGCACGACCACCGGGCTCGAGGGGGCCGCGGCGCGAGAGACGCCGAAGCACGCGAGCATCAATGTTCCCGCTCCGATGACGAGAGCCTTCGTCCGCATGGATTCTCCTTGTTGGCTGGCGTTCAGCGCACGCATCGTGCGCGCAGGGGCGGAACCTACCGAGCGCCGCCCATCCGATCTTGCCATTACACGCCACGCCGCCACGGCACGCCGGAGGCCACCACATGCTGGTCGACCACCGATGAGGCGGACGGCGTGTCAGGGACAGGTCCCGGGGGCCGGCGCCGACTTCGCGTCGTAGCTCCGACCCGCCTTGAACGTCACCGAGCCGCCGAAGCTCGCGCAGTAGCGCACGCCGCCCATGGTGAGGACGACGTGCACGGGGTTCGGATTGGTGGCGAGGGTGTCCATGAGGCCCGCGCCGCTCGCGTTGATGCGCACGAGCTTGGGCTTGACCAGGGCGAGCCGAACGGGCGCGCCGGACTTCGCGACGTACCGATAGCCCTTGTTTCGACCCGAGGGACCCACGAGGGTCCAGTGCGCGGCCGCGATGTCGTAGGTGTCGTCGAAGCCGTCACCGCCTCCGGCGACGACCCGCAGCGTCGCACCGGCGGTGCGCGGGTCGTCGGCGCTGCCGTTGGTCGCCGCCACGGTGATGTCTGGATCCCGCAAGACGACGGTGAGCTTGGCCTTCTGCGGCTTCGATCCGTTCGCCTTGAGAACGAGGTGCGCGCCGTCGACCAGCTCTTCCGTGGTGACGGGGAGGGTGGTCGACGTGGTGGTCGCGCCGCCCGGAAGCGTCGTCGTGCTCGTGGTGGTCGCGGTCGTGCACGGACCGTCGAGGCAGGTGAGCGCCAGCGTGTAGCCGCCGGTCTCGGTCGGATCGATCGCCGGCGTCGCGCCGTCGTTCTGATCCCGCAGCTGCAAGACGTAGACACCGGTCTGATCGAGCGTGCAGTTCAGCGTCACCTGGGGGACGTCGTCCGAGCCGAAGGTTCCGCTGCACGTCGTCAGGCTGTGCCCGAGCACGCCAGTGTTCGGCGATCCGTAGTACATGTGGGGAATGGGGTCGACCTGCCCCGAGGTGCGCGTCGTCTGCACCGTGAAGTGGTCGCCCATCTGGCCCTGGAACGTCCAGGTGTCGATTTCACCGGCGTCGGTGAGCTCCCCGGGGAGCGTCTGCCCGTACGCGATGGGCATGGCGCCCTGGGGGTTGCGGAAGGACTGGAAGTAGACGCGATAGCTTCCCGAGCCGTACGGACCGATCGCCGTACCCACCGTGAGGTTGTACGTCACCCCTGCGACGATGATGCAGGTTTCGCTCTCGGCCACGGGACCGATGCTCTGGCTGAGGCACCCGCCACCGTGTCCGGTGCTGGCGAGGTTGTAGCTCGGCTGGAGGTTGCCGCTGAGGGTGGTCATCCGGACCTCGATCATGTCCTGGTCGGGTCCGCTGTCGAAGGAGAAGGTGTCCTGCTCCGTGGCGGTGTCGACGCTGTCGAGCACTGCGTTTGCCGTACCGAACGGGAACCCGGCCGCCCGGGCACGAGCCACGAGCGCGAGGAGCAGGAGGACACTGCGCAAGCCGATCATCGCATGTTGTGATAGTCCCCCGCTCGCGCGCGGGTCAACATCGTTCCGCTCGACTACCGTGTCGGGTGGAACCGCCTGACCGCCCCGATCGTGAGCCCCGCGAACACCACCAGCACGACGAGCTGCGCGATCGCGAACGGCGGCTTGCCCTGCGTCGGCGCGAGCGCGTGGAGCGCCGGCACCTTCAGGAACGACTGCACGACGAGCACGAACACGTTGAGGTAGAGCGCGGCCGACGCGGTGACGACGTAGATCCACCGCCACGCGCCTGCCAAGGCGAATGCGTACCGCGCCACGATCGCGACCGCGAGGATCACCAGCGAGATGATGCCGACCACGTGCGACGGCAGCAGCCGCTCGAACGGGAAGCCGAACCCGGTGGCGCTCGTCGCCACGGTGGTCGCGAGGAAGAGCGCAGTCATGCCGTCGAGGCGTTGGCTCGAGAGGAGCCCGCGCATCACGACCAGTCCCGAGGCGATCCCGACGAGGCTGATCAGCACGTGCAGCAGGGTGAAGACCGCGAGCGACATGCCGAGCATCATGGCTCCTCTCACCACTCCGGCGCCCAGATCAACTACTCCGCACCACCGAGAATACTCTCGATAAACACCGCGCAATCCGACGCCAGCGCGTGCTTGTGCTTGCGCGCAGCCTTGCGCGCGGCGTTCGCCCCCTGCGCGGCAGTCGCGGTGGCGTGATGCTCGAGCTTCGTTCGCCGCTTGGCCGTAGGCGCTGCCTCGGCCTGCGACTCGAGCGCGCACGCGCGGTCGATCTTGCGACCGATCGCCGGCGGTACGCCGGCGCCGGCGCAGACTGGACTTCCGAGACCGCCGCGGCACGTCGAGCAGGCGCCGGAGAAGCCCAGCGCCAGGTCGTGATGGCAACCGTCCGCGTCGCAGGCGTCGTTCGTGCACGGATCGGCATCGTCGCAGGACTGCGACGAGCACGCCGGCGTCGCCGTCGTGGTGGTCGAGGACGACGACGAGGTCGTGGTCGTCGCCGTCACGTCGAGGTTGGCGGTGCTGATCTTGCCGGCGTCGTCGCCCATGACCGTGTGGCTGCCCGCGACCGTGGCGGTGCAGACCGCGCCCGTGCAGGAGCCGTCCGGCGTGATCGTGAAGGTCGTCGCGCCCGTCACGTCGCCGAGGCTCGTGTTGGCGGCGTCGAAGCCCTCCGCCGTGTATGCCTGGCTGCCGCCCGAGACGATCGCGGCGCTCGCGGGGCTGATCGTGATGTGGTCGAGCGGCCCCGCGATTCGCGTCGTCGTGTCCGCGATCGCGTGCGGATCCTCGACGTGTCCGGTCCGATCCCGCGCGGCACTGTAGAACGCATACGTAGCCCCGGGCTGTCCGTTGAAGGTGGCGGTGGTGTCCGTCGTGTTGGTCACAAACGCGGTGAAGGGACCGCCGTTCTCGGATGCGAAGACGGCGAAATCCTTGACGCCCGAGCCCGCGCCGTCGTCACCCGTCCACTGAACGGGAAAGCTCGCCGAGAGCTGCGTCGCCGCCAGCGGCGACACGTGGCTCGTCGGCTTGGTATCGTCGATGACGTTGCACCACGCGGGCGTGTCGATCGGCGCGTTGGTATCGAAGACGATCTCGGCCTGGTTGCAGATCTGCGTGCCGGTCGCGAGCTGCGGCTTCGGCATGACGGTGAACACGACGCTCCCCTCCCCGTCGGGCGACGTGACGTTCGGAGAGAGGAACCCGGCGAGCGGGTCGGTCGTGGGCTGGCCGGTCGCCGGATCGATCGATGAGAAGCGCCAGGTGAGAACCCCGTTGCCGGCATCGAGCGCCGCAGCGATCCGCACGAGCAGGTTCGTTCCGGGCCGCAGGTCGACGTCCTCGGTGAACTGGTCGAGCCCGGCGGGCTTCACGAGCGTCCTGTCGCGCACGGCGATCTGCCCGAGGCTCAGCGTCGTGAGATCGAGGTGCGTCGTGTCGAGCTGGTCGGTGACCACCACCTCCTGCGCCGGGAGCGTCGCCGTCCCGAGGTTCTCGAAGTAGACGGCGTAGCGCAGCGGCTCCGAGCCCGAGACGAACGTCGCGGCCCCGAGTGAGCCGACTTTGTCGTTCGGATCGAGCGCGAACAGGCCGTTGCCGGGATAGTTGTCGGGGAAGGTGCAGCGCGGCACCGTGTTGATGAGGTTCGTCCCGAACAGGATGCCGTCCCCGTTGAAGAGATCCTCGCACGTGACGTTCGGCGGTAGCGGCGAGTTGGGCGGGATCACCTGGGCCTGGGCCGGCCGGACCTCGAAGAAGGTCGACAGGAGGCGCGAGACGAGGCCGGGGCTCGGCGTCGCCGTCACCTGCGCGAGATCGATGAAGAGCTGCTCCATGCTGTAGACCTGCGGGTTCGTGCCGAGGCTCGCGAGCGACGCTCCGAGACCCAGGTTCATCACCGCGATGAGCTGCGCCTCGAGATACTGCTCGCGCGAATCGCGCGACGGGAACGTGGACGCGCCGTACACGCGCTGGGCGTAGCCCTCCGCTCCCTGGAGGAAGGCATCGACGAGGTGTCGGTCGAGACTCGGCTGGAAATAGGGCGTGCCGACGCCGAACGTGATCCGGAACGGACCCGATCCCGTCGCGGTCGCGGTGAACGGGAGCACGCCGACGAAGCCGGCGGGCACCACCGGCAGGAGGAACGGAGCCGCCGTGTCCATCGCGCCGTCGGTGTGCGCGATGATCGGGACCTGGCTCCAGTCGTCGAGGATCTGCGCCGGCTGCGCCGGCGGCGCGGTGATCGGGAACTTCGCATGGAACGGGAAGTCGCTCGGAACGCTGATCCCGATCGGCACGCCGAAGGCATCGGCATTCCCGCGGTTCCCGTACAGAAGATAGAAGGTCGTCGGACGCCCCACGCGGTAACCCTTGGGTCCGACGACGTCGACCCAGAGGTCGGGGGCACCGCCCTGCTCGACGGTGAACCCGCCGGGAAGAACGGTTGAGGTCGCATCCGGGTTCGTCACGATCACGTCCCACGCGCCCGCCGCCCTCCCCGTGAGATCGAAGAGCGTGGAAGCGGCGGCACCGCTTCCGTCCACCGCGACCGTGGTGCCGACGACGTCCGGCTCTCCCGCGCGAACGAGCTTCGCCGTCATGCCGTCGGCGAAGCCGCCACCGTAGATTAGCGTGACGACGGGGACCGTGTTGCCGGCGTGCATGGGCCTCGTGGCGGCGAGAAAGAGCCCGGCGGTCCCGTCGAACTCGAACGCGCCGACGTCGCAGCGGGCGATCGTGTCGCCGTTGCCGTCCACGCTGCGCGGCAGTCCACGCTGGTCGGTGACGAGAGGATTGCCGAGTCGATCGACGCAGCCGGCCGGATTGGCGGAATCGATCGCGGGGCTGCCGGGCAGGAGCGCATGGGTCTGCGTCTCACCGCCGTAGTTGCCGAGGGGCGCGACCCGGGGCAGGATCGGGCTCGCGGTGGTGCCCGCGCGGTCGCCGCCGACCCCGTCGGTGATGCCCTGGCAACCGCTGCCGTCGCCGACGAGGTTGAAACCGAGCGACGTCACGGTCGTGTCGGAGCTGCAGTCCGGGAACGCGTTCGCGCTGAGGTTGCCGGCGAGCAGCGTGTTCGCGAGGTTCACGGGGCCCTCGCCGATGAGACCGCCACCGCCGACCCCGAACTGGGACGTGGCGGTGTTGTTGGTGATGGTCACGCTGTTCGCGTCGAGCGTCGCAACGTATATCGCCACGCCACCGCCGCTCGCGGCCGTGTTGCCGCTGATCGTGCTGTCGGTGAGGTCCATCGTGGCGAGCTGGGCCCAGATGCCCCCGCCGGCGCCCCCGGTGCTCGTGTTACCACTGATGGTGCTGGCCGAGATGGCGACCATGGCAGGGTCGCTGCTGGTCTGGAGAATGCCGGCGCCGTTGCCGACAGTGGTATTGCCACTCACCGTGGTGCCGACCAGCGTCATGTCCACGCCTTGATTGCAGATACCGCCTCCGCTCGGGGCGACGTTGCCGGCGATGGTGGAGTTGGCCGAGTGCAGCGTGCCTCCGACGACCAGGATTCCCCCGCCGGAAATGGTCGTGTGATTCCCGCTGACGACGCTGTCGTTCAGCGTCAGCGTGCCGGTGAACACGGGAAGGTTGTTTCCGGTGAGAATGCCGCCGCCCGCCCCGGTCGAGGCCTCGTTGTCGCTCACCGTGCTGTGATCGAGCGTGACCGTGCCGCTGTCGACGCTGCCGACGATGCCGTTGAAGATGCCGCCGCCGCGCCGGCCGATGTTGGTCGAGACGGTGGTGTTGCTCAAGAGAAGCGTGCCGCTCCCCGTGGGACGGGAGTTGCAGATGCCGCCGCCGTCGGTGAAGGAGACGTTGTCGCTGACGGTCGCATCCACCAGCGTGAGCGTGCCGGAGTTCATGATGCCGCCCCCGAACCCGAACGCGACGCTGTTGTTGGTGGCGCTGCCGTTGCGGATCGTGACGCCGCTGATGGTGGCGGTGGCGCCGTGCAGGATCGAGAAGACGCGGTCTTCGATGCCCTGGCCCGCCGGACACGGCGCCGCCTTCTGATCAACGGCGCATGCCTGTACGAAGGTCGTGGCGGCGCCCGCGCCGGTGATCGTGAGGTTGCCCGTGACGTCGAGGTCGCCGGCGGCGCC